>OJPQ01000805.1_pt1 | contig 11576 bp, 13 predicted proteins | sample 1598531 | NCBI WGS metagenome assembly OJPQ01 (sample SAMN03922491, study PRJEB24848) | human gut metagenome | isolation source: stool sample | host: Homo sapiens | place: Germany | collected 2011-05 | reverse complement strand
GCGGGCCAGTACCTCAACAGCCTGCCCACCGACGCCGCCGATGCCAAAAACGGCCACATGGGCGCGGCGCAGCACGTCCAGTGCGGGTGTGCCCAGTTGGGCACGTGTGCGGGTGTATTGATCGGGCATGGTGTTACCTCCATAATAATCTTGCCTCCCTCTGCGAGACAGGCTCCCCCAATATGGGGGAAGATGGCGCTTGCGCCAGAAGAGGAGCAGGGGGCCAAGAAGTGTTTTATTTCTTTCTTTTCGCCTTCCGTTCCAGCACCGTCTCATAGCTCGACGACATCTTGTCGGCCATGCAGACAAGCGCGGCCTCGCGGCTGTGGGGCATGTCGGTGGGGTTCAGCGGCCACATGTGGCTCTGGATGATGTCCTTTTCCTTGTCGGTCAGTTTAAACACGGTTTCGGCATTGTAGCGTGCAATACGAGCGTGTTTAAAGCCGTGCCAGTGGGTGATGTTGCTGCAATTATGCCAGTCGTACAGGTAAAAATCGTGCAGGAACGCCCCCTTTATAAGGCTGGCCTCATCCGCGCGGGCGTGCAGATGGATGTTGAGCCAGAACGCGATGCGGGTGACGCGCAGACAGTGCTCGTAGGTGGTCACGCTGCCGTGCTGGATGAATTTTTGCATTTCCAGCGCGTTCGGGTCATCGGCGATGCCTTTCAAAAGTATGTGCATACGCACTTCTTCTTCGGGGGTCAGTTTGCAGAGCATAGCAATTCCTCCACACGGGCGGCGGTCTCGGCCAGGGGCGCAGTGCCGTCCACCGTCAGGATCGGGCAGGCAAGTTGCTTCTGCCATTCATTATGCAGCACAGCGCTGCGCGTGTCAAGCCCGCCGTCATCATAACCGGCGGCCCACTGCAAAAATGCCTGATGATGGTCGTACATATCGCCGCCCGGCAGAATGCGCACGCCAAACCGCGCGTACTCACGTTGTTTTATACGCGCCAGCCGGGTGGGCGTGTCGGTCACAACGCGCACCGCCAGCGTGAAATCCGGGATGAGAGCATCCCCCCAGCCGACGAGTGAGCCGGAGAGGACAGCACCGTTTTTTGCGGCGGCAATGTCCTGCCGTATGAGCGGCACACGCTGCTCAATGGGACGCTTTGTCGTGAATTTCGGGTCAGTGGGCAGCCAGAAATAGTCGTCTGAGTCGAGGAAGGCATACTGAAATTGCTCCGCCAGGTATCGCCCCAGCGTGGACGTCCCGGAGCCGGACGCGCCGTAAATGTGGATGAGTGGTTTCATGTTATTTCACCAGTAAGCGACATACCAATTCGTTTCGGTTCTGCTTTATCATTTTTTCTTTATCGGACAACTTAATCCATCCATTAGCTTCTATTGTATCAAGCACCACTGTTTTGCTTGCATTTGTACCGCACATCAAGGCTTGCAGGAGTATCAAAAATCGTTTTTCCTTTTCCAGAGTCATATCTTATCTCGCTTTCATATCTTCTAATATCATTTCACCAGCAAACATACCGTCTCAACAGATGCCCCGCATTCGTCAAATTGCGTGAGCACCTTTTGCTCAATAGGAAACTTGTACGCAATCGCCTTTACAAAGCGTTTCTGCGTCTTTTGCTCCTCACGCGGGAACAACTCGACCTCGGAAATCAGGTATTTCACAAGGTCGCGCCGCTCTGCCGCATTCATTCTATCATAGATTGCGTCAAAAGGCGAGAGGATTCCGATCATAGATTGCACAGACATCTGCTTGCTTTCCAGAGTTGCCTTTTTCATCAGGCTCTCTTGCAGCAGATCCTCCGCCTTATAATTCTGGTCATAGGGGGCATTCAGGCGGCGCGTCATATCCGCGCGGCGGCGTTCTGCATACTTGTCATCCGGGGCAATGCGGTCAATATCCTGTTCCAAGCTGTCACGGCTGCGCTGTAAAGCGGATTGCTGCTTTTTATAGGCGGTAATGTCATTCTCGACCTCGGTCATGTCCACGGCGGCCATTACCTTTTCCTGCAAATCTTTGATAAACTGCGGATTGCGGACAATCTTCCGGGTGTACTCCATCACCTCGTCCTCAACCTGACTGGCTACCACACCATTTCTGCGGCATACCGAAGTCCCCCTATGTTTAGTCGCATAAGAACAGACATAAGATTCTGTGCGGCGCTCCGTGCCGTCCTGATTTGTCCACTTGGTCATACCGATATACATAGGTGCGCCGCATTGCGGACATTTTACGATACCGGACAACAGATGCGCGTTATACTGACCAATGTTGTGATTACCCTTTTTCCCACGAATGGCTTTGATCTCCTGCACCTTGTCAAAATCCTCTTTGGAAACAAACGCCTCATGGGAAATAACCTCACTCAAAATATACTCATCCTGCTTCACAAGTCGATATTCGTTATCTTTGCCGGGAACTTTCTCTGTCCGTCGCTTTCCCCATGCCACGCGCCTCGTATAAACCGGATTGCTAAGCATTAGCCTTGCGCCCGAACTGCTCCTTTTTGTTGTTGGGGAATCCCCACACCCCTTTCATGTCTGAATTGAAAATACTTCCTGAACTTTTCAGAAAGTCCTTGATTTTATTCGCTTTGACGATTATAATTACACTGTGATTTTATAAGCAGACGCAGAACTGAACTGCAACAGGAGTGCTGCCCATGAAGTATTTATCAATCGCGCAAACTGCCGAACGCTGGGGTATCTCCACCCGCCGTATTCAGATTTTGTGCGGCGAGGGGCGTGTCCCCGGTGCTATCCGCATTGGCACGGTCTGGGGGATTCCAGAGGACGCAGAGAAGCCGGCGGACGCAAGAATCAAGAACGGCAAGTATATCAAGAGGCCCGCCGAAAATGAAAAAGGAGCCGCAGATTATATCAGCGACTCTAACTCGAAATAATGGGGTCTATTCCACCTCGCGGGTGCGAATGGGCGCACTGACCCCTTGGTTACGACTCTACCTAAATCGTCGATTCGACAAACGATGACAGCGTTGGACAAAAAATTAGTCCTTCCGAGACAGGAAATGTCTTTCACCACAATAACCGCTATACAGACATAGCCAGAAGTGACCCTCATTACTGCTGAGGGTCAGGGCAGAAATACCCTCACTTGAAATGAGGATAACACGATTACGGAGGAAGTCAGCCATGCCGACACTTGAATGGATTGGAAAGAGCAAGGTGATCAATCATCATCAGGACGTGCCGTTTCGGGTGTTGGAGCGCAAGTACAGCTTTGATGAAAACGGACAGCACAGCGAAGATAACGGCAGCGAAAATATGATTATCCGGGGCGATAATCTGGAAGCCCTGAAAGCGCTGTTGCCCCGGTATGAGAGGCGCGTCAAGTGTATTTACATCGATCCGCCCTACAACACCGGCAACGAGGGCTGGGTCTATAACGATAACGTCAATGACCCGAAAATCAAAAAGTGGCTGGGCGAGGTCGTCGGCAAAGAGGGCGAGGACCTGACCCGCCATGACAAGTGGCTGTGCATGATGTACCCGCGGTTGAAGCTGCTGCAAAAGCTGTTAGCGGATGAGGGAGCAATTTTCATCAGCATTGATGATAATGAGCAGTCTAATTTACGGTTGATCTGCGATGAAATCTTTGGCGTAAATAACTTTGTTGAATCTATCGTATGGCAAAAGCGCACTTCGCCGGACGCCCGAAAGAAATTGAGCAGCGGTCATGAATACATTCTTATATATGCAAAGAACTCACAGAATGACTGTTTTAATTTGCTCGATATAGAGGGAAAAGATGCTGCAAAGTTCAAGAACCCTGACAACGATCCCCGCGGGCCTTGGGTTTCGTCAGATTTCACGGCTCAGGGTTGGCGACCAAATCAAATGTACGAAATTACGACCCCCAGCGGGATTAAAATGTTGCCGCCCGAAGGACGTTGCTGGAGACATCTTGAAAGCGTATACAAAGAATTACTTGCCGAGGGGCGTCTGTGGTTTGGTGCGGACGGGTGTGGAGTTCCTCGAAAAAAGACATATCTAAACGAACGTGAAGGAAAAGGGACTTGGACTTGGTGGACAAATACGGAAGTTGGACATACGCAGGAAGCCACACAAGAGGTTGCTGCGATTTTAGGTAAGGCTGTTTTTGATTATCCAAAACCGGTTCGACTGTTGCAACGCATCTTCAAATTAGCTGCCTCACCAAACTCAATCATCCTCGATTCCTTTGCCGGTTCCGGCACTACCGCCCACGCTGTCCTCAACATGAACAAGGCGGACGGCGGACACCGCAAGTTCATCCTTGTCGAGATGATGGACTACGCCGACAGCATCACCGCCGAGCGCGTGAAGCGTGTGATCCGTGGCTACGGCGAGGGCAAGAACGCCGTGGAGGGTACGGGCGGCAATTTCAGCTTCTATGACCTAGGCGAACCACTGCTTGTGGGCGATTGCCTGAATGAAGCCGTGGCCCCGGAGAAAATCCGAGAATACATCTGGTTCATGGAAACCAAGCAGCCCTACGCCCCGCCCAGCGGCGGCAATCCATATTACCTTGGCAAGCACAACAACATGGGCTATTACTTCTACTACGAGCCGCAGCGCGTGACGGTGCTGGACTATGCGTTCCTCTCCACCATTATGGAAAAAGCCGATGGAACGGTGATCTATGCCGACCGCTGCTCCATCAGCGAGGACAAGCTGGCAAAAATGGGCGTTACATTCAAAAAGATTCCGCGCGATATTAGCAGATTGTAAGGGGGTGCTCGCTATATGGAACTGAAAACATATCAGAAAAAGGTGATAGCGGACTTGACCCGCTATCTGGAACTGCTGAACGAAACAAAGAGTGACGCAGCGGCGTTTCGCCTGTTCTGGCAGGAAAAATCAGCCCCGGCTTTAGGGCGATACCAAAACGTGATACCCGGTGTCCCGAACCTTTGCTTCAAGGTGCCGACGGGCGGCGGCAAGACCTTTATTGCCTGCAACGCCGTTCGCCCTATCTTTGACGCACTCCCCGCTACCAAGACAAAGGAGGTCGTATGGCTTGTTCCCTCGGACGCGATCCTGACGCAGACGGCGAAAGCCCTGAAAGACACATCCCATCCCTACCGTCAGAAAATCGACGTGGATTTCGGCGGGCGTGTGGAGGTTTACACCAAGCAGGAGCTTTTGAACGGTCAGAACTTCAACCCCACCACCGTAACGGAGCAGTTGTCGGTTATGGTGCTGTCCTATGATTCGTTCCGTGGGCGCGGCAAGGAGGTCTTGAAAGCCTATCAGGAGAACAGCAATCTTGCCGAGTTTGCAAAGGTGCTGGGCAAACCCGACAGCCCCATTGAAAAAGCGGACGAAACCGCCCTGTTCCAGATTATCAACCAGCTTAACCCGCTTGTCATCGTGGACGAGAGCCACCATGTCCGGTCGGAATTGAGCCTTGAAATGTTGGAAAACTTCAATCCCTGCTTTGTGCTGGATTTGACCGCCACGCCGAAAAAGGAGAGCAATATCATCTCCTATGTGGACGCTGTGCAGCTGAAAAACGAACACATGGTAAAGCTGCCCGTGATCGTCTATAACCGGGACAGCCAATCCGAGGTGCTAATTGATGCAATCGACCTGCGGAACAAACTGGAAGAAATCGCAAGCGCGGAGTACACCAAGACGGGCAAATATATCCGTCCTATCGCATTGTTCCAGGCACAGCCAAAAGGCAAGGAGGACGCGACCACCTTTGAAAAGCTGCGGGACAAGCTGGTGGACGCCGGTATTCCTGCCGAGCAAATCGCCATTCGAACCGCCGATGTGAACGAGTTGAAAAACACCGATTTGATGTCCCCAAACTGCCCGATTCGCTATATTATCACGGTCAATGCGCTGAAAGAGGGATGGGATTGCCCCTTTGCCTATATTCTTGCGTCCCTTGCCAATAAGACAAGCCAGGTTGACGTAGAACAGATTTTGGGACGGATTCTCCGTCTGCCCCACACGAGCCAGCATACCCAGAGTGCGCTTAATATGTCCTATGTGCTGACTTCCTCTAACGACTTCAACAACACCGTGGCGCATATCGTCAAGGGCTTGAACAGCGCAGGATTCAGCGATAAGGACTATCGGATCGGTGAGTCCGCAAAACCGCAGATTCCCGAACAGGCAGCAGAGCAAATCACGCTGCCTGACCCGCAAGGAGCTTCCGAACCGGAAAGCGCAGAGAACGATTTTTCGGGGCTGGATGGAAAATTGATCGGGGAAGAGTTGGAGCGGCGCAGAGAGCAGGCGCAAACGCCCGAAATCGCCCCGAAAGCTGACACCATGCTGGACGCTGCCGCAGAGGTCGAAAAGGCGTACACAGACGCTATCCAGCAGACCGGCAATGATCCGGTGATGGACAATCTTCCGTGGGAGGTGCGGGATAAAGTGAAATCATTTGGGGTAAACCCGCAGTTCCGGGAAGATATTGAAACACTGCAAATCCCGCAATTTTTCCTGAAAGTTGAGCAATCTTTGTTTACGGACGGTTCTTTTGAATTGCTGGACAGGGAAATGCTGGCAGAGGGCTTTACCCTCAAGGGCAAGGCATACGATATTGATTTTGCCGCCACAGACGATGAAATCCGTGAAATCGACGTGCGGGAGCAGGACGGCGGTTTGCCGAAGGTGTTCAAGATGGAGAGCGCCGAACAGCGGTACTTCAAGGAGTGGTTCAACAATCTGCCGCCGGAGAGCCGGGTGCGTCAATGCAAGGATATGATGTTCAATCAGCTTAACAAGCTGAATATGGTGGACGCGGCTGAAATGAAAGCCTACATAAATCGTATCGTGGACGATATGGACAAGGCACAGCTTGCCGCTATGGAGAAAGCCCCGTTGGGATATGCAGCGAAGATCCGCGACAAGATCGAAACGCTGCTGGAAGCCCACTATCGGGAAACCTTTGATAAGTGGCTGGAAACGGAGCGTATTGTCTGCAAGCCCTATTTCCGTCTGCCCCTCGCAATCCATCCCACCACCCATACTGACATATACGCCCGTTCTCTGTATGCAGCAGAGGACGGTGACATGAACAAACTGGAACAGAAGTTGATTGTGGAGTTGACCGCCCTGCCGAATGTCCGCTGGTGGCACAGGAATATTGCCAGACAAGGGTTTGCCATCAATGGCTTTATCAAGCATTACCCCGATATTCTGATTATGACCAAAAGTGGTAAGCTCATCTGCGCGGAGGCCAAGGGCGATCACTTGAAAAACGACGACAGCCGGGAGAAAATCGCACTCGGTCAAGCATGGCGCACAGCAGCGGGCAAGGACTATCGCTATTACATGGTGTTTGAGAATGACGAAAACCTCTTGCCAGGTGCGGTGAGCATGAGCCAATTTATCGACACGATCAAGGAACTGTAAAAGCCTCTCATTCGCAGGGGTCGGTAATTTCTACCCCCATGTATGACCGTTGTGATTGCACAAGTTTATACAGATTCAGGCAGCAGGAGTAATTCTGCTGCCTCTTTCTTTGGGTGACTATTCCGTTTACCTCGTGTATGCGGATTGTCATAATTTTCCGAAAAGGAGCGTGGTAGTAATGAAATTGAAAACCGTTCAAAGGAGGTGGTGTGCCGATGCAAAGCAGAAAACGCAGACGGCTTCTGATGCAGGAGGCGGAATATGGCAAAACCGCTTGACCCAAAAGCGATAGAGGCAGAGCGGCAAACCAGCAGCCGAGCTGAACGCAGGGAGCAAAAACGCCGCCAGATGCAGGATGAGATTTCTTATAACCAGCGTGGAAATGGTGTTATCATCATCCCACCGCAGAAACGACGGGAACTTGCAGAGGAGTCGCCCAAGCTCCGTGTTGCGGCGTATTGCCGCGTCAGCACGCAGGAGGAACAGCAGGTCGGCAGCTTCGATATGCAGATTCACCATTTCACCAAGAGGATTGAGGCAAATCCGCAATGGGAGCTGGTTGAGATTTATCAAGATGAGGGTATCAGCGCGACTACCGTTGAAAAGCGCCTCGGCTTTCAGAAAATGATTGCCGACGCGGTTGGCGGGAAGATTGATCTGATCCTCACAAAAAGCATCAGCCGTTTTGGTAGAAATATCGTGGATATTCTGGACAATCTGCGAACGCTTTCTGCGCTGAACCCACCCGTTTCCGTTGAGTTTGAGACAGAAGGAATCACCTATACCGGCGATGGGCGGAATAATCTGCTGATCTCATTGCTGGCAGCTCTGGCTGAAATGGAGTCCCAGCAAAAGAGCGAGGCAATTAAGGCTGGTATCCGCTGGCGCATGGCGGAGGGCATCTACAAGTTCTCCGTTCAGAACACGCTTGGCTTCTATCGTGATCATTTCGGGCGGCTTGTCATTGAGCCGACCGAGGCAAGAATTGTTGAGTACATCTATGAAAGCTGCTTGGAGGGCGCAACCCCGGCAGAAATCGCCGCCGCACTGACAGAACAGGGTATCAAGTCTCCAATGGGGAACGATCTCTGGTCTGCCGGTACTGTCCGCAGCATCCTCCGAAATGAGAAATACTGCGGTGACGCTTTGATGCAGAAAACCTATACCAAGGATTTTCGCACCCATAAATCCGTCAAAAATACAGATTTGAATATGTATTTCAAGGAAAATCACCACACAGCGATTATCAAAAAAGAGGATTGGATCAAGGTACAAAAGCTGCTGTCGGAGCGGCACAGCACAGCAAAACGAGCAACATTGCGCCGTTTGAGCAATCACTTCGTCGCATACCGCGTAAAGGATGGTCTTTTCAAGGGCTATCTGATTATGGATTCCCGCTGGTCTTTTATGGAACGTCAGGAGTTTATGAAAATCGTGGATGAGGCGCAAAACACTATGAAATGAAAGGATTTTTACTATGAACTTCGATTTTTCCGCTTTGAACTTTGAAACCATCGACTCCAACATCAACGCCTACCCGGATATGTTCCTGAATCAGAATGGCGTGACTTTCACCAAGAAGGTGCTTGAGGACTTGGGCTATCCTGCCTTTGTTTTGTGTCTGCTGGATGCGAAAGCGAGGGTATTTGCGATCCGTTCCTGCAAGAGCAACGAACCGAAGGGATTCAAGTTCTCCAAGCCGAGAGGCGAACAGAAAGGTGTTGTTACGATCTCCAACAAGAATCTGCTTGACCCGCTTCGCGCTGTCACCGGCGAGGACTGGATTCCCGGCAAGCGTTACAAGGTGCGTGGCTTCTGGGTTGCTGATGCAAAAACCATGTGCTTTGACCTCAATGAAGGGGTTCAGGAGGACTTTCGCCCTGTTACGCCGAGCAATGACGCAGAATAATCCCTGATATTCAGGGAGAAAAGGTAGAGCAAAAGAGTGGCGGCAAGCCGCCTGAGCGAGAAAGCCATCTCTTCCTTTTCTCCCTCGCTGCGGCTATGGAAACCGTGGAAAACCGAAAAAACGGTTTACACACCGTTCCCACAGCCTGCTCTCACCATCTTTTTCCTCTCTGACTTTCTCCCCATACAGAGAAAAGTTTTCATTTTTACTCCAAGAGCGCGCAGTTACCGTGATGGGTAGAGCGCAGTATGTCAATACGGCATAGAAAAACGAACGGCACATAGGCGATTTTATCCTCGAAAGAAGCCCCGAAACGCAACACAAAAGAAGCCCAGCACCACGCCGTTTGACGTGATGCTGGGCTGTTCCTGATTACAGCGATTTTCAGCGGATGAAGCAATGCTCTGCTTGCAGATAGCTCTTTCGCATTTTGCTGCATGGCGTGGGAATGTACTGTTTCGCAAAATCTCACGCGCAGAAGTGTACCGTGTACGCTCCATCGCGCTTTACTTTCCGATGTGCTTTTTTCGTGCAGGGAGAAAGAACTTTACTGTTTTCACTACACTCGATTTTAGCACGGCGTTTTTACTGCCTCATAGTCAATTCACTCAGCAATTAAGCCAAAATGCCACAGCGCATCCTTGATTGCCTCGACCTTTTCGGGCGGGCAGGGATGATACTCATGTTTTCTCTGCTCCACCGCATTCGGTGCTTTGTGCATATCCAGTCCGACCATACGTTTTACCTAGGCAATATATGCCGTATGGACTTTGAAGCCGTACTTTTCCAGCACATACTCCTGAATACGCTTATAGGTCGGATGCTCCTTGGCCTCGCCGGTTTCCACTTTCATTCTGACCTCAACCGTCAGTGGATTTGTTTTCCGTGACAAGAGGACCACCGTCTCAACGTGGCACGATACCTTCTGATTGATGTCTGGTTTTGTGCCCGTTCGCGGAAACATATCCTGTCAAAACGGAAACAGGTCCACACCTTCTAAGACCGCACATCCTCAGCTGTAAATAGATGCAATCTGTGGCAAAATTGACATTCATATCACGGTCTTAACCATTGAAGTCTATGGGAACAAGTCAGCATAAGGTCCTTCCTACCTATATAATGCAAGGCAAGTTTACACTGCTGCTCCCTGCCACTGTCTCGACAGTTGAGACAGTGAAGAACTCTCAACTCCTACACAATCCATCCGCTCTGACCGCTGATTGGCCATACACTCGCGAGGAGTTGAGTTGCCGGAATTCACCGTCTCGACCTGGTATCCGTTCCTTATTTCTTTGTGTTTTCTTCTAATTCCAGCATATACTTATCAAAATCAGACATGAACAATCTATCCTGGATGACACGGTATTTTTCAAATTCTGTCTCAGCATGAAGCTTTGCAATTTCTGCGGACACCTTGCCCGCGTCCTGTAAAATGCCATAATCAAACATTTCGATGAAGCTGTTGAGTCTCTTTTCCCAGTCCTGCATCGTAAGCGGAATATGGCGTAAGGTCATGTTTTCAGCAAAATCCAAATATGCCGTCACCATACGATTCAGCTGCTTCATTTCATCCTGACTCAAATAATTCTTTGCAACCGTAACATCGCTTTTCTTAATCTTTCCGTCAGGCGCATCTGCCCAGGTGGTTAATCCCATATGTTCCTTTGTGTGATCCGCTCTTTCCACGATCAGCTCCGCCGCCGTATGTCCATGAACGGCGTAATGCATTTTATTCTGAACGGTCGCATAGAATCTTCTCGTCGTTGCAGCATTTTTATCGTAATCAATAGCTGTGGCATAGAGGTCAGTGATCTTCTGATAGAATTTTCTTTCGCTGGCACGGATCTCACGGATGCGCTCTAACTGCTCGTCGAAATACTTCTCTGTCAGATACGTTCCTCGTTTCAGCCGTTCATCATCCATCACCCTGCCTTTGATGGTGTAGTCCTTGGCGATCTGGTTTACCCATTTACGAAACTGTACGGCACGCTCGGAATTGACCTTGAAGCCTACGGCAATGATCATTTGAAGATTATAGTGCTTGGTATCGCGTGTGACCTGACGAGAACCTTCGGTTTGAACTATCCGGAAATTCCGGATAGTTGAATCTTCTTCAAGCTCTGAATCAGAATAAATCTTCTTGATATGCTCATTGATTGTACGAACATCCACATCGTACAAGGTGGCCATCATCTTCTGTGTCAGCCATATATTTTCATCCTCATAGCGCATCTCTATGCTGTCCTGCTGATCGCCAACAGAGGCAACATAGCCGAAAGCACCGCACCGATTTGGGATTTACCCTCGCCACCGTTGCCCTTAA
>OJPQ01000802.1_pt1 | contig 11634 bp, 10 predicted proteins | sample 1598531 | NCBI WGS metagenome assembly OJPQ01 (sample SAMN03922491, study PRJEB24848) | human gut metagenome | isolation source: stool sample | host: Homo sapiens | place: Germany | collected 2011-05 | reverse complement strand
ACCAAGAACAACGCACGTACCCGTAAGGGCCGCAAGAAGACTGTCGCAAACAAGAAAAAGGCAACAAAGTAATCTTTAGAGAATTATGGCAAAGAAAACTGGAACAGTTAAGAAAAAGGTTGTTAAGGTCGGTGCCGTTGGCAATGCCTACGTTCACTCCACTTTCAACAACGTAATCATCACTATCACCAACGAGGTGGGTGACGTCATCAGCTGGTCGTCGGCCGGTAAGATGGGTTTCCGTGGTTCGAAGAAGAATACTCCGTATGCAGCACAGACCGCTTCGGCCGACTGCGCAAAGGTCGCTTACGACATGGGCCTGCGCAAGGTGAAAGTGTATGTCAAGGGCCCGGGCGCCGGACGTGAGTCGGCCGTGCGCACCATCCACGGCGCCGGTATCGAGGTGATGGAGATCATCGACGTTACGCCGCTGCCGCATAACGGTTGCCGTGCTCCTAACCGCCGCCGCGTATAATTTGCGTCGTGGTAAGGAATATTTCTAAGGTTTTAAAAAAGTCAAAACAATGGGAAAATACATAGGACCAAAATCGAAGATCGCCAGAAAGTTCGGCGAAGCTATTTACGGGGCGGACAAGGTGCTTGAGAAACGCAACTTTCCTCCCGGACAGCACGGTCTGGCGCGCAAGCGCAAGAAGGTGTCGGAGTACGGCACGCAGTTGAGCGAGAAGCAGAAGGCAAAGTATACGTACGGCCTGCTCGAAAAGCAGTTCGCACGCACCTACGACCAGGCTGCGCGTATGGGCGGTATCACGGGCGAGAACCTGCTGAAGCTGCTCGAATGCCGCCTGGACAATGTTGTTTACCGCTTGGGTATCGCCCCGACGCGTGCAGCTGCCCGCCAGCTCGTTTCGCACTGCCACATCTGCGTGAATGGCAGCGTCGTGAACATCCCCTCGTACTCGCTGCGTGCGGGTGACGTGGTGTCCGTTCGCGAGAAGTCGAAGAGCCTGGAAGTGATCTCGGCATCTCTGGCCGGCGGTTCGAAGAGCCGCTATGCTTGGCTTGAGTGGGACAATGCCTCGATGAGCGGCAAGTTCCTGCAGAAGCCCGAGCGCGAGGAGATCCCCGAGAACATCAAGGAGCAGCTCATCGTCGAGTTGTACTCGAAGTAGTAATCAAACAAACTGAATATATTATGGCAATATTAGCATTTCAGAAACCTGAAAAGGTTATTATGCTTGAATCCACTTCGTCGTTCGGGAAATTCGAATTCCGACCGCTGGAGCCCGGGTTCGGTATGACTGTCGGTAACGCTTTGCGTCGTATTCTGCTCTCCTCGCTCGAGGGTTACGCGATCACGACTGTCAAGGTAGCCGGTGTCGACCACGAGTTTGCCGCTATCCCCGGCGTGATGGAGGATATGTTGAACATCATCCTCAATCTGAAGCAGGTTCGTTTTATCCGCACAGTCTATAATCAGGATGCCGAGAAGGTTTCCATTAACGTTGCGGGTGTGACGGAGCTGACTGCCGGATATATTTCAAATTACCTTTCGTTCTTCAAGGTGTTGAACCCCGATCTGGTGATCTGCCACCTCGCGCCCGGCACGAAGCTGCAGATGACCCTCACGATCGGTAAGGGGCGCGGTTACGTTTCGGCAGAGGAGAATACCCCCGCCGAGTGCGAGTTCGGCACCCTTCCGATCGACTCGATCTTCACGCCGATCAAGAACGTGAAATACTCGATCGACAACTACCGTGTCGAGCAGAAGACCGACTACGAGAAGTTGAACCTGGAGATTACTACCGACGGGTCGATTCACCCCAAAGAGGCTCTGAAAGAGGCTGCAAAGATCCTTATCCAGCACTTCATGCTCTTCTCCGACGAGAAGATCACCGTCAACATGGAGGATACCAACGGTACCGAAGAGTTCGATGAGGATGTACTCCACATGCGCCAGCTGCTGAAGACCAAGCTTTCGGATCAGGATCTGAGCGTCCGTGCCCTGAACTGCCTGAAAGCCGCAGATGTGGACACCGTGGGAGACCTCGTGAAGCTCAACCGCAATGACCTGCTGAAGTTCCGCAACTTCGGTAAGAAATCGCTCACGGAGCTCGACGAGCTGCTGACCTCGCTCAACCTGAAGTTCGGTATGGACGTATCAATCTACAAACTTGACAAAGATTAATTATGAGACACAATAAGAATTTCAACCACCTTGGCCGCCAGGCAGGACACCGTAAAGCGTTGATGTCGAATATGGCTTCGTCGCTCATCCTGCACAAGCGTATCGAGACTACCGTTGCCAAAGCCAAGGCCGTTCGCCAGTTCATCGAACCGCTGGTGACCAAGTCGAAGGATGACTCGACGCACTCGCGCCGCATCGTCTTCTCGTACCTCAAGCAGAAAGAGGCCGTAACCGAGTTGTTCCGCACCATCGCTCCGAAGATCGCCGAGCGTCCGGGCGGCTATACCCGCATCCTGAAGACCGGCTTCCGTCTGGGCGATGCTGCCGACATGTGCATCATCGAGTTCGTTGACTTCAACGACGCTTACACGCTGGGCATCGCTCCCGCAGCTGCTGCCGAAGCCAAGCCCAAGACGCGCCGTTCGCGCAAGCCCGCAGCCAAGAAGACCGATGCGGTCGAGGAGGCTACGGTCGTGGAAGGCGAAGCCAAGAAGGCCGCACCTAAAAAGGCTGCCGCTCCGAAGGCTGCGAAGCCCGCGGCTCCGAAGTCTGCCAAGGTTGCAGCCCCGAAGGTTGCCAAGAAAACCAACGTAGGCAAGAAGATGTAAATTCGCGTCTGCTGTCAGAAAAAGGGACGACCCCGATGTGGGTCGTCCCTTTTTTTGTCCGGGATGCCGGGGCTTGTCGTCAGCCCTGCTTTTTGGCCGGGTATCGGTTGCTTGTTTGCCGGGGAGGGCGGTTGCCTGCCGGTTCGGACGGACGAACCTGGGCTTTTCGATCCCGTAGGCGACCGGCATCTTTATGTTTTCGACCTTGGGTATCCGTGTCCGGAGGTGCGGGAGTACCGGGCGGAGCAGATAGACTTGGGCAATGGTGCCCTTATCGGGACTTTCCGCTTTCATGTCCCTCTTCCGGCTTCGTGCGGGCCAATGGTTTTCAAGGAAAGTTTGAAAAAATCCCCGGAACATGCAACGTTCCGGGGATTCGTTCTGTGTGTCGGAGTCGGTTTATTTCGCGAAGCCTTTGCCGATGCCAAGGAAATCCTCGGCCTTGAGGGCTGCGCCGCCGATCAGGCCGCCGTCGACGTCTTCCTTGGCGAAGAGCTCCGGTGCGTTCGAGGGCTTGCACGAACCGCCGTAGAGGATGGCGGTATCCTGTGCTGCCGCGCCGAATTTGGCTGCCAGCACCTGGCGGATGTAAGCGTGGATTTCCTGTGCCTGCTCGGCCGAGGCGGTCTTGCCGGTGCCGATAGCCCATACGGGCTCGTATGCGATCACGAGGTTCTTGTACTCCTCTTCGGTGAGGTTGTAAACCACCTCCTCGATCTGGGCCTTCACCACGTCGAAGTGTTTGCCGGCCTCACGCTCTTCGAGGTTCTCGCCTACGCAGTAGATCGGGGTCAGGCCGTTGGCGTAAGCCTGCGCCATCTTCTTGTTGAGCGTAGCGGAGGTTTCGCCGTAGTACTGGCGGCGCTCCGAGTGGCCGAGGATCACGTATTTGCAACCCAGCGCCGCGATCATCGAAGCGGCGATCTCGCCCGTATAGGCGCCTTTGGCCTCCGTGGCGCAGTCCTGTGCCCCGAGGGCGATGTCCGAACCCTTGAGTGCCTCGGCGACCTGCGAAAGGTGCGTGAAGGGGGGGCACACGATGAAGTTGACGCACGAGCATACCTCGCCGCGGCCGGCTGCGATGCCTTTGGCCAGTTCTACACCTTCGGCGGGAAGCGTATTCATCTTCCAGTTGCCGGCAACAATTTTCTTTCTCATTTTCTTAGGTTTTTATTGTTAAAATCCGAATTGTCACGTTATTCCTCGCACCATTTTTTGACCTCCTCGATCGAGGGGGCCTTCAGGCCGAGCTTGTTCTTTTTGTTGAAGCCGCACAGGTCGTTGAAGAACTTGCCCAGGGCGAGTTTCTTCAAGGCCTCGACCGTGATGTACCCCATTTTCTGGATCACGGGCACCCACTCTTCGGGGATGCCGGCGGCGGTGTATTTCTCCACGGGGTCGTTCACGACCTTTTTTTCGGGGCGCATCTGCGGGAAGAAGAGCACGTCCTGGATCGAAGCCTGGTCGGTCATGAACATCGTGAGGCGGTCGATGCCTATGCCCATGCCCGAGCACGACGGCATGCCGTATTCCAGTGCGCGTACGAAATCCATGTCGATGAACATGGCCTCGTCGTCGCCCTTTTCGCTCAGCCGCAACTGTTCCTGGAAGCGTTCCAGCTGGTCGATCGGGTCGTTGAGCTCCGAGTAGGCGTTGCACAGCTCCTTGCCGTTCACGAACAGTTCGAAACGTTCCGTGAGGTCGGGGTTCGAGCGGTGGCGCTTGCAGAGCGGCGACATTTCGCGCGGGTAATCGCACACGAACGTGGGCTGGATCAACTCCTCCTCGCAGTACTGCCCGAAGATGGCGTCGATCAGCTTGCCCTTGCCCATCGTGTCGTCGATTTCGACGCCGAGGCGCTTGCAGGCTTCGCGGAGCTGCTCCTCGCTCTGCCCCGTGATGTCGTAGCCCGTTTTCTCGCGGATGGCGTCGGTCATCGTCAGGCGGCGGAACGGTGCCTTGAACGAGATCTGCTTGCCGTCGAGCGTCAGCTCCGTCGTGCCGTTCACGGCCACGGCCACCCGTTCGAGCATCTGCTCGGTGAACTCCATCATCCAGAGGTAGTCCTTGTAGGCCACGTAAATCTCCATGACGGTGAATTCGGGGTTGTGCGTGCGATCCATGCCCTCGTTGCGGAAATTCTTGCCGAACTCGTATACGCCGTCGAATCCGCCGACGATCAGTTTCTTGAGGTACAGCTCACTGGCGATGCGCAGGTACTGGTCGATGTCGAGCGCATTGTGGTGCGTGATGAACGGGCGTGCCGAGGCGCCGCCCGGAATCGGCTGCAGGATCGGGGTCTCCACCTCGACGTAGCCGCGCTCGTTGAAGAACTGGCGCATCGTGGCGACGATCTTGGCGCGCCGGACGAATACGTCGCGCACCTGCGGGTTCACCACCAGGTCGACGTAGCGCTGGCGGTAGCGGACTTCGGGGTCGGTGAAGGCGTCGAACGTCTGGCCGTCCTTGGCCTTGACGACGGGCAGCGGGCGGATCGACTTCGAGAGCACCGTGAACTTGCGGCAGTGCACCGACAGTTCGCCCGTGTTGGTGTGGAACGCGAAGCCCTCGACGCCGATGAAATCGCCGATGTCGAGCAGTTTCTTGAACACCGTGTTGTATAGCGTGGGGTCTCCTTCGGGGCAGACGTCGTCGCGGCGGATGTAGACCTGGATGCGGCCCGTGTGATCCTGCAATTCGAAGAACGAGGCGCTGCCCATGATGCGGCGCGACATGATGCGGCCTGCGATGCGAATGTCCTGGTAGTTGCCTCGGGCCTCGTCGTAGTTGTCGGCGATCTCCCGTGCCGTGGCCGTCACTTCATAGCGGGCGGCGGGATAGGGGTCGATGCCGAGCTCGCGCAGGGCTGCAAGCGACTGCCTCCGGAGCTGTTCCTGTTCACTGAGTTCGATGCTCATATCTTGTGTTTTTGAATGTTTGGACTATTGACCGTGCAAAGTTAATAAATTCTGCGCAAATATGCTTCAGCCGGGGTGGGTGAATCGTCTGTTCCGGCTCTGTGCCAGCCTGAGGTAGCCCCGCAGGGCGGCGTAGCCCAGTCCCAGGCCGACGAGCGTGCCCCATACGATATCCATCGGGAAATGCTTGCCCAGGTAGATGCGCGAATAGCAGATGACGAGGGTGCAGACGACCATCAGGGCGGTGAACCACTTGCGGCGGATCGCACCGCACGAGAGTACGGCCAGCGCGACGATCGTGGCCGCGTGCGCCGAGACGGTGCCGTACATGCCGCTTACGGCCTCGGGCGGGACGTGCACTGCCCAATCATGCGGCATTGCCGCACGGCGCAGGGCGCGCAGCGAATCGGGCGTGATCTCCAGCCCTTCGAGCGAGGGGGTGAACATCGGCCGCGGGCGCGGTTCGAACTGCGGCAGCATGTCGCCCAGCAGGCCGTTATGCTTGAAGATGCCCGAAACTATGTCCGACAGCCCCAGGGCGAGAAGCATCAGCACCAGGAAAACCGACATGCCCCGCCAGCCGCTGCGGCGCCATACCAGCCACAGGATCAATGCATAGAGCGGCAGCCACATCGCCGTGCCCGAGATGGTGAGCATCACGCGGTCGAGGGCCGTGCCGCCGTCGAAATTGAGGGCCATGAACAGGCCGTGGTCGAAAGTATACATGGGTCGATGGATTTGTCGTAAATGGCTGTGGGCTGTTTTTGCCGCATTGCGGGAAGCTTTCCCTCAGCAGGGGCTTGGGGTGGGGCCAGACTTGCAAACACGGCCGTCGGCCGCGGGAAGAACATACCGGGATGCAAGGCGGCCGTCATACGCATTTTAAAACTGAAAGTAGATGAACGGTTGTATGTCGCTCGATTTGATCTGCATCACGCACCAGATCATCGCGGCGGCCATCACGACCTGCAACACCAGCGGGGCGTTGGCTACCAGGCGCTGTGCCGCGCGGTCGACGCAGCCCGGCATGAGATGGAGCAGGTAGCCCGCACCGATCAGGGCGAAGACACCCGCGTAGCCCGCGATGACCTGCGGGATCATTGGAACGTTGAAGTTGGAGAAGATCTGGTGCAGCATCAGTTCGACGGTCTGCATCGACTCGGCGCGGAACATCAGCCAGCCCAGGCAGACGAGGTTGAACGTGAAGAAGACGCCCGCCGCACGGCTCCACCAGTGCATCTGCGCCCCGGTGGCCTTGGCCCCCGGGACGACGGCCATCCACAGTTTATGCAGCGCCAGCGCTACGCCATGCAGCGTGCCCCAGAGGATGAAGCGGATCGCCGCACCGTGCCACAACCCACCCAGCACCATCGTGACGAGCAGGTTGCCGTAGGTGCGCAGTTTGCCTTTGCGGTTGCCGCCCAGCGAGATGTAGAGGTAATCGCGCAGCCACGAGGAGAGCGAGATATGCCACCTGCGCCAGAATTCGGTGATGGTGGCCGACTTGTACGGGGCGTCGAAGTTCTTGGGGAAGCGGAAGCCCAGCAGCAGGGCGATGCCGATCGCCATGTCCGAGTAGCCCGAGAAGTCGCAGTAAATCTGCAAGGCATAGCCGTAGATGCCTGCCAGGCACTCGAAGCCCGAATAGAGCAGTGGCTCGTCGAAGATGCGGTCGACGAAATTGAGCGAGATGTAGTCCGAAATGATCGCCTTTTTGAAGAGTCCCGTGAGGATCAGGAAGACTCCCGTGCCGAACATTTCGCGCGTCACGACGACCGGGTTGCGGCGGATCTGGGGGATGAAGTCCCGGGCCCGGACGATCGGGCCTGCGACCAGCTGGGGGAAGAACGAGAGGTAGAAAAGGTAGTCGCACCAGTTGCCGAGCGGTTTGAGCTGTCCGCGGTAGATGTCGATCGTGTAGCTCATCGACTGGAACACGAAGAACGAGATGCCGACCGGCAGGAAGATGTTCTGGAATTGGAGGAACCCCTGCCCGAACATCTGGTTGGCGATGTCGACCAGGAAGTTGGTGTATTTGAAATATCCCAGCATCCCGAGGTTCACCATGACGCTCAGTACGACGAGCCACCGTTTCGCGGCGCGGCTCCGCACGCGGTAGATGCCCTGCGCGATCAGGAAGTCGCTCGTGGCGGCGAAGATGAGCAGCAGGAAATAGATGCCGCTTGATTTGTAGTAGAAATAGAGCGAAAAAAGGATGACGTAGACGATACGGGCCATTGGCGCACGGCGGAAAGCATTGTATATGAGCATGAACCCGGCGAAGAGGAACAGGAACAGCCCGCTGCTGAAAATCAGCGGCGAAGAGGCGTCGTACGCGAGCAGCGCCTGCAGTTTTTCCAGGATGCCGTCCGTTGCGGGGAGTGTCATTTCCGGGGTGTGTTGAGGTTTCCGATTGCGGAGACGGGCCGCAGCTCCCGGTCGATCTTCAGCAGACGGACACTGTCGAGTACGGCCTGCTCGGCCTGGCGGCGGATGCGTGCGGCTTCCGCGGCGGCATGGGCTTCGTATGCCCCGGCGTTGATCGCATCGACGAGCGACCAGGCCACGCGGCGCCCGCCGGCGTAGTTGATGTGCGTGTAGTCCTTGCCGGCCCAGCCGTTGGCGACGAACTGTTCCATGCCGCCCAGCGAACGCATGGCGTCGCAGGTCGGCCAGAATGCCGCGCCCGTGTTTTCCGCAGCCCCGCGCTGGTAGTCGAGCATGTAGGGGATGGCATCCATGGGTTCGAAGCCTGCGTCGGTCTTCACCGAACGGTCGCTCACGCCCAGTACCAGCACGGCCGCCGTGGGGAAGCACTGCTGTACGTAGACGACCATTTTCTCGATCTGTCGGGCGTAGTTGGTGTAGTTGTGCACCCCCGTCTGCATGATGTTGAGCCCGTATTGCAGGATTACCAGGTCGTAACCCGCGTGGGCGTTGATCTGCGCATTGACCGACGGGTTTGTCCAGAACATCGCCTGCCCGTTGTTGCTGCGCACCGAGTAGTTGTCGACCACGACGCCGTCGGCTTCGAAGACAGCGCCGTAGCCGATGAACCCTTCCGTCCCGGAGTTCACCTTGAATGCCAGCGAACGGATATGGGGCGCCGTGACCGTGACTTGCCGGACGGCGGCGGCTCCTTCGACCTCGAATTCGCGGCGGAGCGAATCGTTGAGCGTCAGTTCGATGCGGCTGTCGCCGGGGCTGATGAAGAACACCCGTGCCGCGGTGCAGGAGTCGAGCCGCTGCCGGTAGTCGGTGTTTTCCCACCGCGTGGAGGCGCCCTCCGAGGGCTGGCACACCCATCCCGAGACGAAGAAGTGCCCGCGCAGGTTCTGGGGTGCCGCTTTGCGCTGCATGATGTTGTATGCCGTCCAGCCTTTCGACTGGGTTTTGATCGTGCGCCGGAAGGCCGTCAGGGGCGATGCCATCGGGGCGAAGCCCGCGCCGCCCCCGCCGTAGGCCTGTTGCAGCTTCTCGCGCAGGTCGGCCGTGAGGATGTCGCCCTCGATGAACGAGTCGCCCAGTACGGCGATGCGCACCGGACGGCGGGCATAGAGCAGCGTGTCGTAGAATGCCCTGAGACGTCCCGAATCGGCGGGGGCGAACTGCTCGATCGCCACGAGCGCCGGGTTGAGCCGCACCGTGTCGGGGACTACCGCCCTGCGGCCGGAGCTGTCTTGCCGCAGCAGCCATTCGAAGATGGTTTGCACGGGGCGGGGCGCTGTGTCCGCTTCGATGCGCTCGGCCTCGATGCGCCGGGCGACCTGTGCCATGTCGACGTGGAAATCGTCCTCGTCGAAGAGCGCCGGTTCGGCGGCTTCCGCCGCGGCGTCCTCGAACGACAGGATGTCCGACAGGATGTTGGCCCGGCGGAGCTTGACGCCGCCGAGGCTTTGCGGGGGGATAAAACTCACGGCCCCAAGCACTGCGATCAGCGCCAGGGCCGCGATCCATCCCCGGTGGGAGTAGTCTTTTTCGGGGGTATTCATCGTCCGTTTAGTCGCGTCGCCCGAGGATCAGGAAGACGTAGTAAAGCACCGAGGCGATGGCGCTGAGAGCTGCTACGAGGTAGGTGCGCGCTGCCCATGAGAGGGCTTCCCGGGCTTGCGCGAGCTGTGCGCCCTGCATCGTGCGGCTGACCTGCAGCCATTCCAGCGCGCGTGCCGAGGCGTTGTATTCGACGGGCAGGGTGATGAGCGAGAAGAGCGCCGACATGGCGATCATGCCCACGCCGTGGCTGTCATGACCGCGAAGGTTGGCGTTTGTTAAATGGTCGGCAACAACGCGGGCTTCGTACGGGGTGCTCCCTGTGGCCTCGAGCCAGCGTGCGGCAGTATTGAAGATCTCTTGAGGTGAGTGGCGCATGCGGCCCTCCGGTTGCTTTGAATAATGAAGATGCGCGGTAAACCTGAGCGCAGATTATTCATTCTAGGAGGAGCGCAGTCCGTGTTGGTCCTAATGGAACTGAGCCGTATCAAAGGACTCGAGAGGATTGACGGCGAGAAAGGGTTATACCAATTAAAAAAGGGAGCAGTGCATGATGCACGCTCCCTTTGAAATTTTTGGCTCCCCGAGCTGGGTTCGAACCAGCGACCTGCGGATTAACAGTCCGTCGCTCTACCGACTGAGCTATCGGGGAATCAAGACTGCAAATTTTACGGAAGCCCGTTTAGAGTGTCAAATTTTCAAAATAATACAAATGTTACTAAATGTAAAATCAGAAAAATCAAATTGTTGAAAATTCTCTCTGCAGCGGTAAGGTGCACCGTAGAATTGCATTTCAACAGATTGTTCCGCCTTTTGCAGCATCAATGCCGACTTACGCCTACCCCAATTCGCCTTTTGTGCTTCATGCTCCATTCCCGCCTGCCGGCGACCAGCCGGCCGCGATTGATGCGCTCTGCGCAGGCATTGAAAACGGTTTGATGAATCAGACGCTTCTCGGCGTGACGGGGTCGGGCAAAACCTTCACGATGGCCAACATCATTGCCCGTGAGGGTGTACCGGCCATCATCTTTGCGCCCAATAAGACGCTGGCCGCGCAGACCTATTCCGAGATGCGCGACTTCTTTCCTGAAAACGCAGTGGAGTATTTCGTTTCCTACTACGACTTCTATCAGCCGGAGGCCTACGTTCCAGCACGCGACCTCTTCATTGAAAAAGATGCCGCGGTGAACGACCATATTGAGCAGATGCGTTTGGCGGCAACGAAGTCAATCCTCGAGCGCAGAGATACGATTATTGTGGCAACCGTGTCGGCTATTTACGGCATTGGTTCGCCCGAAAGCTACACGACCATGCGCATGATCCTGCGTCAGGGGGATCGTCGCTCACAGCGCCAGCTGATCAACCAGCTCGTGAAGATTCAATATAAGCGCAGCGATATGGAGTTCAATCGCGGTACTTTCCGCGTGCGGGGCGACACCATTGACATTTTTCCGGCTGAACATGCAGAAACTGCCGTACGGGTTGAACTTTTTGACGATGAAGTGGATACCGTTTCGCTTTTTGATCCGCTCACGGGCAAAGTGGTGCAGAAAGTGCAGCGTTTTGTCGTCTATCCGGCGAGCCACTACGTTACGCCGCGCGACGAAATCGTGCGGGCTATCACATCGATCAAGGCCGAGCTGAAGGTGCGCGAGGCTGAGCTCTTAAAGGACAATCTCCTCGTAGAAGCGCAGCGCTTGGAGCAGCGCACCAATTTCGATCTGGAAATGCTCGATCAGGTGGGGTTCTGCAAAGGAATCGAAAACTATTCCCGCCACCTGACTGGGCTTGCCCCCGGGGCCGCGCCGCCCTGCCTCATTGACTATCTGCCCGCTGATGCGCTGATGTTCTTTGATGAAAGCCACGTGATGATGGGACAGCTCGGCGGCATGTACCGCGGTGACCGTGCGCGAAAGGAAACGCTGGTTCGCTACGGGTTCAGACTGCCCTCGGCGCTCGACAACCGGCC
>OJPQ01000778.1_pt1 | contig 11923 bp, 10 predicted proteins | sample 1598531 | NCBI WGS metagenome assembly OJPQ01 (sample SAMN03922491, study PRJEB24848) | human gut metagenome | isolation source: stool sample | host: Homo sapiens | place: Germany | collected 2011-05 | reverse complement strand
GAAGTCCAGATACAGGGTCAGTGCGCCGTAGATGGAAGCCTTCTCGGCCAGCTCGGCGTCGCCTGCATAGTAGGCGTAGATCTGGCGGAGCTTCTGGGTATCGTAGGCGGTGAGCAGCATGAACACCACCAGACCGATGCCGCAGTAGAGCACCGAGGCGCCGAAGCCAAAGCCGAAGAGCGCGCCCACGAGGCTGGTGACGATCATGGCCACCAGAGCCATCATGAGGCGGGGACCCCAGCCGGTGAGGTCCTTGTGGGTGGTGGTGCCGTACACAGCCATGAGTCCGAAGTAGACCGCCGTGGCGAGGAAAGCCATGACCAGCGTGCCTACCGAGAACATCAGGAAGTAGTAGCTCAGGACCATGCCGTTTAAGATGGCGTATCCGAAGAACGCGGCTCTTGCACCGTCGATGGACATCTTCTGCACCCGGGCGCTGAGCATGAACACCAGCGCCAGCTCACCGATGGTAAGCAGGAAGTAGAGAGAATCGACCAGGTAGATAAGGGGCGTGGTCGCCGTGATATAGGCCATTGCGAAGGTGACGAGCAGGCCGCCGGCCATCCAGCGGTAGGTGCGGGTCATATAGTCCGATGCGCTCATCGAAGGCTCCGCATAGCCGCGGTCATAGTTGTTGTAATCCATAAGGAATCCTCCATTCAAAATCAGGGCATCGGTCTCGGCCTTGCCCCGGTCTACGAAATATAGTATACTGCATAGAAATGAACGATTCATGAAAAAGGCTGTGATATTTGATGTCCCTCGGACTTTATCTGCATATTCCTTACTGTTTTTCCAAATGCCGGTACTGTGATTTTTACTCTGCCCCCGGCCAGCGCGGCGTCCCCCGGGCCTATGTGGACGCCCTTTTGCGGGAACTCTCCCGGTTTGCGCCGGACGCGCCCCTGCGGCCGGACACCCTTTATTTCGGCGGCGGAACGCCCAGTCTGCTGGACCCGGCAGACGCCGCCCGGCTCATCGCCGCCGCACAGCCCCTGCCCGGGGCCGAGATCACACTGGAAGCCAACCCTGAGACCGTAACGGAGGACTCTCTCCGAGCTTTCCGGGAGGCGGGCGTCAACCGCATTTCCTTCGGCGTCCAGTCGGCCCGGGACAGCCAGCTCAAGACGCTGGGCCGCCCTCACACGGCAAAGCAGGCGCGGGCCGCTTTCGCCGCCGCACGCCGTGCCGGGTTCGAGAACATCAGCGGCGACATCATGCTGGCCCTGCCCCATTATACGCAGGCCGAGTTCGACGAGACGCTGGAGCTGATCGAGGATGGCGGCGCGACCCACATTTCCGCCTACCTCTTGAAAATCGAGCCCGACTCTGCCTTTGGCCGGACGCCCCCCGAGGGTCTGCCCACCTCCGACGAGGCGGCAGACTTCTACCTCTACGCCGTCGAGCAGCTGGAACATCATGGCTACCGGCAATATGAGATCTCCAACTTCGCCCGCCCGGGCTATGAGGGAAAGCACAATCTCATCTACTGGGACTGCGGCGACTATCTGGGCATCGGCCCTGCGGCCCACTCCTGCATGGGCGGCAAACGGTTCTACTACCCCGCCGACACCGAAGCCTTTCTGCGGGACGAGGCCGCGCCCGTCATGGACGGCGGCTGCGGTGCGGAGGATTATCTCATCCTGCAGCTGCGTCTGCGCAAAGGTCTGAGCCTCGACGAATACAAAAAACGCTATGGCAGGGAGTTTTCCACCGCGCAGCTGGCCTTTGTGAAAAACTGCGTGAAGAGCGGCTACGCCAACTTTGACGGCCACACCCTCGCCCTCACGCCCGCCGGGCTCATCGTACAGAATAGCATCCTTGCCGAGCTGCTGTGAGCCTCAGTGGACAGCAAAGCTCATCGCCGCCAGCACAAAAACACCGATGATGCTGGCAATGCGGCTCATCCTCTGCATCGCGTAATACCAGTCGGTTGGCTCACCGCCGTACACTTCCAGCCCGTGGCGGAGGTTCCAGAACAGCAGCGGGAACCGGACATCCAGCACAAGGAGCACCATCAGCGCCCCTATCGGCAGCAGGAACGCCACGCTGCCCCGGGTCTCCCGCCGCCCGCCGACGGCCACATTATAGAGCCAGTTACAACTGGGCCAGAGGTCGGATTTCTGGTATTCGCCGTTGACGATGACGTTCACCTCGTCGGCAAGGCCCCCATCGTCTTCCCGCCACAGGATGGCGTCACCGGGGTCACCCAGCGCGGTCCCGGTAAAAATGACCACTCCGTCCTGCTCGATTTTTACGCCCGGGTCGCTCATGCCCTCGGCTTTCGATTCGAGCCGATAGTGCCGCGTCTCTCCGTCCAACGTGAACTCCACTTCCGCACCGTTTCCTGTCCGGGCGATCTGCATGGTGTAGGCGGCATACGCATCCTTGCCCGAAAAGCTGCCGTCGGCCTGCCGGTACAAAAAGGCATCCCGCAGCCAGATCCCCGGGCGGAGGGCGGCCCAGAGATAGAGCACAGTGAGAAGCAGCGCGGTAAGAACGCAGAGCAGGCAGCTCGTCTTTTTCTCCATGGTCAGGCTCCTTTCGTTTCAGCCCAGTTCGATCACTTTCCACCCCAGCTCCCGGATGGCTTCTTGATCATGGGTCGCCAGCAGGGTGGGCTTTGTGCCGCAGCGTGCCTTGAGCATGGCTGCGGCTTTTTTCATGGCGGCGGGGTCCATGCCGGTGAAGGGCTCATCTAACAGAAGGGTGTCGCTCTCGGCCCAGAGAGCGCGCAACAAGGCGGTGCGGCGCTTCTGTCCGCCGGAGAGCTTCCGGGCAGGCAGGGCAAGGGCCTCGTCATCCAGTCCTAATTGTATAAGGTCATCTCGTATCTGCTCTTTGTATTGCGTTTTGACCTTGTACTGTTCTGCGGTCAGCACCAGCGCCACATTCTCTTCGGCGGTCAGCTGGGGGCAGAGCCTGTCTTCCTGAAAGACCGCGCCGACCCGGCCCACGCCCTCCACGCTGCCGGAGGTGGGTACTTCCAGCCCCATCAGAATGCGGAGCAGGGTCGTCTTGCCCCAGCCGCTGGGCGCCCAGAGCACCGCCGGGTCGTCCACCGTAAGCGAGAGGTCTTCGAAGAGGATCTTCTCTCCGAATCGTTTAGACAGCTTCTTTATTTCCAGTTTGTTGTTGGTTTCACTCATTTTTCAGCCCCCTCTTCGCCCAGAACTGCCGCGACCGCTTTATCCAGCAGAGCGAGGAACAGCTTTTCAAATACGGCGCTCAGCAGGATGATGACGAAGGTCCAGGCAAACAGCTCTCCGGTGGAAAGGGTGATTTTTGCCCGGTAAAGCGCGTCGCCGATGCTGCCGTCGGGCAGGCCGATGACCTCTGCTGCTACGCCGCTCTTCCAGCAGATGCCCAGCGCCACGCTGCATCCCTGCCGGAACGCGGGCAGCACCGCCGGGAGCCAGACCGCCCGCAGACGCCGCCCCAGAGGCAGACGGAACACCTGCGCCATTTCGAGAAGCTGGCGGTCAGCACTCCCGATGCCGGTGCGCACTGCGCTGTAGAGGACGGGCAGCACCATCAGAAAGCTGATCAGGACGGACAGCGACGAGCCGCTGACCCACACCAGCGCCAGAATGATGAAGCTGGCCACCGGAGTAGCCTTGACCAGCTGCATCACGGGGGCGAGAAGGGCGTCCACCCACTCCCACTTTTCGGCGGCTACCGCCAGCACCGCGCTGGACAGCGCGCCCAGCCCGAAGCCCAGCAGGATGCGCCCGGCGCTGAAACCGATGCGCTGCCAGAACTCGGCCTGCGGCAGCAGCTCCACCAGCGTACCGATGGCCTGCACCGGCGAGACAAGAAAGACTTCCTGCCCGATGGCCGCAGCTGCCGCCTGCCAGACGCCCAGCCAGAACACCGACGCCGCTAAGATTTGAATGCGGCGTTTTTTTGTTTTATCCATGTATTTCTTTGCTCCTGTTCGTTTTCTCGCTTTCAGAATATCACATCATGTATGAGAATACAATCCTTCATCTTTTCTTCTCTTGACATGAAGGTCATAAAACACTACACTGGAATAAAGTAATCCTTATTCTACGTGCCTCCGCGCACAGCTGGGAGAGATGACCATGCACGATTCCGCTCAGGCCCTCCGGGGCAAAAAGCTCCTTCTGGTGGGGTTCACCCTGTTCTCGATGTTCTTCGGGGCAGGCAACCTCATCTTCCCGCCCTTCCTCGGCGCACAGGCCGGGACGGCGCTCTGGCTCGCTTTTGCGGGCTTTGCCGTCAGCGCCATCGGCCTGCCCATCGCGGGCGTGGCAGCGGTGGCCCGGGCAGGCGGTCTGCCTGCGCTGGCCGGGCGGGTCCATCCCCGCTTCGCACAGGTGTTCGCTGTGCTGGTCTATCTGTCCATCGGTCCCTGCCTCGCGATCCCCCGCACGGCCAGCACCTCGTTTGAGATGCTGACGCCGCTGGTGGGGCGGAGCACAGCGGGACAGTTCCTCTACTCCCTCGTGTTCTTTGCTGCGGCGTACTTCGTTGCCCTCAAGCCCGAAAAGCTGACTCAGCGGCTGGGCCGCATCCTCTGCCCTGCCCTGCTGGTGCTCATCGTGGTGCTGTTCGCGGGCTGCATCCTCCACCCGGCCGCGCCCGGCTACGGCACGCCTGCCGAGGCTTACGCCGCCCTCCCCGCCGCACAGGGCGTGCTGGACGGCTATCAGACCATGGACGCGCTGGCAGCGCTCAACTTCGGCGCGGTCATCGCGCTGAACCTTCAGGCGGTGGGCATCACGGAGGAGTCCGCCGTCCGGCGCGGCACCATCCGGGCCGGGCTCATCGCGGGCGGGATGCTGCTGGTGGTCTACGCCATGCTGACCCACATCGGCGGCATCTCGGGGGCTGCCTTCCCCGGCAGCGACACCGGTGCCGCCGTCCTGACGGCACTGGCCGACGACCTGTTTGGCCGGGTGGGACAGGTGCTTCTGGCCGCCATCTTCGTCATCGCCTGCTTCAACACCTGTGTCGGCCTCATCGCCAGCGTAGGCGAATACTTCCACGAGCTTCTGCCCCGGCTGCCCTACCCCACCATTGCAGCCTTCTTCGCGCTGATGAGCATGCTGCTGGCGAACATCGGCCTTGCGGACATTCTGAGGCTTTCCGTCCCGGTGCTGAACGCCATCTACCCCATCGCCATCATCCTCATCGTGGTGGAGTTCCTGCCCGGACGGTTCCAGCGGACATCGGTCTGGCGGCTGAGTATCCTCTTCACGGCCATCCAGAGCATCCCTGCCGCCCTGCCCTTCGGCCCCCTCTCCACCTTGATGAACGCTCTGCCCCTGAGCAGCCTCGGCTTTGGCTGGCTGCTTCCGGCCCTCATCGGCATCGGCGCAGGCCTTCTGATGTAAGAAAAACTGCCGCACGGCTGTGCGGCAGTTTTCCTTGTTTCAAAGCTTACTTTGCAGAGTTGCGGATCGCCGCCATGACCTTGCGCAGGACGGACGGCTCGGTGTAGTAGAAGTTATCGTCCGGCAGCTTGCCGCCCACGGCGGCGGGAGAGGCATCGTAGAGCACCTGCAGGTAGGCAGAGATGTCTTTCTTCATCTCCTGACCGTTGCGGTAGACGATGTTGCACTTGGGCAGGGCCTTCTTGGCGATGGCAGCCTTGGCCACCACGCCGACTTCCTCACAGAGGGCGGCGGTGCCGTCGATGTCCTCGTTGGCCGCCTTGACGCTCTTCTGGTAGTCGGTCAGGAAAGCTGCGATGACATTGGGGTTCTGCTTTGCGTACTCGGTGCGCACCACGGTGACGCCGGTGATGAGCTGGGTGTCACAGACCTTGTTCCACTCGCGAGTCAGGTCGAGGACGACGCGGAGGCCGCTGTCCTTCATCTGGGCAGCGGTGACATAGGGCTGAGGCAGGACGGCGATGGCATCCTTCCTGGCAGCGGCCATCTGGGCCGTGACCTCGGAAGCCTCGCTGTAGTATTCGATCTTCACGTCCTTGTCGGGGTCGAGGCCGTTCTTCCTGAGCAGATAGCGCAGGACGTACTCGGGCGTCGTGCCTTTTCCGGTGGAAAGGATGGTGCGGCCCTTGAGGTCGGCGAAGCTGTGGACGGTATTGCCCTTCTCCACGACGTAGAGGACGCCCAGCGTGTTGACGGCCATGACCTGGATGCCACCGTTCGTCTTCTGGTAGAGGGTCGCGGCGAGGTTGGCCGGGATAGCGGCCATGTCGAGTTCGCCCTTGATGAGCTTCGGCACGATCTCATCGGCAGCGCCGTAGAGCTGCAGGTCATAGTCGAGGGAAGCAGTGCCGTCCTTCTCCATGCTCAGCAGGTTGACGAGGCCCATGGTGGTGGGGCCTTTCAGGCCGGCGATGCGCACTTTGGTGCTCGTTTTGGCCGATGCGCCGCAGGCCAGGACGCTGACCATCAGCACCAGCGACAGCAGCAGAGATGTCAGTTTTTTCATAGGATTCAGCTCCTCACTTTCATTGGGAGAAATTTTCCCGCAAAAAATTTGCAAAACCATTTGCTTTACGCCCTCAAGTTTACTATAATAAGAGAAAAAATACCGTTGCGCACGCAACGGAATCGCAGAAGGGCGGTGAGGGCCCGGGGAAAACCTCACGGAATGGGTATGGAAAATCATCTTCCGCTGTTACAATCCACCTCTCTGTTCGCCGGGCTGGAAGCCGAAGCGCTCCGGGTCCTGCTGGGCGAAGTGGGGGCCGTATTGCGCACCTACAGCCGGGGCGAGACCCTCGTGCTGGCCGGACAGTCGAACCGCCGGGTGGGCGTGGTGCTCTCCGGTGCCATCGAGGCCTATCATTCCGCTGCCAGCGGGGCGCGTCTGCCCATCAGCCAGATGGGGCCGGGCGGTGTGTTCGGCGACGTGCTGGGCGGCTCGAGCCTTTCCAGCCCGGTGACGGTGGTGGCCTCGGCCCCCTGCGAGGTGCTGCTGGTGCCTTACGAGAAGCTTCTGCTGCCCGGGGCCGACCCGGCCCGCCAGCGGGTGCTGCAGAACCTTGTGCGCACCATCAGCGACAAATACTTCCTGCTCTCCCGCCGGGTAGACCTGCTGCTGCTCAAGAGCCTGCGGGCCAAGGTGTGCGCCTACCTGCTCAGCGAGGCCGAGGTTCACCACAGCCTCACCTTCACCATCCCCTACTCCCGCATCCAGCTGGCCGACTACCTCAACTGCGACCGCAGCGCCCTCTCCCGGGAGCTGAGCCTGATGCAGCGGGACGGCCTGCTCGAGACCTATAAGAGCAGCTTCAAGCTGCTGGAGCCGGACGCGCTGCGGCATATGGTGCTGTAACAGCCTCTCCCTTTGGGAGAGCCTTATATAGAAGGAGAACTTCATCATGTCCAAACCGATTTTATGGATCGTCATTCCCTGCTACAACGAAGAACAGGTGCTGCCCATCACGGCCCCCATGTTTCTGAAAAAGATAAACGACCTCGCCGCAGCGGGCCTTGTCAGCGAGAAGAGCCGGGTGCTCTTCGTCAACGACGGCTCCCGCGACGCCACCTGGTCCCTCATCCAGAAGTTCGCCTCTGAGGATGAGCACTTCATCGGCATCTCCCAGAGCCGGAACCGCGGCCACCAGAACGCCGTGCTGGCCGGGCTGATGGAGGCGCTCCACAGCGGCAGCTGCGACATCACCATCTCCATCGACTGCGACGGTCAGGACGACATCAACGCCATGGACGAGATGGTCAAAAAGTATCTCGACGGTGCCGAGGTAGTCTACGGCGTGCGCAGCCGCCGGGACACCGACACCTTTTTCAAGCGGTTCACCGCCGAGGGCTTCTACCATGTGATGAACGCGCTGGGCGCAGACATCGTCTTCAACCACGCCGACTACCGGCTCATCAGCACCCGGGTGCTGGAGAGCTTCGCCGACTACCGCGAGGTGAACATCTTCCTGCGGGGCATGGTGCCGCTGGTGGGCTACCCCAGCGACACCGTCTACTACGAGCGCCACGAGCGTCTGGCCGGCGAGAGCCACTATCCCCTCAGCAAGATGCTGGCCCTCGCCTTCGACGGCATCACCAGCCTGTCGAACAAGCCCATCCGCCTCATTACCGGCGCAGGCATCGTGGTCAGCCTCATCAGCTTCATCGGCGTCATCTGGGCCATCGTGCAGGCTGTTCTGGGCAGCGCCGTGGCGGGCTGGGCCTCCACCATCTGCATCGTCTGCTTCATGGGCGGCGTCCAGCTGGTGTGTCTGGGCGTCATCGGCGAATACGTCGGCAAGATCTATATGGAGACCAAGGCCCGCCCCCGCTACATCATCAGCGAGCGTACATGGGCTCCCTACGAAAGGAAGTATCACGGATGAGCAAACAGAGCTGGAAAGGCAGCACCCTCCTGAACCCGGAGCCGCCGGTGCTGGTCTCCTGCGGCGGACTGGATAAGCCCAACCTCATCACCATCGGCTGGACCGGCACCATCTGCACCCAGCCCAGCATGGTATCCATCAGCGTCCGCCCCGAGCGATACAGCCACCACCTCATCAAAGAGAGCGGGCAGTTTGCCATCAACCTGCCCACCGAGGCACTGGTGAAGTCGGTGGACTGGTGCGGCGTCAGGAGCGGCCGGGACTTCGATAAATTCGCGGCCTGCAAACTCCATTCTGCCCCCGGCTCGGTGCTGACGGACTGCCCCATCCTCGAAGAAAGCCCCGTCAACCTCGAGTGCAGGGTCACGCAGGTCATCCCGCTGGGCAGCCACGACCTCTTCCTCGCCGAAGTAGTCGCCTGCGACGTGGACGAGAGCCTGCTGGACGAGAACGGTAAGCTCTGCCTCGACAAGGCCAAACTCATCGTCTACAGCCACGGCGAATATCTGGCCCTGGGCAAAAAGCTGGGGACCTTCGGCTACAGCGTGCGGAAGAAAAAGCCGACGCGGAAGCCCCGCAGATAATACTATGAAAAATGGGAAGCACAAAAGCGCTTCCCATTTTTTTATTTCTCGTCGAGCAGATCACTCAGACATCTGACCGTCCGGCCATGATAGCCCGTGACCGTCTCGGCATGGAGCAGACTGCTCAGCACACTTTCCTCCACGCACTCAGCCACCGCCCGGAACAGCGGATTGATGGCGTCGTCGTGGAGCATACCCATCGGCAGAATGGCCTTTTCGGAGTAGTGCGGCACCCGGTTGGCGGTGGTGAAGGCAATGACGATCTCACCGGAGCCGTTGCCGCAGAAAGAGCCGGTGCGGGACAGGCCCACCAGCGCCCGGTGGCAGAGCCGCCGCAGCTGGCGCTCACTCAAGGGGATGTCCGTCGCCAGCACTGTGATGATGGAGCCTTTGTCCTCGTGGGGCGGGATGTGGGCGTCCAGCAGGCTCTGGATGGGGGTGCCTGCCACTACGAGGTCATCGAAGACGGCGTGGTTGGAGAGCACCAGCGCACCAACGGTGTACTGTTTCCCGTCCAGCTCCACCACACGGGAGGCCGAGCCGATGCCGCCCTTCAGGCCGTGGCAGCGCATTCCCCGGCCCGCGCCCACAGCGCCCTCGGCGAAATCGGCGCGGCAGTCGGCCAGCGCGGCCCGCACATTTTCTTCCGTAACGTGGAGGCCCCGGATGTCGTTGAGGCCGCTGTCGTTGCACTCGCAGACCACCGGGTTGACGCTGCCGGTCGTCTCGCAGATGTCGGGGTTCTTATCCAGCATATACTTCACCAGCGCTGTCTCCACAGTACCTACGCTGAGGGTATTGGTGAAGAGGATGGGCGTTTCCAGCGTCCCCAGCTCGTCGATCTGGACAAGGCCGGTGGTCTTGCCGCTGTCTCTTATACACATCTGACGCTGCATCACTTTATCGTGGAAAATATCGCCCTGATGGGGCAGCAGTGCGGTCACGCCGGTCTGGACCTCGCCGTCCGCCAGTGTGCAGTGGCCCACCGTCACGCCCGGCACATCGCTTATCTTGTCCAGCGGCCCGCAGGGCAGTTTGCCCACCCGGATGCCCCGGCTCTTCCATTTTGCTTCGATTCCCATAAGTATTCTCCTTGCAAAAATGCCCCCTCCTCACCAGACGGAGAGGGCTGATCTTATTCTTCCTCGTGCTCCACCTTGCTGATCGCGCCCAGGTCGTAGGGCGTATTCTGGTAGACGTAGTAGTTCAGCCAGTTCTCATACAGCAGGTGTGCGTGAGCACGCCAGCGGAAGAGAGGCGGCTGCTCGGGGTCGTCGTTGGGGTAATAGTTCTTTGGCACCGCGATGGGCAGGCCCTTGCCGACATCCCGCTTGTACTCGGCGTCCAGCGTGTACTTGTCGTACTCCGGGTGGCCGGTGACGAAGATCTGCCGTCCATTCTCGGTGCTCATCAGGAAGGGGCCGGCCTCGTCGCTCTCGGCGAGGATGCGCAGGGCCTTGCAGTTCAGCACATCCTCCCGGCTGATGCCGGTGTGGCGGCTGTGAGGGGCGTAGAACACCTCATCGAAGCCGCGCACCAGCGGGTTCGAGGGACGGGTGACTTTATGCTCGAAGACGCCGAACATCTTCTGGTCGAGAAGCTGCTTGCGGATGCCATAGTGGTAATAAAGTCCCGCCTGTGCGCCCCAGCAGACATGAAGGGTGGAGTAGACGTTCGTCTCACTGAAGTCCATGATCTCGCACAGCTCCTGCCAGTAGTCCACCTGTTCGAAGTCTATTTTCTCCACAGGCGCACCGGTGATGATCATGCCGTCGTAGCGGTTGTTCTTCACCTCGTCGAAGGTCTTATAAAACGCCTCGAGGTGGGCCGCAGAGACATGGGTCGCCGCATGGCTGGCCGTCTGCAGCAGGGTCATGTGGACCTGAATGGGCGTATTGGCCAGCAGGCGGGCGATCTGGGTCTCAGTGGCGATCTTGGTCGGCATGAGGTTCAGGATGAGGATCTCCAGCGGACGGATGTGCTGGGAGAGCGCCCGTTCCCGGTGCATGACGAAGACGTTTTCCTCGTAGAGGGCATCGTAGGCGGGAAGAGTCTTGGGGATGATCAGCGGCATAGCATCGTTGCTCCTTTTGACGGTTTTAGCGGGAAGTTTTTATCTGCATCCGGAGACGCTTTTTTTCACGGAAAGGGGCCGAAACCGGCAGATGGCGCTGACCGTGTTTCTTAAATCTTATCCAGCGCCTGTGCAATATCGGCGATGAGGTCTTCGCTGCTCTCGAGGCCGCAGCTCATCCGCACCAGCTCAGCAGGCACACCGGCAGCGGCCAGCTGCTCGTCGTTCATCTGGCGATGGGTGCTGGAAGCCGGGTTCAGGCAGCAGGTGCGGGCATCGGCAACGTGGGTCTCAATGGCGGCAAGCTTCAGCTCCTTCATAAAGGTGCTGGCGGCTTCGCGGCCGCCGGCCAGGCCAAAGGAGACGACGCCGCAGCTGCCGTTCGGCAGATACTTCTCAGCCAGCGCATGGTAGGGGCTGGACTCGAGGCCGCAGTAGTTGACGTAAGCCACTTTCGGGTGAGCCTCAAGGAACTTTGCAACGGCCATGCCGTTGGCGCAGTGGCGCTGCATCCGGACGTGGAGGCTCTCAAGGCCGAGGTTCAGCATATAGGCGTTCATGGGGGACTGCATCGAGCCGAAGTCGCGCATGAGCTGTGCGGTGGCCTTGGTGATGAAAGCACCCTCTTTGCCGAAGCGCTCCGCGTAGGTGATGCCATGATAGCTCTCATCAGGGGTACACAGGCCGGGGAACTTCTCGGCGTGGGCCATCCAGTCGAACTTGCCGCCGTCCACGATAGCACCGCCCAGCACAGCGCCATGGCCGTCCATGTACTTGGTGGTGGAGTGGGTCACGATGTCGGCGCCCCACTCGAAGGGGCGGCAGTTGACCGGCGTGGGGAAAGTGTTGTCCACGATGAGCGGTACGCCGTGGGCGTGTGCGGCCTTGGCGAACTTTTCAATGTCCAGCACGGTCTGTCTCTTATACACATCTCCGAGCCCACGAGACCGAGGCTGATCTCGT
>OJPQ01000767.1_pt1 | contig 12023 bp, 9 predicted proteins | sample 1598531 | NCBI WGS metagenome assembly OJPQ01 (sample SAMN03922491, study PRJEB24848) | human gut metagenome | isolation source: stool sample | host: Homo sapiens | place: Germany | collected 2011-05 | reverse complement strand
AAGTATCTACTCCTTGCAAATACACTACGTCTTTAGGTGCGGAACAAGCCCCTAGCAACAAGACAAACAATATCACTACTGATATTAATTTAATTCTCATAATCTTTGTTTTCTTCAAATAAGATGCAAATATACAATTTTTAGTTGAACTCAAAGGCATAAAGCACCTGTAAGTCCAAAGATACTTCTATAACGATGCAATTGTCTAGATATTGCTGCATGCTAAATCAAAATTATAGTTGTTTTTACCGCTTTTTCATGATTATTGCGTAAGTTTGTGACAAAACAAAAACATATGGTTGAGATAGGAAAATACAACACGCTGAAAATAGTGAAAGACCTTGACTTCGGGGTTTATCTGGATGGAGGTAACGGGGTGGAGATCTTGTTGCCGACTCGTTACGTACCTAAAAACGTGAAACCCGGGGATGAGGTCGAGGTGTTTATTTATCATGATAATGAAGGAAGGTTGATCGCTACTACCGCACGTCCTCTGGCAACGGTCGGGGAGTTCCAGTTCATGGAGGTAAAAGACGTGAATAATGCCGGCGCATTTCTGGAATGGGGTATCATGAAAGATTTGCTCGTTCCTTTCAAGGAGCAGAAAATGCCGATGAGAGAGGGAAAATGGTACTTGGTCTACGTCCGGTTGGATCATGTGACAGGACGTATCATGGCATCCGCACGTATCGAGAAGTTCTTGAACAATACCCCTATCGATTACGAACAGAATCAAGAGGTTCAGTTATTGGTAGCCGATGAGACGGATCTGGGCTATAAGGTGATCATCAATAACCAGCATTGGGGATTGATCTATTATAATGAGGTATTCCAGCGTCTTGAGAAAGGTGAGCATCTGAAAGGCTATATAAAAGAGGTACGTGAGGATGATAAGATAGACGTAAGCCTAACGCCGCAAGGCTACCAAAAGGTAGAGGGGATCGCCGGCGTCATTCTGGAAGCGATGAAAACACAAGGGGGATACATCCCGGTACACGACAAGAGCGATCCGGACGTGATCTATTCCTTATTCCGCTGTAGCAAGAAAGCTTTCAAACAAGCGATCGGGGCACTCTATAAGCAACATCTTATCACGCTGGAAGATGGCGGGATACGGCTCGTGAACGAGAAGTGACCCATTTATATAAAAAAAGTCAATGGAATCCGTTACAGAATCCATTGACTTTTCTTTATAAATCCATTGAGTTAGCGAACGGATTCCATTGACTTTCTAATCCAGCTTCAATACGGCCAAGAACGCTTTTTGCGGAACTTCTACCGTACCGATCTGCTTCATTCGTTTCTTTCCCTCTTTCTGTTTTTCCAGCAATTTACGCTTACGGGAGATATCGCCTCCATAACATTTCGCCGTCACGTCTTTACGGACAGCCTTAATTGTCTCACGAGCGATAATCTTAGCGCCTATCGCCGCTTGGATAGCGATATCGAATTGCTGGCGGGGGATCAACTCTTTCAGTTTCTCGCACATACGACGTCCGAAAGTAACGCTATTATCCACGTGCGTCAATGTAGACAAAGCGTCTACCGGCTCACCGTTCAACAGGATATCTAATTTAGCCAACTTACTGGGACGGAAATCATGTAAATGATAATCGAAAGAAGCATACCCTTTTGAAATACTCTTCAACTTATCATAAAAGTCGATTACGATCTCGCCCAACGGCAAGTCATAATGAATCTCGACACGATCACCAGAAATATATTCTTGCTTAAGCAGGACGCCACGCTTACCCAGACAGAGTGTCATGATCGGGCCGATATAGGTAGTGTTCGTGATCACGGAAGCACGGATAAACGGTTCGTCTATATGATCGATCAAAGTCGGGTCCGGCAAGCCTCCCGGATTATGTACCTCGATCTCCTCCCCTTTCTTTGTATGCACGATATAAGAAACGTTCGGTACAGTGGTTATCACATCCATATTGAACTCACGATCCAAACGCTCCTGAACAATCTCCATATGCAACAAGCCCAAGAAACCGCAACGGAATCCAAAACCCAACGCGGCGGAACTCTCCGGCTGGAAAGTCAAGGAAGCGTCGTTCAACTGCAATTTCTCCAATGACGCACGAAGGTTCTCGAAATCCTCGCTATCGATTGGATAGACACCGGCGAAGACCATCGGCTTCACCTCCTCAAAACCGGCGATCGCGTCTTTAGCCGGGCGAGACACATGAGTGATCGTATCACCGACACGCACCTCCCGGGACGTCTTGATACCGGAAATGATATATCCTACGTCTCCCGTCCGGATCTCCTCACGGGGGCACATATCTAATTTCAATATACCTACCTCGTCGGCGTCATACTCTTTTCCTGTAGCGATAAACTTCACATGGTCATCTTTACGGATCACGCCGTTTACCACCTTGAAGTAAGCGATAATACCACGGAACGGATTAAAGACGGAGTCAAAAATCAAACACTGCAACGGGGCCTCCGGATCACCTTTCGGGGCCGGGACCTTCTCCACGATCGTATTCAAGATCTCAGTCACTCCCTCGCCTGTCTTTCCGCTCGCCCGTAAGATATCCTCACGAGGGCAGCCCAACAGTTCCACGATCTGGTCCTCTACCTCCTCCGGCATGGCGCTAGGCAGGTCGATCTTGTTCATCACCGGAATAATCTCTAAGTCATTCTCTATCGCCATATACAGGTTAGAGATGGTTTGCGCCTGAATACCTTGGGCCGCGTCCACGATCAGCAACGCACCCTCGCAAGCGGCGATAGAGCGGGAAACCTCATACGAGAAGTCCACGTGTCCCGGAGTATCGATCAGGTTCAGTATATATTCTTCACCCTTATAATTATACTTCATCTGGATCGCATGGCTCTTGATCGTAATACCACGCTCACGCTCTAAATCCATGTCGTCAAGGACTTGAGCTTGCATGTCTTTACCTTCTACTGTCTTGGTATACTCAAGCAAACGGTCTGCCAAGGTACTTTTCCCATGGTCAATATGAGCAATAATACAGAAATTGCGGATATTCTTCATCTGCTAAATTTATTTTTAGGTACGCGAAGATAGGAAATTTAGCCTAAATACTATACTTTTGGCATACCATTTGTTGTTAATAGTATATGACAATACAAGAAATAAATAAAGCATACAACCGAATTATCGGTTCATTAGACGAAAAGGAGCTAAAGAACGCGTTCGATTTTCTCCAAGGTTTAATAGCGGGAATACGTGAGTACTCATTCCAAGACAGGTTGAACGAGCTACAAGATACTTATAAATATATGTTGCGATACCGGATCGAGGGGGCTAAAGATCCGATGCAGGACCAGATATACAACAACTTGATCGCATCCAGCTATGAGTTCGCGGATATAGTGAAGCACAAGGCCTTATCGGTAGATTCGCCTCTCTCCTTTTACAGCCGTAGGCGAATGATGCAAAAGGAGCTTACCAACTATGACCAGCTCCATAAGGTTTTGAGAAACGCCTCTTTGGTGAAGATAGAGACTCCGACCGGAACCATTACGGAGCAGCAGCAAATCGAATCCGCCACGATCCTATTATTCAATAAGATCTGGACCTCGAATCCTCTCAATAAGGAAGAAATAGCCTCCATCAGGAACCTATTGAATGACCAAGAGTTGCCTTTTATCATCGGTAGCCAAATCGTATCGGCATTAATGTTGGGATTGCAAGCCGCTTTCGATAAGGAGAAACTGCTATTATTATTCGATGCGGCCAATCTCCAAGAAGATGAGATTCGTTACCGTGCGTTGATCGGGATTCTCCTGACACTCTATACCTATAGAAAACGTACGGCGTTATATCCGCAGATAGCGGATCGACTAGCGGCTTTATCTGAGGGATTTCCTAATTTCACGAAAGCGATCCGCACGATTACCCTTCGTTTTATCCTAGCCCGTGAGACGGAGAAGATCACCCGTAAGCTACAAGACGAGATCATTCCGGAGATGATCAAGCTAGGCCCTAAAATCAGTCAAAAGATAAACTTAAAGGATATCAATCCGGAACTTCTCGGAAACGAGATGAATCCGGAGTGGCAGAATATGTTATCGAACAGTTCCTTAGGGAAGAAAATGGAGGAGTTCAGCGAACTGCAACAAGAAGGTGCGGACGTAATGCACTCTACTTTCGTGCATCTAAAGCATTTCCCCTTTTTCCGGGAACTGGGTAACTGGTTCATGCCATTCACGACCGAGCATTCCGCTTTTGGCAGTCAGTTGAGCAAGAATCAAACAGAAAAGGATATGCTAGATTCCATGACTCTTGCGGCATTCATGTGTAATTCCGATAAATATTCCTTATATTTCAGCATGATGCAATTGCCGGATCAAGCCCGTCAAATGATGATGGGACAGTTTGGTAGTCAAGCCTCCGAGATGATTCAGCAAACAAAGGAGGAATTGATCAGTAAACGGGGAAAACTGGAAATCATATCCGGACAGTACATACAGGACTTGTATCGTTTCTTCAAACTTTATCCGGGACATCTGGATTTTGATGACATATTTACATCTGCGCTAGACTTTCATAACCTGCCAATTTTGCAGCCTTACGTCAGTGATGAGGAAAGTTTGACAACTATAGCGGAGTATTACCTCCGGAAGAATTACTTCCTCGACGCACTCACGATCTACAATCGCTTATCCGACGCAAATCAAGAAAGTGATATCTTATTCCAGAAAATCGGTTACTGCAAACAAATGAATGGCGATATACAAGGCGCCTTGGAGGCTTATTTACATGCGGATCTTATCAATCCGGACAGTAAATGGGTTATTCGCCGGATCGCCGGTTGTTACCGTACCTTAAAGCAACCGGAAGAAGCGTTGAAATACTATCATCGTTACGAGGCTTTCAATCCGGATGATTTATCGATCCAAATATGTATCGGCCACTGCCATCTTGAACTCAAGAATTATAATGAGGCGCTGAAATATTATTTCAAGGTAGATTATCTGGACAATAAAAGCACGAAGGCTTGGCGTCCGATCGCTTGGTGTTCTTTCTTGACCGGTAAATACGATCAGGCCCGTAATTATTACAAAAAGATCATGGATAATCAACCCAACACCCAAGATTTCTTGAATGCGGGACATACGGAATGGGCATTACAGAATATCAAGGGAGCGCTTGCTTTTTATAAAAAAGCCGTGGAGAAAGAGTCCGGAGATTTCTCGAAGTTCCAAGAGCAGTTCAATCAAGATATCCCCGATCTTCTTGTAGCGGGAATCGAGGAGGCGGAAGTGCCGTTGATGATGGATCAACTCCGGTATTCCTTGAGCGATATATTCTAACTAGTCATCCAAAAATTTGAGAAGACAAAAAGAAATATCGTATGAAAGAGATGATATTAGAGACAAAGCGACTCCTATTAAGGGAATTAAAACAAGATGATTTTGATAATATCTGTAAGCTTTTACAAGATCCGATTGTAATGTACGCTTACGAGGGAGCGTTCAGTAAAAAAGAAGTACAAGAATGGCTTGATAAGCAATTAAGGAGGTATCAAAACGATGGTTTTGGTTTATGGGGGATGATAGAGAAAGACAGCGGAGAGCTTATCGGTCAATGTGGTCTCACCTATCAAGAATTCAATGGTCAACAGGTTCCGGAGATCGGTTATTTGCTTAGGGCGGAATACTGGCATAAAGGTTATGCTACCGAGGCCGCCATAGCTTGTAAGGAATACGCCTTCAATATCCTTAACTTCGACAAAGTATACTCCATCATACGGGACACAAATATCCCCTCTCAAAAAGTAGCACTAAGAAACGATATGAGGGAAATCGCAAATTTCATAAAACATTATCGCAATATCGATATGCTTCATTTAGTATTCTGCGTGAATAAGTTATAGTTATCAAGCGGAAAGACTGGGATTCGAACCCAGGGAGCGGTTACCCGCTCACCGCATTTCGAGTGCGGCCCGATCGACCACTCCGGCATCTTTCCTTGTGGTTGACGTGTACAAAAGTACATAAAATATAGTATCGTTATTCTCTTGAAAGGCTAAAATTACTTTATCAAATACAAAAAAGGGCATTCTTCACAGAACACCCCTCTTTAAAACATATAACTAATACCTCTAAATTACTTGAAATAACGATTATATAAACCTTCAAATCCTTTGCCATGACGTGCCTCGTCTTTGCACATCTCATGTACGGTATCATGGATCGCGTCCAAATTCTGTTGTTTAGCCAATGTAGCGATACGTTTCTTGTCCTCGCATGCGCCAGCCTCAGCTTCCATACGCTTTTTCAAGTTAGTCTTCGTATCCCAAACAACGTCACCAAGAAGCTCCGCGAACTTAGCAGCGTGCTCAGCCTCTTCCCAAGCGTAACGCTTGAATGCCTCAGCTACCTCAGGATAACCCTCACGGTCTGCTTGACGGCTCATGGCCAAATACATACCTACTTCGGTACATTCTCCCATAAAGTGAGCGTTCAGACCTTCTAAAATCACTGGGTCTACACCTTTAGCAACACCTAGTACATGTTCGTCAACGAATTGTAACGCACCTTCTGTCTCTACTAATTCCTTAAATTTGCTTTTCGGTTGTTTACATTGAGGGCAGAACTCAGGAGCCTCATCACCTTCGTGTACATAACCACATACTGTGCAAATCCATTTCTTTTTCATATATCGCAAAATTTTTATTGGTTGTATGGCACAAAATTAACTAAACTATCCGATACTACCATAATTCATCGATAGATTAATTCTATGTGTTAATCGATAAAAACTATGGAACTTATTTTTGACAGCGATTGTTTACTAAGTAAATATTTATTTATATGGATACATCAAAGATTATTAGTTTATTAGGAGACAAAAGTGATTATTATTTAAATCACGTATGTAAGACTATTGATAAATCGCAGCTTCATCTTCCATCGCCAACTTGCGTAGACGATGTGTGGGTCAATTCTGATAGAAACATACAGACTCTCAATAGTCTGCAAACCTTGTTGGGGCACGGAAGATTAGCTAACACCGGATATGTTTCTATCCTCCCGGTAGATCAAGATATCGAACATACCGCAGGGTCTTCCTTCGCTCCAAACCCCATTTATTTCGATCCGGAGAATATCGTAAAATTAGCGATCGAGGGGGGGTGCAACGCTGTAGCTTCTACATTCGGGATACTAGGGTCAGTCGCACGAAAATATGCCCATAAGATTCCATTCTTGGTAAAACTAAATCATAATGAGCTTCTTACTTATCCGAATTCTTACAATCAAATCTTATTCGGCACGGTGAAGGAAGCATGGAATATGGGCGCCGTAGCTGTAGGGGCCACGATCTATTTCGGATCAGAGCAAAGCCGACGTCAGCTAGTCGAGATTGCCGACGCATTCGAGTATGCCCATGAACTAGGTATGGCGACCGTATTATGGTGCTATTTACGAAACAGCTCTTTTAAAAAGGATGGCATCGACTATTCCGCGGCAGCCGATTTGACCGGACAAGCTAATCACCTTGGCGTCACGATCAAGGCCGATATCATCAAGCAGAAGCTACCGGAGAACAACGGAGGTTTCACCGCTATCAATTTCGGGAAGATCGATCAAAAGATGTACACAGAGTTAACGACAGAACATCCGATCGACCTCTGCCGTTACCAAGTAGCCAATAATTATATGGGACGTGTCGGGCTTATCAACTCCGGCGGGGAATCTCATGGCGCCTCAGATCTTAAAGACGCTGTCGTCACCGCTGTCGTAAACAAACGTGCGGGTGGCATGGGGCTGATTAGCGGAAGAAAGGCGTTCCAACGTCCGATGAAAGACGGCGTGGAGTTACTTCATTCAATTCAAGATATTTATTTGGATAAGGATATTACTATCGCTTAGTTTGTTATTGCGTTGAGAAAAGAAGGCCGTCCATCAAAGCTATATACTTTGGGGACGGCCTTCAAATTTTATTTCTTCAACCACATATCCAACCACTCAAAGAATGTACGTTGCCATAGAACGCCATTCTGGGGTTTCAATACCCAATGGTTCTCATCCGGATAAATCAGCAACTCGGCCGGTACCCCCCGAAGAACCGCGGCGTTAAACGCCGCCATTCCTTGATTAGCCAAGATCCGGTAATCCTTCTCTCCATGGATACAAAGGATAGGCGTATCCCATTTGTCCACGAACTTATGCGGGGAGTTCGCGAATGTACGCTGAGCCGTAGCGTTTTGCTTTTCCCAGTACGCTCCACCCATATCCCAATTGGCGAACCACATCTCTTCCGTTTCCAGATACTGCATTTCCATATTAAAGATACCATCGTGGGCGATAAACGCCTTGAAACGTTTATCATGATGACCAGCCAACCAATATACGGAGAATCCACCGAAGCTGGCGCCTACACAACCCAAGCGATCCTTATTTACATACGGTTCCTTGGCTACCTCGTCAATAGCGGTGAAATAGTCTTTCATGCATTGTCCGCCATAATCGCCACTGACAGCCTCATTCCATTCCAAGCCAAATCCGGGAAGACCCCGACGGTTCGGTGCCACGATAATATAGTCATTAGCCGCCATGATCTGGAAATTCCAGCGGTAAGACCAGAACTGGCTCACAGGGCTTTGCGGGCCACCCTCACAGAACAACAAGGTAGGATACTTCTTATTCGGATCGAACTGAGGCGGATAGATAACCCACGTTAGCATCTGCTTGCCATCCGTCGTCTTCATCCAACGTTCCTCTACCTTACCCATCGTAAGCTGGTCGTAAATATGTTTGTTTTCGAACGTAAGTTGAGTTACCGTATGATCCCCTGTCAAATCGATCGAATAGATCTCATCTCCCATGCTCATGGAATGACGTTGAGCGATCAGCTTATCGCCCAGAAGAGCGACAGAGGCGTAATCGTACATACCTTCGGTCAGCGGGGTAATCTTATTGCCATTCGCCAAGTCTATCTGATAAACCTGCGACTCGCCATGCCAAACGCCCGTGAAATAGATACGCTTGCAATCAGCGCTCCAGCAATAAGAATCCACGTTGGAGTCAAAATCCTTGCTTACGAATGTTTTCTCACCCGTCTCCAGATTCATTACCATCAAGCGATTTTGATCCGCCTCGTAACCATCACGTTCCATACTTAGCCAAGCGATGCTCTTTCCGTCTGGAGAATAGGTGGGATTCGTATCATATCCCTTGTTCTCTTCCGTTATATTGGTCGTTTGCTTCGTATTCAGATCATATACATAAATATCCGAATTCGTGGAGATCGCATATTCTTTACCCGTCTTTTTACGGCTGGTATAGGCAATCTTGTCCGAGGTAGTGTTCCAAGCCAATTGCTCGATACCGCCAAACGGCTTCATCGGGCTCTCAAACAACTCGCCCTCCATCACATCCACAGGATTGCTGATCGATTCGCCATCGAAATCGGCGACAAAAGGATGCGGAGCGGTAGTCACCCACTCATCCCAATGCTTGTACATTAAATCCGTAATGATAACACCTGTCGCCTTATCCAAATCCGGATATTTATCAGCGGTACTGTTCACGGTTTTCACTTGCGAGATAAACAAGACCTTTTTCTCATCGGGAGAGAAAGCGAAACCCTCGATATCCTTGTCATAATCGGAAAGTCGCTTACGGTCCGTCCCATCCGGATTCATTTCCCAAAGCTGGCTGCTACCACTCTCGTTACATAAGAAAGCGATCTTGGTTCCTCCTTTGATCCATACGGCCTCGTTCTCAGCGAATCCGGTTTTCGTGATTTGCTTATTATCCGATCCGTCAGCGTTCATCACGAAGACCTCACGGTTGCTCTTGTTTTCCGGTACGCTATAATACGCCACCGTATACACCACTTTTTTCCCGTCCGGAGATACGTTCATACCGCCGATACGTCCCATGGCCCACAAAGCTTCCGGGGTCATGCGACCGTCTTTGATCCGGATGTCCGACTTCCCGATAAGGTTCTTGTCACCGGTCTCCTTCACGTTCGCATCCGTAGCCGGATTGCAAGCACCTAACAGTAGGGATGTTGCCATAATCATTGTTCCGATAGATTTATTCATGCCGTTATAATATATTACAATTTGAGTGCGAAAGTACTAAATATAATTTATATCTTCGCGTTACTAATTATAAGAACTGAACAGTATGAATAAGATTTGGTTATTTGGAGCCGCTGTATGTATGGTATTAGCACTCGGCTCATGTAAACCTAAACAGAGCGCGTACAAGGCTGCTTACGAACAGGCCAAAGAAAAAGAGTCGACAGCTCCTGTTGAGGTTGTAGAACAAGAGGAAGAAGTTGTTGAGGTCGCTCCTGTCTCAAAACCCAGAACCTCTACGGCTACCACTCGTACGGAAAAAATCAACGCCGCTCAAGGCGAGGACGCTAGCCGTCTGAAACGTTATAGCGTCGTTGTCGGTAGTTTCAAGAACAAGACAAACGCTTACGCATTAAAAGAACGTATGCAGAATGATGGTTATAACGCAGTGTTGGGCGAGAACGAGCAAGGTATGTTACGTGTGATCGTCGCTAGTTTCGACAATAAAGCGGACGCCGCCGATAGCCGTGACGCCATCAAGGCGAAATACGCTCCTAACTTCCAAGACGCTTGGTTATTGGAGAGAGCTTATTAATTGTAAGCTATCAGAAAAGATAAAAGCGGAAGGTCTCGTTAGCCTGTAAGAAGAATCTTGCAGGTTATCGAGACCATTCTATTTGAAGGAAACATAAGGACATAAAAATAGCCCGACTTCAACAGCCGAGCCACTTTTCACCAATCTAATCTAACTTAACCTAAAACAAAAACCATCTTTTTCTTTTTGCCTTTCTCTTCTTATATCCTAACAACCTTTTTACCTTAAAAACGTAATACCTATTCGAAATTGTATAAACTCAAAACATCTAAACACATATGATATAAACGAATTACTCTTCATAAACAGGCCACGCACCTTCTTTCGTACAAACAAAAGCCGCTGTCTTTACAGCGAAATGATGTGCCTCGCTTAAGGACTTCCCTTTTAAGAGCGAAATGATTAGAGCTCCCGAAAAAGCATCCCCCGCCCCGACCGTATCCGCCACCGTAACCTCCGGCGTTGGCAAAGTAGAAGTCTCCTCCCTCGTATAAATAGTACTATGGGAACTCCCCGCAGTCAAGGCAAATATCCGAAGGTCATACTTCTCAATAAACCATAAAGCGATATCCCTCTCGGTTCCCTCTAAACCGAACAAATCCCGAAGTACATCGAACTCCTCATCATTTACCTTCAGCACATTCGCTAAGTACAAAGACTCCTCGATCAACTCCTTATCATAGTATCGCTGGCGAAGATTGATATCCAGCAAACGATAAGCGTCTTTCGGCGCAAACGACGAGATCGCTTGTATTGTCTCCCGGGACTGACGGGAACGCTGGGCTAATGTACCGAAACAAATAGCGTCCGCTTTCTCCGCCAAATCAATCGCGTCGGATGTAGGCGATATATGATCCCAAGCCACTCGCTCATGAATCGTATAAGTAGGGATACCTTCTCGTAACTCTACCTGAACGGTTCCCGTCGGGTAAGGCACTTTCTCGATCAAATGCTGGATATGATTCTTATCCAACTCATCAACGATCTCTTTACCCAACTCATCATCTCCAACAGCGCTGATAGCATATCCCTCAGCACCTAGGCAAGACGCATGATAGACAAAATTAATCGGGGCACCCCCAGCCTTTTTCCCGGAAGGAAGCATATCCCATAATAATTCTCCAATCCCAACGACAATTGGTTTACGTCTTGATTCAGTCACCTGTTCCATGGTCTTTCTATTAAAAACAACTTTCGTACTTATCGACACCGCAAAAGTATATCATCGTTATAAATACAACGATAACTATAGCTACAAGATAAATCACACAAGTTACATAAAAGATTTATTTTCAAGGGACAATAACAGACGTTACCCGTATGTAACATCTGTACAAGCAGCATCCTTACAAAGACTCTATAAACTCTGTCTCTTATACACATCTGACGCTGCCGACGAAGAG
>OJPQ01000736.1_pt1 | contig 12495 bp, 6 predicted proteins | sample 1598531 | NCBI WGS metagenome assembly OJPQ01 (sample SAMN03922491, study PRJEB24848) | human gut metagenome | isolation source: stool sample | host: Homo sapiens | place: Germany | collected 2011-05 | reverse complement strand
ACAGACGCTTGAAATCGCGCAGAAGCTCTACGAGAAGAAGCTCATCACCTATCCGAGAACCGGAAGCCGCTACATCCCCGAAGACGTGTTCGCCGAAATCCCCAAGCTGCTCGCCTTCATCGGGGCTTTGCCCGAATGGAAAGGCAAGGTGCAGCCGAAAGCCGTCCCGACACGCAGAAGCGTGGACGGTAGCAAGGTGACGGACCACCACGCCCTGCTCGTCACGGGAGAGAAACCGCTGTTCCTCTCCAAAGAAGACAACACCGTCTATCAGATGGTTGCCGGGCGCATGATCGAGGCGTTCTCCGAGAAATGCGTCAAGGACACCGCTACCGTCACGGCGGAGTGTGCCGGAGTGGAGTTCACGGTGAAAGGCAGCGTCATCAGGCAAGCCGGATGGCGTGCCGTATATGGTGAGGAGGACAAGGAAGAAACCGCCATCCCCGGCTGGCGGGAAGGCGACACGCTGACGTTGAAAGGCTGTTCCATCACGGAGGGAAAGACCAAACCCAAGCCGTTGCATACCGAAGCAACCTTGCTCTCGGCTATGGAAACGGCGGGCAAGGACATAGAGGACGACGCACTCCGTCAGGCTTTGAAGGACTGCGGCATCGGCACGCCCGCCACCCGTGCCGCCATCATCGAAACGCTCTTCAAGCGCGGCTACATGGAACGCTGCAAGAAATCGCTTGTGCCGACAGAAAAAGGGCTTGCCCTTTACTCTGTCGTGAAGACGATGCGCATCGCCGACGTCGCCATGACGGGCGAATGGGAGAAGAATCTGGCACGCATCGAGCGCGGGGAGCTGCCCGCCGACACCTTCTGCAAGGAGATAGAGGCGTACACAAAGGAGATTACCTCCGAACTGCTCTCGTGCGACAAGCTGTTCGCCCGCAGGGATTCCGGCTGCAAGTGTCCCAAGTGCGGAACGGGCAGTATGCAGTTCTACGGCAAGGTCGTCCGCTGCGACAACGCGGACTGCGGGCTACCCGTGTTCCGCCTGAAGGCGAACCGCACCCTTTCCGATGACGAGATCAAAGAGCTGCTCACCGATGGGCATACGAAGCCGCTCAAAGGCTTCAAGAGCAAGCAGGGCAAGAGCTTCGACGCCATAGTCGCCTTTGACGGGGACTATAACACGACTTTCGTGTTCCCCGAAAGGAAAACGAGCAGGAAATTTTCAGGACGGAAGAAATAGTATTAACTTTGCCACTTGTTCAGAGTAATGAATTGTTCTTCGATACCGGATTACACTCATACTTTGGATTTAGTGGTGGCACTCGGAGGGATACCGAGTGCCTTTTTCTTCCTTTTTCCAATCAATTATCCCGTTAAATATCAATCCACTAAACTCCAAAGTAATGAACAACAAGAAGAAAAACGAGGGTCAGACCGACTTTTCCTATTACGGTCTGTACCTGCTGGACTATCTCCGCACGAACAGGTTTGAACAGGCTTCCGACGATGCCTTCATCCGGGAACGTGCCGACCGTGCCGCCGAAACGTATGAGCGTGCGCGGCTCGAAGGCTATCCGTCCGAGGGGGCGCAGGAGTTGGCGATGGACACGCTCCTGCGTGGTCTTCGCTATTCCAAGTACGCCATCCTCCGCGAAGTCGTGGAAAACGAGTTTGCCGACGAAGTGCCGGAAAAGAAACGCGAAGCCTTCATCCGAAAGCTGCTGCCGCCTGTCGGCAACGTATTCTCCGCCTATGATCTTTCGGACGACAACTTCGCCCTGTCGCCCGAATACGACCTGCTCTACACGGAGCTGACGGGAGCCGTCGTCCTTTATATCGGGGAATATGGCGTTTAACCGCAAACAACGGCTGCGGGACAACATCGAGGCGATACGGACGGCATTCATCCTTGACAGGGAACGGAGGACGGCAACCGCCGAGGAACAAGCCATACTTCGGAAGTATTGCGGTTTCGGCGGGTTGAAGTGCATACTGAACCCGGCAAAGGAACTGACGGATGCCGTGCATTGGGCGAAATCGGACCTCGAACTGTTTGCCCCTACGGTGGAACTGCACAGGCTGGTGCGTGAAAACAGCAAGGACGATACGGAGTACAAGCGGTACGCGGATGCCATGAAGCAGTCCGTGCTGACCGCATTCTACACACCGCCGGAGATAACCGGCACGATTGCGGAGGCTCTGCATGAACACGGCATACGTCCCGACCGTGTGTTGGAGCCGTCGGCGGGCGTGGGCGCATTCGTGGATGCCGTGCTGGAAAACAAGCCGGACGCGGACATCATGGCTTTCGAGAAAGACCTGATGACGGGCAAGATATTGGGACACCTGCATCCCGACCAAAAGGTAAGGGTGCAGGGATTCGAGAAGATAGAGAAGCCCTTCACGGATTATTTCGACCTTGCCATCTCGAACATCCCGTTCGGCGACGTGGCTGTGTTCGACCCGGAGTTTACAGGAAGCCAAGACCCGGCAAGGCGTTCCGCACCGAAGGCAATACACAACTACTTCTTCCTGAAAAGCCTTGACGCTGTGCGTGAGGGCGGCATCGTGGCGTTCATCACCTCGCAGGGGGTGCTGGACGCACCGTCCAACGCACCCATACGCGAGTATATGATGCGTAATGCCAATCTGGTGGGTGTCGCACGCCTGCCGAACAATCTCTTCACGGACAACGCGGGTACGGAGGTGGGCAGCGACCTGATTATCCTGCAAAAGAACAGCGGAAAGAACGGGGAACTGTACTACAACGAGAAACTTTTCATGCAGACCGAACAGACGCCCATCGGCACTTCGGTGAACGGGTATGTATGGAGCATCAGCTCTCTTTCCAATACGGATTTAATCAGAGGCACAGACCCTTACGGGAAACCTGCCTATCAACTCCTGCACCGGGGCGGCATCGGGCAAATGGCGGAGGACTTGCGGGAACATCTGAAAATCGAGTTGCATCAGTTTGACAAAGAACTGTATGAAATGTACAGCCTGCATCCGGCACAGGGGAAAAGCACGGTTACGGAAACCATTTCCATACCAGTTGTCACTCCTGAGATACAGCCACGTAATGAAATGGCAGCCAAGCCCGAAGCGGTAACACCGCAGCCGGAGGAAGAAAAGCCGGAGATAGAGCCGCACCGTCCCGATTATTCGGAGGGCGTGCAGCTCTCCCTGCTCGACCTCTGGGGCATGACCGAGGAGGTACGCAAGCAGGAAGCACCCTCCAAGAAGAAAAAGACGGCGAAAAAGGAAAGCCCGGCAAGACGTATGCCTCCCAAACCGCAGGCGCAGGTTACGCCGAAGGTTACGACCGCACCGCCACAGCCGTCTGCCGCACCACCGACGGAGAACAGGGACAGCCAAGAAACAAAGCCGGTGAGTGTCGCAGCCAAAGCCGATCCGGATGATATTTACGCCACTTTGGATTGGGATACCAACCCGCCCATCAACGGCTTCTATGAAATGATGATGGACCTCACGCCGGAGCGACGCAAGGAGCTTCGCAGGCTGGCGGCACAGCATCAGGAGAAACGGCAGCATGTCCCGGACGTGAAAGCCGCACCGGAGCAGGAAACACGGCAACCCGAAACGCAGCCGGAAGTTGCCGCCACTCCTGCCGCTCACGCAACGGAAACGGCTGCAACCTCCCTTTTCCCCGAAATGGAAGCGGAAAAACCGGAGGAGGAACCTCTCGACCTTTCTCCCCGTCCGTTCAACGGCATGCTGGAGCCGCACTATCGTGACGGCTCTATGGTACTGGATGCTTCACGCAATCTCGGTTATTTGAAAGACCTCACGCCTTACGGCGCGACATTCCAACCGCTTGACCTGACTGGCTACCAGAAGGAGAAAGCGATGTTGTATGTGTCACTCCGTGATTCATACGAGCGGCTTTACCGCTACGAGGCGGAGTATCACGATGAAGGGTCTGCACAACGCATAGCGTTGAACACCTGCTACGATGAGTTTGTCATGCGCTACGGCAACCTCAATGCCAAGCAGAACGTGAAACTGTTGATGATGGATGCCGCCGGGCGCGACATCCTTTCGTTGGAACGTGCGGAAGACGGCAGGTTCGTCAAGGCGGACATCTTCGAGCGTCCCGTTTCCTTCTCGGTGGAGAGCCATGCCAACGTAAGCTCTCCCGAAGAGGCACTCTCCGCATCGCTCAACAAGTTCGGCACGGTCAATCTCGACTATATGCGGGAGATAACCGACAGCACGGAAGAGGGATTGCTTGACGCCCTCAAAGGACGCATCTTCTACAACCCGCTCGTAACCGGTTACGAGATAAAGGACAGGTTCATCGCCGGGAACGTGATAGAGAAGGCGGAGCGCATCAAGGCATGGATGGGTGACAACCCAGAAAACGGGCGTATGCCGGAAGTGAAGCAGGCGTTGTTGGCTCTGAAAGAAGCCGAGCCGCCGCGCATCGCCTTCGAGGACCTCGACTTCAATTTCGGGGAACGCTGGATTCCGACGGGCGTGTACGCCGCCTACATGAGCCATCTTTTCGACACGGACGTGAAAATCGCCTACTCCGCAAGCATGGACGAGTATTCGGTGGCGTGCGGCTACCGCACCATGAAAATCACGGACGAGTTTTTAGTGAAGGGCTATTACCGGAACTATGACGGTATGCACCTGTTGAAACACGCCCTGCACAACACCTGCCCCGACATGATGAAGTCCATCGGCAAGGATGAGCATGGCAATGACATCAAGGTGCGCGACAGCGAGGGCATACAGCTCGCCAACGCCAAGATTGACGAAATCCGTAACGGGTTCTCGGAATGGCTGGAAGAGCAGTCGCCGCAGTTCAAGGAACGGCTGACGACAATGTACAACCGCAAGTTCAACTGTTTCGTGCGACCGAAGTATGACGGTTCGCACCAGACGTTTCCCGACCTCAATCTGAAAGGATTGGCAAGCCGGGGTATTCAAAGCGTTTATCCGTCGCAGAAGGATTGCGTCTGGATGATAAAACAGAACGGAGGCGGGATCTGTGACCACGAAGTTGGAACAGGTAAAACACTGATAATGTGTATTGCAGCGCATGAAATGAAGCGTCTGAACTTGGCGCACAAGCCGATGATTATCGGCTTGAAGGCGAACGTGGCGGAGATAGTAGCCACTTATCAGGCGGCATATCCTAATGCGAGGATTCTCTACGCTTCGGAAAAGGATTTCTCGACTGCCAACCGCGTGCGTTTTTTCAACAACATCAAGAACAACGACTACGATTGCGTCATCATGTCGCACGACCAGTTCGGCAAGATACCGCAGTCGCCGGAGTTGCAGCAGCGCATCCTGCAAGCGGAGCTTGACACGGTGGAGGAAAACCTTGAAGTGCTGCGGCAGCAGGGCAAGAACGTGTCGCGGGCGATGCTGAAAGGATTGGAGAAACGCAAGCACAACCTTGTGGCGAAGTTGGAGAAAGTGGAACACGCCATCAAATCCCGCACGGATGACGTAGTGGACTTCAAGCAGATGGGCATCGACCACATCTTCATTGACGAGAGCCACCAATTCAAGAACTTGACTTTCAACACCCGGCATGACCGTGTGGCGGGGTTGGGAAACTCGGAAGGAAGCCAGAAAGCCCTGAATATGCTTTTTGCCATACGAACTATACAGGAGCGCACGGACAAGGACTTGGGGGCTACGTTCCTGTCCGGCACAACCATTTCCAACAGTCTGACGGAATTGTACCTGCTCTTCAAGTATCTGCGTCCGAAGGAATTGGAAAGGCAGGATATCCGATGCTTCGACGCATGGGCGGCAATTTTCGCCAAAAAGACAACCGACTTCGAGTTCAACGTGACGAACAACGTGGTGCAGAAGGAGCGTTTCCGATATTTCATCAAAGTGCCGGAGCTTGCCGCCTTCTACAACGAGATTACCGATTACCGCACGGCGGAGGACGTGGGTGTGGATCGTCCGCGTAAGAACGAGATACTGCATCACATACCTCCCACGCCCGACCAAGAGTATTTCATCAAACAGCTGATGCAGTTCGCCAAGACGGGTGACGCCACGCTGCTGGGCAGACCGCCCCTGTCGGAAACGGAGGAGAAGGCGAAGATGCTTATCGCCACCGATTACGCGCGGAAGATGGCTCTCGACATGCGCATGATAGACCCGCATTATGAGGACCACCCCGACAACAAGGCTTCCCACTGCGCCAAGACGATTGCGGAGTATTACCACAAATACGACGCGCAGAAAGGCACGCAGTTCGTGTTCTCGGATCTGGGAACATACCAGCCGGGCGACGGATGGAACGTGTACAGCGAGATAAAGCGGAAGCTGACGGAGGACTACGGCATCCCGGCAAGCGAGGTGCGCTTCATTCAGGAGTGCAAGACCGACAAGGCACGCAAGGGGGTGATAGACGCCATGAACGCCGGAACGGTGCGCGTGCTGTTCGGTTCCACTTCCATGCTCGGAACGGGTGTGAACGCGCAGAAACGGTGTGTCGCAATCCATCATTTGGATACGCCGTGGCGTCCATCCGACCTGCAACAGCGTGACGGACGCGGAGTTAGGGCGGGCAACGAGATTGCCAAGCGTTTTGCCGGGAACAATGTGGATGTCATCATCTACGCGGTGGAAAAGTCGTTGGACAGCTACAAGTTCAACCTGCTGCACTGCAAGCAGACGTTCATCTCGCAGCTCAAAAGCGGGGCGATGGGCGCACGTACCATCGATGAGGGGGCTATGGACGAGAAATCGGGCATGAACTTCTCGGAGTACATGGCGTTGCTCTCCGGCAATACCGACCTTTTGGACAAGGCGAAACTGGAGAAGCGTATCGCATCGCTTGAAGGGGAACGCAAGTCGTTCAACAAGGGCAAGCGCGATTCGGAGTTCAAGCTGGAAGCCAAGACGGGGGAACTGCGCAACAACACGGCTGTCATCGAAGCCATGACGGAGGACTGGAACCGTTTTCTTTCCGTTGTCAAGACCAATAAGGATGGCAACCGCCTGAATGCGGTCCAGGTGGACGGCGTAGATTCTACCGATGAAAAAGTTATCGGAAAGCGTTTGCAGGAGATAGCCAAGAACGCCACTACGGGCGGACTGTACAAACCGATTGGGGAACTGTACGGCTTCCCCGTCAAGGTGGTCAGCGAAAGGACGCTCAAAGAGGGACTGGAGTTTACAGACAACCGCTTCGTGGTGGAGGGAAACTACAAGTACACCTACAACAACGGGCATCTGGCAATGGCTGACCCGGTAGCCGCCGCGCGCAATTTCCTGAACGCGCTGGAGAAGATACCTTCCACCATTGACCAGTACAAGGCGAAGAACGAGGTGCTGGAAAAGGAGATTCCGCAGTTGCAGGAGATAGCCAGCAAGGTGTGGAAGAAGGAAGACGAACTGAAACAGTTGAAATCCGAACTTGCCGCACTCGACCGCAAGATACAGCTGGAACTGGCTCCTCCCGCAACGGAAACCGCCGAAAAGGAAACGGAGGGTCAGCAACAGGCCCGACCGACATTGGGAGATGTTACGCAGGTACGCGGTACGGCTGATGGGCAGCATCCTGCCGGTGAAAACATTGCAGACCGGTTCTCTGCCGTACGGCCGGGATTTCAGCCCAAGGATGAGCCCCGGATGAAAGGGATAAAGATGTAGGCCCGATTCTTGCAAGCCGGTCGCACTGCCATGCAGAACGTGATCGGCTTGCCTGTTGTAAAAGCGGAAAAATACGGGAGGAAACTATGACAAAACAAAAAACAGACCAACCTGTCGGTTTTCCCGTTTATTTGTGTATATTTGCGACCGGACGGCATCCTGACCGGGAATACGGACACTGAAGAAAGAATGAGATTCAAAGAATAGAAATAACCCTAAAGACAATTGAAGTATGAAACGAATGAACTGTTATTTTCTGCTGTTGGCAGCCTCGCTGTGCGTTTTACCGCTCCATGCACAGAAAGAATACCCGATAGACCGTATCACAGCCATAAATCTGGGAGACGGTCGTATTCTCCACCGGGAAATTTCGGGCGACAAGCCTCTTGACGGTGAGCACCGCATTATCGACGGCTACCATTCCGCCTATATCCTTGCCCGTTTCAAGGATGGTCTTTACAATGGCGATTACGAAGAATACATCTACAACAAGCTGAAAGCCAAGGGCTCCTACAAGGAGGGTTGGAAGGACGGAATCTTCAGGAAATATGACGACGAAGGCAGGGTGACGGAAGAGAAATCCTACAAATCCGGCAAACTGGACGGTGCCCACCGCACGTTCTACACAAACGGGAAACTGGAAATGGAACGCTTCTACAAAGCAGGAAAGCAAGACGGAAAGGACGTGTACTACGAGTTTGACGGTACACTGCGGAGGGAACACAACTATAAGGACGGGAAGCAGACAGGCAAGCAGTATTCCTACATCAAGGGTACATTCGAGCTGAAAGAGACCTCTTACTACAACGAGCAGGGGCTGCTTGACGGCGACTTTGAACAGCTTTACCTGTTCGGCCAGCCCCGCACAACCGGCCATTACAAAAACGGGCAGAAGGATGGAACCTGGGTGCAGATAGCGGAGAGCGGCGATACCCTGCACATCACAACCTATCGTGAAGGGAATGAAGAAGGGCTTCAGATCCGTTTTGACAGAGAGACCGGTTCACGGCTCAAGGAATATTACAAAAAGAACAACCGGTATGACGGTCTTTACAGGGAATACGACCCGTCAACCGGAGAACTTGTCTATGAGGCAACCTACGAGTTTGGACGGCTCAACGGCAAGGCGAGGTCACTGGTGCGCGACAACCGGTTCGACTATTGGGAAACCAGCACCTACGTCAACGGACGCCAGACCGGTCCCTTCGAGTCGCGCTACGTGAAGAACGACAAGGTAAGGGAAACCGGAACCTACCGCAACGGTCACCGCACGGGACGGTGGAAACGCTATGACATCAACGGGAAGCTGGAAATGGAATGGGAAGAATAGAGGCTGCGGGTGTCCATAGCGGGCAGTCCTGACAGCACAGTCTGGGTATGCAGAAATCCGGGGGGATGAAAATAACCGGTACGGTGAAGGGAAATCCCCCCGAAATCACTATCTTCGCAGAAGAAAATCAATGGATATAGAAATATGTTTACCAACAGGGATGAAGTACTGGAAAAGGCTTTGCGGATATTCGCAAAGATGAATTACGAGAAGGCAAGTCAGATGGAGATTGCCAGAACCTGCGGACTGTCGAAAGCGGGACTGACCTATTATTTCCCGTTCAAACTGGACCTGTTTATAGCTGTGGCAGACAGGTACGTGTTCGATACCCAGCATACTAAAAACAAGTTCAACTTTACGGCAGGCTCGCTGGAGGAATTTATTGACCAGTATGTAGCCGGAGTGGAGAACACGAGGCAGAGGCTCGTACGACTGCTGGACGACGGGGACAATTCCGGCGGGTGCAGTGTCAACTTCTATTATTACCACCTGCTGATGCAGGTAAGGATGTACTATCCTGGCGTGGAGCAAAAGATTGCTGCCATATTCAGTCAGAACCTTGAACTGTGGAAAGCTGCTATTGAAAAGGCGAAAGAAAGCGGGGAAATCAGGCAGGATGTGGATGTGGATGAAGCGGCTTCGATGTTCTGGCAGATGTTCTTCGGAACTTCCTATGAGCTGTCCTTCTTTCAGGGGCTTGACACCCGGAAACTCTCACGCAGCCTGCACTTCCTCTATTCGCTGCTGAAAGCCTAAGGTACAGGTTGCAGGCTGTACGGAACGGCGGACGATACCCAAGCGAGGGACTTTAACAAAATAAAACCGACCAACCTGTTGGTTTTTCTGTTTCTTTGTGTATATTTGCATCTGTATGACATCACATTCAGTACTATGGATCATGTTCGGAAACAGAGAGGAAGCATCGTGCTGTATAAGGAAAAACGCAACGGTGCGGATTACATACGGATAGAGTATGCTGACAGCGAGGCTGTTGGCATACTGCTCTCGCAAGATGCGGAAAAGACAGGCGAGAATTCTGCCTGCATCCCTGCTGCCGCTTTCAGGCTGCCTGATTTCTACGACCGCTATTCGCCCCACGCCTACATCGATTACAGCAGGGTTTATGTGAGGCATCCCAAGCCCAAAAGGGAATACACACTGCCGGAAGGCTATCTGGAACTGCTGGAGCAGAAGCGTTACAGCCCCTCGACCATTAAAACCTATCGTGCCTATTTCAGCGACTTTATGGAATACCATAAAGGACGCAACATCGACCGCCTGAAAGTGGCGGACATCAACAAATACATCCTCTATCTTGTAAACGAAAAGAAAATCTCGGTATCGCAGCAGAACATGCGCATCAATGCCATCAAGTTCTACTACGAGCAGGTGAAGGGCGGAAAGCGGCAATACTACGGCGGCATCACCCGCGCCAAAGAGTACAAGAGCCTGCCCGAAGTGCTGAGCCGTAATGAGGTATGCCGTATCCTCTCGTGCCTGTCGAACCGGAAGCACCGCTGCATGATCTCATTGATATACTCAGCCGGACTACGGCGGAGCGAGCTGTTGAACCTCACCCCCAAGGACATCATAAGCGAAAGGATGCTTGTACGCATCATGGGCAAAGGACGGAAATGCCGGTATTCGCTGCTGTCGGAAAAACTGCTGAAGGAACTGAGGGAATATTTCAAGGAGTACCGTCCGCAGAAATGGCTGTTCGAGGGAGAGACACCCGGAGAACCGTATTCTGCAAGTGCGCTGGTAAAGATACTGAAAGAAGCTGCCAGCCATGCCGGAATCAAGCACCGGGTACATGTACACATGCTGCGCCATTCGTTTGCGACCCACTTGCTGGAGCAAGGAACAGACCTGAGAACCATACAGGAACTGCTGGGTCATAATGACATCAAGACCACATCTATTTATCTTCATGTGACGAGTACACACAAATCGAGCATACCCAATCCACTTGATTCTCTGGATGATTCGTAGGGTGCATTATCATATTATGAAGGAGAATACAAATTATATCGTATCTACAAATTACCATATATGATAAAAATGACAAGACATATCAAAAGCATGACTATCAGAAGCGGATTGATTACCCTCCTGTTGTTGTCGGTATTGTTGCCAACAGTCAGGGCCAATGTCTCGGCTACGGCAGATTCTGTGTATTTTCACATAAAGTTGGACACGCTGGGAATTCTTCGCACCGGACAGGAGGTGAAATTGACGTATGCACTGGTCAATTCCCAATTCGATTCGGTTGCAGCTCCTGAGTTTGACAGTAGCATAGAAGTGCTACGTGGTCCGGAGCCTCATAAAAGCAGCAGTTATGCCATCATAAACGGTGTGGAAAGCAAGACAAATGAAACCGGATTCTGTTATTTTGTACGGTTCAGGGAAAGCGGTGAGTTTCAACTGCCACCGGCATCCGTAAAAGTAGGAAATCAGGCGTATACTACTCCGGAATGCCGTGTAACCGTACATCCTCCCGAAGCAGATTTAAGTAAATTGCAATGCCATCTGCGTGTGGCTCAACTGAAAAAGGATTTTGTAAAATATTGTGCCACGTTGACTTGCAATGCCCGTCCCGACCAGAATCCGCCCCTGTTGACCATTAACGGAGAAACAGTCCGTCCGACAAGTAACTCCTATTCGGGTTCCGATGGCAAGGAGGAATATGTTTACAAATATTATTTTTCCAGCAATGGTTATAACGTAGCCTGTAAGGAACTAACCTTTGGCGGAATTCCTTATTCTGTAGAGCCGCGAGTGAGCAAAATAGACAATGATGTTTTCAACCTTATTGTCTTTGGGGTTGTATGTGCATTGTTCGAGTTGATATGGTGGCTTGCCTATCGCTATCGTTACCGGGAGGAGAAAGATGCCGCCCTTGCCGACTTTGTGTTAAAAAGGAAAACCCTGCCTCTTATTATTGACTGGGCATACACCCATTATGGGGCATCGCACATGCTGATGTTGGTTTCTATGATATCTCTGAGTGTTATGGGTATCATGTTCTATACAAACGGGCAGTTCGTGTCTGCTTTTCTCTGGTTTGGCGGTGTATTACTGCTGCTTGCCTATGTGCTATACCGAAGTCAGAGGCGCAAGTTGGATTTCAGTAACATACCTACCACACTGGATAAGCAGTCGATTTATGACAAGATATATAATCTATCGGTGACTTATGATTGGGACGTTGACCACTACGGAGAAGACTGCATCGTGGCACATACCAACCCGTCGCTTTGGCATCTGACATGGGGCGAGCAGATATTCATTGTGTTCGACCAAGGTCAAGTGTGGGTTAACAGCGTAAACGACCTGAACAAACGCACTTCGATATGCTCATTTGGACACAACAAACGGAATATTCGAAGAATCAGAGAGGCATTGACACAGGGTGCAGCTATTAGAGATTAGGAAATGCACCTGCGGGGTGTTGTTTACCGAAATATACAGCACCTGACGGGTGGTCTTATAAATACATTCAAGGCCTTGGAGTTACTATTAGACTGTATAATAGGCAGTTGCAAACAGGA
>OJPQ01000732.1_pt1 | contig 12540 bp, 9 predicted proteins | sample 1598531 | NCBI WGS metagenome assembly OJPQ01 (sample SAMN03922491, study PRJEB24848) | human gut metagenome | isolation source: stool sample | host: Homo sapiens | place: Germany | collected 2011-05 | reverse complement strand
GTCTTATGATATGTATAAAATTTATATATATAAATATTTTACATATCAGAAACTTACGGAGGTGGTTTTTTATGTATTTTCCGGTATCAGCACTGCTGATCGAATTTATGATCCTGTCGATCGTGAACCGGGAAGATTCCTATGGATATGAGATCAGCCAGACCATCAAGCTGGTTGCCGACATCAAAGAGTCGACCCTGTACCCGATCCTGAAAAAACTGGAAAAAGCCGGTTATGTAACGACGTATTCCGCAGAGTACCAGGGCAGAAAACGGAAATATTATTCGATTACAGAAGAGGGAAAAACACAGATGGCGTACCTGCAGGGCGAATGGAAGTCCTACCGTGACACCATTGACGACATCATCGAGGGAGGAAAAAAGAATGACGAGTGAGGAATATCTGAAACAATTGGAAAAGTATCTGAGGAAGCTTCCGCAGAGCGACTATAAAGATGCGATGGAATACTTCACCGAGTATTTTGCAGATGCCGGTCCGGAAAATGAGCAGGCCGTGATCAAAGAACTCGGAACACCGAAACAGGCAGCCGCCGAGCTGATGCGGAATCTTCTGGACAAAAAAGTAGATGAATGCGAGGCAATGGAAAAGGAAGAAAAACGGAAAGAGAAGAAAAAAACGACAGGCGCTAACGTCGTCTGGATCGCGATTCTCGCCCTGTTTGCAGCCCCGATCGGAGCCCCGATTCTGATCAGCATTCTCATCGTTCTGCTCTGCGCGGCCCTCTGTGCGGCACTGCTTGATATGAGCGTCTTTCTGATTGCAGTTGTCGGCGTGGTCGCCGGAATTAAAATGCTGCTGCGCGGCATTCTGGCAGTTACGGTTTCCTTCGGCGGATTCTGCTTTATTACCGGAATGGGCGTTTTCATGCTGGGAATCAGTATTCTGTGCGCGGTGTTCGGCGTATACTTTGCAAAATGGATGGGACGGCTGTTCGTGTGGTGTACACGTAAGGTAACGAAAAAAGGAGGAAGCAGATCATGAAAAAATGGACAAAAACAGCATTACTGACAGGATGTGCCTGCTGTATTGCCGGTGCAGTGCTGATGTTCAGCGGATGGGCAAGCGGCGGAAAAGCATACGCGGAAACGTATGATCTGAATGCGATGAGCGGTTCTGCGAAGAAGGAAGACGGCATTTCCACACAGGAAAAGATAAAACTTGATGATTTTGACAAATTACAGACAGATCTTGCGATCGGCGATCTGCGCATCCTTCCGTCCGGTGACGATTCCTGTTATCTCGCCTGGCGGATTCCGTCGAAAAAAGGAGAGACTGCAGTGGAATATCGCGTGCGGGACGATGTTCTGAGCATCGAAGAGACAAGCGCAGTGTCCGATACGATTTACATCAATATTGACTTTACGGAAGAAATTTTAAGTGGCGGTAAACAGTCGGAAACAGGAGTGATTCTGTATGTACCGGAAAAGAAGGTACTGAAAAAAATAGAGGTAACGATGGGATTCGGCGATGTGCAGATGAATGGCATTCAGGCGGAAAGCGGAAGACTGCAAAATGCGGATGGAGATATCACACTTTTCGGATGTGACATGCAGAATATCAAATGCAAAGCAGATTACGGCGATGTGGAATTGAAGAGCGGAACGTGGGAGAATGGGTCGATCACGCTGGAGGATGGCGATGCGAAAATCCAAAATACGAAGCTTTCCGGAGACGTGTCGGTGGAAAACTCCTACGGCGATATTGACCTTGAACTGGGTAAAAAAGATCTGGAACAGCTGGAAATTACGGCAAAGACAGATTTTGGGGAGATCGATGTACCGAATACCATGGAGAATCTGATGCAGAAAGAGGAGGACAAGCAGAGCTTTTCTTATGTACCGGATCAGGCTGCGGGCAGAATCACACTGATGACAAAGGATGGTGATATCTCGTTGGAAAACGATTAAGCGTTTGTGACTGTTCAGGGGCATATGAAATTCCGGAAAAATCGCAAAGCATGCCTGCATGAATGAGCGTTTTGGGAAATAAGACAAAAGTGACAAAAACACAGGAGGCTGTTTGGATGGTTTCACTAAGAAAAAGAGAAACGATCAAAATAGTCGCTTGTTTTTTGTGCTTAAATTCGCAGTTTTTAACTTGATTTGTAGGTTGCGGTGCTTTAAAATAAAAGTAATCAAGCATTGTGGAACGGGCTCCACAGACCGGCAGCGGGGGAAAAGCCGGAACGAATCAGTAGAAAACAGCCCAGTGTCAGAATAGGAGTTAGGAGAAACTATGGCAAGTATTAGAGATGTCGCGATCAAAGCGGGAGTAGGAATCGGAACGGTATCCCGTGCACTCAATGGAAGCGGGTATATTTCCGATGAAACAAAACAGAAGATCATGCAGGCGGTGGAGGAACTGAACTATAAACCAAATGAGCTTGCCCAGAACCTGTTCCGCAACAAGTCCGGTTTTATCGGAATTGTTGTTAAGAATCTTTCACATCCGTTTATGGCATCTCTGGTTAAACATGTCGAGAATAATCTGTACACCAATGGCTACAAGTGCATGCTCTGCGAGGTTGGGGACAATCCGAACCGCATCGAGGAATTTGTGGAAATGCTGCAGCGAAATGTCATGGACGGCATTATCTGCTGTGCGGATATCCCGTCTTCTATCAGCCTGGCGGAAATTCACCGTCCGATTGTCATGATTGACCGCTACGCCACCGAAGGGATTCCGTGTATACATTCCGACCATAAGCGCGGCGGTGAGCTTGCGGCGCAGGCACTTTTGAGCGCAGGATGTAAGAACGTGCTCTATTTTGCATCGAGTGCAACAGAGTGTGGTTACGCGATGGATCGTTACCGACGGTTTGCGGAAGTCTGCAAACAGAATAAATGTAAAATTACGGCGATTGATGCCGGAAGCAAGATTCCGAATTTTCAGAGCGGCCCGACGATCTGGAAAAAATACATCAGCCATTTTGATGGAATTGATGGACTCTTTACAGCCGATGTCACAGCGGCAGCGTGCATGAAGATGCTGCAGAAAAAAGGGATTAAGATTCCGAAAAAACTGAAGGTGGTCGGCTACGACGGCCTGGATTTTACCCGCTTTTTGACACCGGAGCTGACGACGGTCCGTCAGAATGTGCCGGAAATCGCAAAGCGGAGCGTGGACACAATCATCCGCATGATTGACGGAAAGAAGATTGAGGAGATGGAGCAGATTGTGGATGTGACCTTCCGAAAAGGGGAAAGTATCTGAAAATAACGAAACAGGGAAGCACTGAATTTTGGATTATTTTCCGGGAATGCAATAAAACAGAAGAAGAACAGATATCAGAGATACTCGATCTGAAAAGAGAGGGTGTCTCTTTTTTATGTATAAAATAAAAATGAAATAAAACCAACTTATATGCGGCAAAAGGACAGAAAGACTGAGCAAAAGAATATGAAATCGCTGTTGAAACAGTTGCAATTGTCGAAAAAATAGTGAAAAACGGAAAAGTGGAACATATGGAACAAAAAAACGCATGGAACAGCGAAATGTGTGGAACAGAAGAATGGGAGAAGAAAGAAAATATGTGTGGGCTTCATGAAAAATAAGATACATATTGCACAAAAACACGAAATAGAAATTGTGAAAATGTTAAAAATGACGAAAAAATATTGAGAACTTGTTGACATTGGGCGAACTGCGTACTATGATACAGATATGGAACGGGTTCCACAAGACAAAGTGCCAAAACGGAAACAATGCGAATGTGGAACGAAAAGCGGTTGGTAAAGCTTTTAGAGAAATAAGGAGGGAACTATGAAGAAAAAAACGTCATCGCCGAAAACGGCAGAAAGTGGAAAATTGAAAAAAGCGCTCTCGTGCTGGCAGCTGTACATCCTGCTGATTCCTGCACTGATCTGGCTGATCGTTTTTGCTTACTATCCAATGTACGGCCTGATCATCGCCTTTAAGGATTTTAAAGGCCGCATAGGAATCATGGGAAGCCCGTGGGCAGATCCGATTTTCAAGTATTTCAAGATGTTCTTCAGTACCAGTATTGCCATGACGGCAATCAAGAACACAATCATCATCAGTCTGGAGAGCCTGATCATCGGATTCCCGATTCCGGTTATCTTCGCACTCTTACTGAACCAGGTACAGAGAAGCGGACCGAGACGAATCATCCAGACCATCTCCTACGCACCGTACTTCATGTCAAACGTAGTTGTAGTCAGCCTGATTTCCGTACTGTTTTCCGCAAACGGTCTTGTAAACCACGCAGTTATGGGAGCCGGCGGAAAAGCAATCATGTTCACCAGCCTTCCGGAGTACTTCCGCAAACTCTTCATCGGAAGTAACATCTGGCAGACGATGGGATTCAATGCCATCATCTTCATCGCAGCACTGACCGCAATCAGCCCGGAATATTACGAAGCAGCAACGATGGATGGTGCTTCCAGATTTCAGAAGATTCTTTACATTGATTTACCTCTGATTATGCCGACCATCATCCTGATGCTGATCCTTCAGGTAGGTAACATTATGAACGTGGGATATGAGAAAGCTTATCTGATGCAGAACGGTACCAACACAACCGTCAGTGAGATCATTTCGACATACGTATACAAAGTAGGTCTCCAGACCGCGCAGTACAGTTTTGCGACAGCCGTTGGCTTGTTTAACTCCGTTGTAAACTTCATTATTCTGGTTATCACAAACGCAGTTGCAAAGAAGACCAGCGATATCAGTATTTTCTAAGAGTCAGGGGGCTTGAAAAATGGCAAATAATAACACTGTGAAAAAGAAAAAAGTAAAAATGAGTACGGGAGACAAGGTCTTTGCCGTGATCAATACCATCATCATGATCCTTGTCTGCATTGCAATTGTATATCCTCTGTATTACGTGCTTCTGGCATCTGTTACAGATCCGGTTGTTGTAAGCTCCGGTAAATTCCTTCTCTATCCGGAAGCATGGTACACCAACGGATATGCAACCACACTGAAATATCAGCCGCTCTGGACCGGCTATGCAAACACCATCAAGTATACCGTAGTAGGAACGCTGATTTCCCTGGTATGCACCATTCCGGCCGGATATGCACTTTCCAGATACGATATGGTAGGAAGAAAACCAATCATGTTCCTGTTCACCTTCACGATGTTCTTCAGCGGCGGTATGATTCCGATGTACTTAACCGTACAGCAGCTGCACATCTACAACACAACATGGGCTATGATTCTTCCGGTGGCAGTATCCGCTTACAACCTGATCGTATGCCGCTCCTTCTTTGAAAGCGGTATTCCGGTCGAGCTTCTCGAAGCAGCAAAAATCGACGGCTGCAGCGATTTTGGATTCTTCTTCAAAATTGCAATTCCGCTGTCGAAAACCATCATCGCAGTTATGTGTCTGTTCTATGCGACTGCAATGTGGAACCAGTTCTTCAACGCGCTGATGTTCCTGCAGGATGACAGCAAGATGCCTCTTCAGGTCGTTCTTCGAAACCTGGTACTGATGAATCAGTCCAACCAGATGGGAAGTAGTGCTTCTGAGATGGTAACAAAACAGAAACTGGCTGAGCAGTTAAAATACTGCGTTGTAGTTGTTTCCGCATTCCCGCTTCTGTGCGTATATCCTTTTCTGCAGAAATATTTCGCAAAAGGTGTTACAATCGGTGCAGTCAAGGGCTGATGCAGAACAGAAAATTTATTGTTGCAGAATTCATGGATATAGCAGACATGATTTATGTGTAGGAACACAAAAATACTAACGTATTTCACTGCCGGAAAAGGCAGCAAAATAAAGGAGGAACAATATGAAGAAAAAAATCGTATCCGTATTACTGGCAAGCCTTATGGTAACCAGCATGCTCGCAGGCTGTGGAAACAGCTCAGGCAGCTCAAGCAGCTCCGGTGCAGGAAGCACAGGAGGAGACACCACCTCTGCATCCGGTACAGAAGCAGGTGACACAGGTCTCACAGCAGAAGAGCAGGAAGCAGTAGATGAGGGAATCATCCAGCTCGACGGTACCCTTCCGATCATCAAAGATCCGGCAAAATTCGAAGAGAAATACGGAAAAATTTCCGCTCTGATCGTAAACTCTGCAGACAGAACTGTAGAAGTAGGCGACCTTGCTATGTGCAAGAAATGGTTTGAGGACACAGGAGTAGAGTTTGACTGGCAGCCGATCCCGCAGGAGAGCGCAACAGAGAAAATCAATCTGATGCTTTCTTCCGGACAGGATCTTCCGGACGTATTCTGGAACTTCGGCGATGGTAAATCCGGAAACACCGTAGTTCAGTACGCAGATCAGGATGTATTCCTTCCGACCGAAGGCTTGATCGAAGAGTACATGCCGAACCTGAAAGCATTCCTCGATGACAATGAGCAGTATCAGCTTGAGATCACCGCTCCGAACGGCCATAAATATGGATTCCCGTATGTAGAGGAAATGAAAGGTCTTGTATTAACACCTGGACCATTCGTGATTAACAAAACATGGCTGGATAAAGTAGGCAAAGAAGTGCCGACAACCGTAGACGAGTGGGTAGACTGCCTGAAAGCAATCCGCGACGGCGGCGATCTGAACGGAAACGGCGAAGACGATGAAATCCCGATGGCAACCTGGTTCGGCGCAACCGATACCTTTGGTTCCTACAACCTGTTCTATCGTTTCACAGGTGCATTCGGATGCGCTGACTCCTACTGCGGAGGAAATGCATATGCGGATCACTTAAGACTGGTTGATGGAAAAGTTACCTTTACTGCAACAGACGAAGCATTTAAGAAAACAGCAGAATTCTTCAATATGCTGTATGAAGAAGGACTGATCTGGAACGGCTCCTTCGAGGCAGACTCCAGTATGGCATTCAACGCTTCCCTGATCAAAGAGAACGTTGCAAAGATCGGTTCCTTCGGTGTTTGGGGCGATCAGGAAATTACAAACCAGGAAGTACATGATCAGTACGTAGCAGTTCCAAGACTGCAGGGCGAAGACGGTATGACCGGTTTCGAGTGTAACTACTCTGAGCTGCAGGATTCTTCCGATACAGCAATCACAACGACCTGCAAATTCCCGCACGTTGTTGCAAGATTTGTAGATTACATGGTAGGCGATCCGGAAATTTCTGTTACATCTAACTGGGGTGCAATCGGATACAACTATGAGAAAGACGAGGACGGCATTCTTCGTACACCACTTGATGAAAATGGAAACTACAAACCTCTGAATCCGGATTATAAGAACTTTGGTGAGGCTCGTGTAAACTCCACAACCTGCCGTGGTTCTATGATCGTTCAGAACGAATACTATGACACCGTTTGCGGATACACCTTCGATGCAGTAAAACTTCTCGAGATGCAGAAAGAAAACGGTAAAGATGACATCATGGAAGAGTATGACACTATTCCGCGTGTTCTGATGACCGAGGAAGAGATTCAGCGTCTGGCACAGATTCAGCCGACCGTCTCCGATATCGTTGACCGTTACATCACTACATGGGTAACCGGCGGCGTTGATGATGCAAGCTGGGAGTCCTATAAGACAGAGCTGGAAGGCGCTGGTTTGAGCGAACTGGTTGAGATTTACCAGGGCGCAGTAGATCGAGCAGCTTCTGCAGCAAACTAAAAATCGGGCGAAAAGCGATTACGAAAAAACAGTAACGTAAACGATTTGCAATTAATGTTCTATAACTAAAGAAATTCCAAATGTGGCCATGTTGTATCCCATATAACATGGCCATATTTAAAAAGAAGATTATTTCGTTCTTATTTCTTTTTTGTTGAAGTTCCAAATGGAAAAAGATAAAATAGGAAAAGAGAGAACAGGAAAAGAGGGATCACATGAGTAAACAGGGAAAAAGAGATTTTAGACCGAACATTCATTTTACACCGGAGAAAAACTGGAACAACGATCCGAACGGACTGATTTACATCGATGGTATCTGGCATCTGTATTATCAGCATAACCCAAATGACGTTGTATGGGGACCGATGCACTGGGGTCATGCAGTATCGAAAGACCTGATTCACTGGGAGCATCTGCCGATCGCATTGTACCCGGATGAGATCGGAACGATGTACTCCGGAAGTATGGCATACGATGAAAATAACACCAGCGGATTTGCGAAATACGGTGAGAAGCCGATGGTGGCTGTCTACACGGCGCACAATATGGAAACAGGCCTGGAGCAGCAGTGTATTGCATACAGTCTGGATCAGGGAAAGCATTTTGAAAAATATTATGGCAACCCGGTGATCAAAAACCCGGGCACACCGGATTTCCGTGATCCGCGCGTCTTCTGGAATGACAAAAAGGACTGCTGGAGCCTTGTTCTGGCATCCGGCGACCACGCAGAGTTTTATGCATCCCAGGATCTGAAAAACTGGAAGAAAACAGGCGAGTTCGGTGTCGGTGTCAATAAAGTGCCGACTGTATGGGAATGCACCGATCTGATCCGTGTTAAAACAGGAAATGAATTTGACGGGTTCAAATGGATTCTGATAGTCAGTATGATACATCCGGGAACCGAAGGCCGTGCCAATATACAGTATTTCGTCGGTGATTTTGACGGAGATACCTTCCAGTGTACCGAGATCACAAATGAGCCGCTGTGGATTGATTTCGGATTCGACAACTATGCGGGCGTAACATATGGAAACTACGACCGTCCGGTTTACCTTGGATGGGGCGTTAATCCGCTCTACGCGAATTTCGTTCCGACCGGTGAGTATTCCGGCCTGATGACACTGCCGAGAGAACTTTCTCTCTGTGAGACCGAGGAGGGCTACCGCCTGAAAACAAAACCGTTCGGTATCGACGAGTACCGTGCGGGCGCATTCCCGATCGGAAATCAGAAACCGCTGCTGACCGAGAGCTTTGGACTTCTCGTGCAGGGTAATTTTGGAAGAATTGCACTGAAAAACAGCAGAGGTGAGGAAGTAGTCATCGAAGTAACGGTGGACAGCATCACGGTGGACCGCTCTAAGAGCGGCGACCTTAGTTACTTTGATGATGTAGATCCGAAGCTCTTCAAAAAAGAGGATCTGCTGGTATCTACAACAAAACGTTACATGCGCGGAAATGTCAATATGGAGATTATTTTTGACGTTTCCTATCTGGAGATTTATGCAGATGGTGGTCTGGAGACCGCTTCCGTATGCGTTTATCCGGATGCACCGTATCAGGTGGTTTCCACAGACGGAGATCTGGAAGTGAAAATGTACACCATTAAAAAATAGGGGATAGAAACATTTATAAACGGTAACGATGCAGCATGGCAGAATTGAGATGAGACTCTGAAGTGCTGCCATGTATAAAAAATTAATAAAAACGACGGATGTCTGCAAAGCCGATGGAAGTGGTTTTGCAGACCGTTGTTTATCCTGGGAGGTTTTACAAAAATGATGAAAAAAAGAGATTACAGACCGAAAATCCATTTTTCACCGGAAAAAGGCTGGATGAACGACCCGAATGGCATGGTTTATGTGGATGGCGTGTACCACTTCTTTTATCAGAAGTACCCGTATGATACCAGCTGGGGACCGATGCACTGGGGCCATGCAACATCACGCGACCTGATTCACTGGGAGCATCAGCCGATCGCACTTTATCCGGATGAACTGGGATTTATCTTCTCGGGAAGTGCTGTGTATGATACGCAGAATTCTTCTGAGTATGGTACCAATGAAAATCCGCCGATCATTGCTATTTATACCAGCCATCACAAGGACGGTTTGGAACAGCAGAGTATTGCATACAGCAATGATAAGGGCCGGCACTTTGAAAAGTCCTATCTGAATCCGGTCATCAAAAACCCGGGAATTTCCGATTTCCGTGACCCGAAAGCGTTCTGGAATCCGGTCAGAAGATGCTGGAGCCTTGTTCTTGCAGCGCAGGACCGTGTCTTCTTCTACGCATCCCAGGATATGAAAAACTGGGAGAAAACAGGAGAATTCGGACCGGAAGGAAATCATGTGAAGGGGGTGTGGGAATGCCCGGATCTGTTCCCGATTGAGTATAAGGGAAAAAATGTATGGGTTCTTGTTGTCAGCATGACAAAAGCCTCCGAGGACGACCACTGCAAAATGCAGTATTTCCTGGGTGATTTCGATGGAGAAAAATTCCTCTGCACCTGTCCGTCCGATGAGCCAAGATGGCTGGATGAAGGCTTCGATAATTATGCAGCCGTTACATTCCAGAATGCGAAAGATGTTCTGCTGATGGGATGGGGTATGAACTGGCAGTATGCAGCACAGACTCCGACGGAAGAGTATTGTGGTCAGGCAACTCTGGCAAGAAAACTGTCACTGACAGAAGTAGATGGTGCTCTGACCCTTGCGGCAGCTCCGGTCGGACTGGAAAAATTCCGCCACAGCAGTTACCCGATCGAGAACCACACAACGATTCGCACAGAGACCTTTGGACTGAAGGTTTCCGGAAAGGGAGATGCGAAAATTTGCCTAAAAAACTCAGTGGGACAGAAATTGAAGATTTATGTAACCGACACCAAAATCACGGTTGACCGTACCATGGCGGGCTACAAAGAATTCAGTGAACACTTCATGACAGAAAAATATTCCATCAGCACCGCAACAAGAAAGAAAGACGGAGCATGGAATCTGGAACTTGTTTTTGATGTTTCCATTCTGGAACTGTTTGCCGAGGACGGCGTAGATGCTGTTTCCAGTGTGGTTTATCCGGAGACACCGTACGACCGTATAAGCTGGAAGGGTGATCTTTCTGTTGAACTTTACGAAATTGATGCATAAGGGCTGTGAGAAAGGGGAAAAGCAAAATGGGATACTTTAAAGATGTGACACCGGAATCAGCTGGAATCAGCTCCAAAGGAATTTTGAATTTTCTCGACCGGATCGAAGAAAGCCAGATTGAGCTGCACAGCTTTATGGTGATCCGCCATGGACAGTGTGCGGCGAAGGGCTGGTGGAAGCCATATGATGAAAAATTCCGTCATCCACTGTATTCGTTCAGCAAATCGTTGACAGCAACGGCGATTGGTTTTGCAGAGCAGGAGGGAATCTTATCGCTGGATGAGAAAATTGTCGATATCTTTCCGGACCTGCTGCCGGAAAATCCATCCGAAAATCTCAAAAAAATCACGCTGCATCACCTGCTGATTATGGGCTGCGGTCACGAGACGGAGATTATGGACAATTCCGAAAACTGGATTTCCACCTTTCTTCATCATCCGGTGCTCCACGAGCCTGGAACATTTTATAAATACAATACAGCCGGAACCAACATGCTGGCTGCCGTTCTGAGGAAAAAAACGGGACAGAACGTCACAGAGTTTCTGAAATCCCGTCTGCTGGAGCCGCTTGGCATCACATCCCTTACCTGTGCGTTGCTTGGAGACGGAACGGAGCTTGGCGGAGGCGGTATGAAGATGGTGACGGAGGATATGGCAAAATTCACGTATTTTCTGTCCAGACAGGGCGAGTGGGAAGGAAAACAGCTGCTTCGAAAAGACTGGTTTGAACGCGCCTGCCGCAAGCAGATTGAGACGGAGGGCGATTCGGAAGGCCACGTAAAAGACTGGGCGCAGGGCTACGGCTATCAGTGCTGGATGTGCCGTTATCCGGGCTCCTTCCGCGCAGATGGTGCGTACGGTCAGTTCGGCGTTGTGTTCCCGGATCTCGATCTGATTGTGATCCTGACAACAGCAACAGAACAGACGCAGGAGGAGCTGAGTGCACTGCAGGAGGAACTGATCCCGTATGTGAAGAAAGAGGCAGGAGAGCTGCCGCCGTCCTCACTTGCCGATGCAGTAAAAGAGCGTACCGCAGATCTGGCCCTGTCGCCGCGCAGAGGAACGAGAAATCCGTTTATGGAAGAGAAGGTAAGCAAGCGTGTTTATGTATCTGCTCCGCTGACGGACAACCGGCAGCTGCCGGATTCCGCAGAAATTCTGATCGGCGGAAGCGGCCTGTTTTCGCTGGAGACAAGTCCGATTCAGGAGATGCGATTCTCCTTTGGCAGTGATAAGATGTACTGGAAAGTACAGGAAGGCGGCAAAGAAAAGGAATTTGTCCTCTCCATGCGCCGGGATTTCGCCTACTGTGAAGCAGACGGCCATATTTACGCAGGATCCGCTGCATGGCGTACCGTCAACACGCTTGAGATGGAGCTCCGCCGGATGGATGGCTTAAGCGGCGGCCGCATGATCGTCAGATTCCAGGAGGAAAAGCTGCTGTTAGAGGCAGAGGATACGCTGATCAGTGTCGGCGGACTCGGCATTTCACCGCGTCAGGCGTTGACAGCTTTTGAGGTAAAAGAATCTTGAAAAGTGTGAATGGACAGGCTGTTCGGCAAATTTGTAGCTTGTCATTCTGATAAAGGTTCGATATAATAAAGAAAAGGATATTCCAGAACCGGTCATCTCGGGTGGGCTCCGGTGCATAGCGGATAACATAGTTTCGCAGTGCTCCGGACGGGAACCTGAAGGTGGCCGGTTTTCGCTGTCATAACCTGTTTGGACAGAAACAGATTATGACAGCAATGGAAAATCTGTCTCTTATACACATCTCCGAGCCCACGAGACCGAGGCTGATCTCGT
>OJPQ01000721.1_pt1 | contig 12746 bp, 7 predicted proteins | sample 1598531 | NCBI WGS metagenome assembly OJPQ01 (sample SAMN03922491, study PRJEB24848) | human gut metagenome | isolation source: stool sample | host: Homo sapiens | place: Germany | collected 2011-05 | reverse complement strand
GGGCATCACCGACCCGGACATTTTGTCTGCCATCCGCTGCCATACTACCGGCAAGCCGGAAATGTCCAAGCTCGATAAGATCATCTATTTGGCCGATATGACCAGCGCCGAGCGCGACTGGCCCGGCGTAGACGACCTGCGCGCGCTGGAAATGCAGGATCTGGACCGGGCTCTTTGCGACGCACTCAAGCGCAGCATTGATTTTGTGGAAGAAAAGGGCGGCTCGCTGGACCCTGAAAGCGTCGCCGCTTATGAGTATGCAAAAGCACACCTTGAATAAAAACACTCCACAGAGCAGGGAGGAAATGTAATGAGCGAACCGCGTAAGCTGTATACCGGCAGTGCATCGGGCGGGCTGGATCAGGAGCAGTATGAGGCTGCCCGCCGCCGCGCCCAACAGCTGGCCGAACAGAATGCCCGCCGCCGCACCGTGCAGCAGCCCATGCGCACGGCCCAGGGACGGCATATCAGCCAGCGCCCCGTTGTGACCGAGCAGCCGGCCCCCGCACCCGAGCCGCCGGTACAGGAGCGTGCCCAGCAGGCTGCGCCCGCACCGGAAAAGCCCCGTGAGCTGACCTACGCCCAGCGGCAGGCCATGGCCTACCGCGCCGCTGCCGAGCGCAGATACGGCGATACCTTGCAGTTTCAGGTGCAGCGCCCCCGCCGCACCGTGAACCGCCCGCCGGAGCCGGAGCAGCGCGCCCGGCAGGCCGCCGCCCAGCTGTATGAGCAGCCCGCGGCCCCGCGGCAGGTGCAGCAGCCCGCCCCGCGCCCCCAGGCGCAGGCCCCTGTGCAGCAGGCGGCCCCCGTCGGCGGCATCCGGCTGGAGGAGGCTGCCGCGCAGCCCCGCCGCGCAAAGCATGCGGATGCCCCGCAGCCCGCAGCCCATAAGCCCCGCACCGCCGCAGGCGGCAATGGCGGCAGCCGCAAGCCCCCGCGCGATGACGACGATGCCCCGCGCAAGGCAAAGGGTAGAAAGTCCGGCAAAAAGGGCAGCAGCGGCAAGGGCGGAAACGGGAAAAAGAAGAAAAAGATCCGCTGGTGGCAGATCCTGCTCATCACGCTTTTGGTCATCGCGCTGATCTTCGGCGGTGCGTTCGCGCTCATCATGGGGGCCATCACCCCGGCGGGCGGCAACATCAAGCTGAACCAGCTCATCAACACGCCCAAGGAATTCCAGGGCAAGGAGTTCAACATCCTTGTCACCGGCGTTGACCGTTCGTCCACCGGCGATCTGTCCGCAGGTGCGGCCAATGACTCCAACGTCAACGACGGCATGACCGATATGATTTTGTACGTCCATTTCAACAATGAGACGGGCGAGATGAAGATGCTGCAGATCCCGCGTGATACGATGGTCACGACGGACACGAGCGTCTCCGGCAACTTCCGCATCAACGGCGTGGCCAAGACCCAGGGCAGCGACGGCAACAACAACATGGCCGCCCTGTGTGAGCTGGTCGCAGACCAGTACAAGCTGCCCATCGACGGCTTTATCACGATCCGTCTGGAAATGCTGACCGAGCTGGTAGACCTGTTCGGCGGCGTGGAGATCAACGTCCCCGTGGATGTAGACTACGCCGCGCTGGGGCTGGGAGACAGCGTCATTCACGCCGGCTATCAGACGTTGAACGGTGCGTCGATGGAGTTCCTGCTGCGTGCGCGTAAAATTTACCCCGACGGCGACATTGGCCGCCTGAACATGCAGCGCCAGTTCTACGCGGCGCTGTTCCGCAAGCTCAAGAGCATCGGCAACATCTGGGATGTCGCCAAGCTGACCCCCGCCGTGCTGAACTATATGGAGACGAACCTCAGCGCGTCCGACCTCATCAGCTTTGCCATCAGTATGCTGAAAATTGATTCCAGCAAGATCATGATCTGCCAGATGCCGGTCATCAGCGGCCCGCAGTACAACGGCCAGTCGCTTTTGTACCCCGCGCGGCAGGCAGATGCGGACCTGCTGAACCAGTACTTCCGCGAGAATACCGGTCCCGTCGATGCCAGCCAGCTGAACCTGTGCGACAATGTCATTGACCTGTCCGGCTACACGGCCACCGACCCGAACATCCAGCAGATGGGCGGCCTGATGGCCGAGGCGGACGACGCGCAGAAGGATCCAAATCAGAACCTCGACGGCTCCAACCAGGTCACCGACATCATGGCGTCCGAGTCCACGGCGGAGAGCGAGAGCACCGACACGGATTCCACCGATACCGAGAGCCAGCCGGCAGCGTAAAACAGAAAAACTTCGGGTAAAGGTGAAGCTCTCTCCCTCAGCCGCCTGCGGGCGGCAGCTCCCTCGCAGAGGGAGGCAAGGCCCTTGGCCCCCTCTGCGAGGGGGCTCCCGCCGCAGCGGGTGGGGGAGAGAACCTCCCGCAGCCCGAAACCTACCCCTTTAAGGAGAACATCTATGGAAAGCAAAGAACTTGCCATTCGTCTGGCGCGTGCGCTGGACGCAAAGAAGGCCGTCAACGTCCACATTCTGGCCGTGGAGGACCTGACCACCGTCACCGAATATTTCGTCATTGCCACGGGTATGTCCACCACCCATGTCGGCGCACTGGCCGATGAGGCCGAGTTCCAGCTGGACCGCGAGGGCGTCAAGGTGCTGCGCACCGAGGGCCACGACGGCAAGCGCTGGGTGCTGCTGGACTACGGCAGCGTCATCGTCCACGTCTTTACCCAGGAGGCCCACGACTACTACGACCTCGAGCACCTCTGGGCCGACGCTACGGTTGTGCCCGCCAGCGAGTGGATGCCGGAGCAGCCCGAGGACGAGCAGTAAAAATGCGGAATGGCTTCCCCCTCGGGGGAAGCTGTCAGCGGCCCCGACCGCTGACTGATGAGGGCAGACTTTCCCGCAGCAGCCTATAAACGGGCAGCGGCGGCAAACGCGCCCCTCATCCGGCCCTGCGGGGCCACCTTCCCCCCAAGGGGAAGGCTTTAACGCTACCCATCTAAAATTCATCTGTGGGGAGAAGAATCATGAAATACGACTTTAAAACAGTTGAGGCCAAATGGCAGAAGGTCTGGGAGGACGAGGATACCTTCCATGCCGAAATCGACCATTCCAAGCCGAAATTCTACGCGCTGGTCGAGTTCCCGTACCCGTCCGCCGCGGGCCTGCACGTCGGCCATCCGCGCAGCTACACCGCGCTGGACATCGTCGCGCGCAAAAAGCGTCAGTGCGGCTATAACGTCCTGTACCCCATGGGCTGGGACGCCTTCGGCCTGCCTACCGAGAACTACGCCCTGAAAAACCACATCAACCCCGAGATCGTCACCGCCCAGAATGTGGCCCGCTTCAAGAGCCAGCTCAAGGCGCTGGGCCTGTCCTTTGACTGGGACCGCGAGATCAACACCACCGACCCCGAGTACTATAAGTGGACGCAGTGGATCTTCATCCAGCTGTTCAAGAAGGGCCTTGCCTACAAGAAGGAGACCACCGTCAACTACTGCACCGGCTGCAAGGTCGTTCTGGCCAACGAGGAGGTCGTCAACGGCGTCTGTGAGCGCTGCGGCAGCCCCGTTGTGCAGAAGAACAAGAGTCAGTGGATGCTGAAGATCACGGCCTACGCAGACCGCCTGATCAACGACCTGGACGACGTCGATTACATCGACCGCGTCAAGACCCAGCAGCGCAACTGGATCGGCCGCAGCCACGGTGCCGAGATCAACTTCGACACCACCGCGGGCGACACCCTGACGGTCTACACCACCCGCGCGGACACGCTGTTCGGCGCGACCTACATGGTCATCAGCCCCGAGCACGCCTTCATCAAAAAGTGGGTCGACGCGGGCCTTATCCGGAACGCCGACGCCGTCGCCGCCTATCAGGAGGAGGCCGCCCGCAAGTCTGACTTCGAGCGCACCGAGCTGAACAAGGAAAAGACCGGCGTTGTCGTCGAGGGCGTCAAGGGCATCAACCCCGTCAACGGCAAGGAGATCCCCATCTTTATCTCCGACTACGTCCTGGCAACCTACGGCACCGGCGCCATCATGGCCGTGCCCGCCCACGACACCCGTGACTGGGAGTTTGCCAAAAAGTTCGGTCTGCCCATCATCGAGGTCGTCAAGGGCACTGTGCCCAGCGACCTCGACAAGGAGGCCTTCACCGACGTGGCCACCGGCACGCTCGTCAACTCCGACTTCCTGAACGGTCTGTCCGTTGAGGATGCCAAGAACAAGATGTACGCCTGGCTCGAGGAGAACGGCAAGGGCCACAAGCAGGTCAACTTCAAGCTGCGCGACTGGGTGTTCAGCCGCCAGCGCTACTGGGGCGAGCCTATCCCCATGGTCTATTGCGACAAGTGCGGCTGGGTGCCCCTGCCCGAGAGCGAGCTGCCCCTGCGCCTGCCCGAGATCAAGGACTTTGAGCCGGGCGAGAACGGCGAAAGCCCGCTGGCGCGCCATACCGAGTGGGTCAGCACGACCTGCCCCTGCTGCGGTGCCCCCGCCAAGCGCGAGACCGACACCATGCCCCAGTGGGCCGGTTCGAGCTGGTACTTCCTGCGCTACTGCGACCCGAAGAACCACGATGCCATCGCCAGCAAGGAGGCGCTCGAGTATTGGAGCCCCGTGGACTGGTACAACGGCGGCATGGAGCACACCACCCTGCACCTGCTGTACAGCCGTTTCTGGCACAAGTTCCTGTATGACATCGGCGTTGTGCCCACCAAGGAGCCGTACCAGAAGCGTACCTCCCACGGCATGATCCTGGGCCTGAACCCCCATGCCTTTGAGAACCAGCCCGATGCCGAGCGCAAGCGCCTGCTGGCCGAGTACGGCGACGAGAAGGGCGCGCGCAAGGCCCTTGTCGAGAAGTACGGCGAGATGGCCGAGCACCCCATCGTCAAGATGTCCAAGTCCCTCGGCAACGTCGTCAACCCCGACGATGTGGTCAACGAGTACGGCGCCGACACGCTGCGCCTGTATGAGATGTTCATCGGCGACTTTGAGAAGGCCGCCCCGTGGAACACCTCCTCCATCAAGGGCTGCAAGCGCTTCCTCGATAAGATCTGGTCGATGAGCGAGAAGCTCGTTCCCGGCGAGGGCGTCCGCCCCGAGCTGGAGGCCGTTGCCAACCGCACCATCAAGAAGGTCGGCGAGGACATTGACGCGCTGAAGGCCAACACCGCCATTGCCCAGCTGATGATCTACGTCAACGCGCTGAGCGATCAGGGGGGTGCGACCAAGGCCGAGTACGAGCTGCTGCTGCAGCTGCTGAACCCGTTTGCCCCCCACATGACCGAGGAACTGTGGCAGCAGCTGGGCCACACCGAGCAGCTGGCCTACCACGCCTGGCCGACCTACGATGAGGCCAAGTGCGTCGAGCAGACGATTGAGATCGCCGTGCAGGTCAACGGCAAGGTCAAGGCCCGCATCAAGGTGCCCGCCGCCATCGAGAACGCGGACGCCATCGCCGCCGCCAAGGCCGAGCCCGCCGTAGCCGAAGCCATCGCCGGCAAGACCATTGCCAAGGAGATCTACGTCAAGGGCAAGCTGGTCAATATCGCGGTCAAAGGCTAAAATTTTATAAGCACTCTAAGGCAGAGCGAAGGCTCTGCCTTTTTTGGTGGGCGGCTGCCGCAAAGTTCCACGGAGCGGTCAAGACCGCTCCCTACAAAGCACCCGTGAACGCGGTACTGTAGGGAGGGGTCTTGACCCCTCCGATGACGCTGCCGCTATTGCGATGCAAATATTTCGCCGCCCATAACAAAGCGCACGTGGTTCAATAGTCCCTGTTTACAAACTCCGTCAACTACGATATAATAAAAGATACTAAATTTCTTGACGAAAGCAGGTCCTACCATGCTCATCAGTCTGATCGTACCCTGTTACAATGAAGAAGAAGCGATGCCGCTTTTTTATAAAGAAGCCTCCCGCGTGGCGGCGGAGATGAAAGCCAGCCACGGCGCGGAGTTTGAGTTTATCTTTGTGGACGACGGCTCCCGCGACGGCACGCTGCGCGTCGCGCGTGAGCTGCACGCGCAGGACCCCCGCGTGCGGTATGTCTCGTTCAGCCGCAACTTCGGCAAGGAGGCCGGTATCTACGCGGGCCTGCAGGCCGCCAGGGGCGATTACGTCGCCACAATGGACGCCGATCTGCAGGACCCGCCCGCGCTGCTGCCGCAGATGCTGGACACGCTGCTGACCGGCGAGTACGACTGCGCCGCCACCCGCCGCACGACCCGCAAGGGCGAGCCGCCGCTGCGCAGCTGGTTTGCCCGCAAGTTCTACCAGATCATCAACAAGATGTCCGATACGGAAATTGTCGACGGTGCGCGGGATTTCCGCCTTATGAGCCGCAAAATGACCGACGCTGTGCTCAGCATGGCCGAGTACAACCGCTTCAGCAAGGGCATTTTCAGCTGGGTCGGCTTCAAGACCAAGTGGTTCGACTATGAGAACATCGAGCGCGTCGCCGGTACGACCAAGTGGAATTTCTGGGGCCTGTTCAAGTACTCCATCGAGGGCATCGTCGGCTTCTCCACCACGCCGCTGCTGATCGCGGCGGGGGCGGGCGTGCTGTTCTGCATCCTCGCGTTCATCGGCATCCTCTTTGTCGTCGTCCGCGCACTGATGTTCGGCGACCCGACCTCCGGCTGGCCCAGCATGGTCTGCATCATCCTGCTGTGCAGCGGCGTCCAGCTGTTCTGCACCGGCATTGTGGGCGAGTACCTCGCCAAGACCTACCTGGAGGTCAAGCACCGCCCCATCTACATCGTCGCCGAGACCGAAGAGGATAAAAAATAAACGATGGACTGGCAGAAAAAAGTGAGCCTGTGGTGGGCGAAAAACTTTCGCCCGCTGGTCGTGGCGCTGCTGGTCGGTTGCGGCGTACATTACACGATTTATGCTAACCAACTCGGCAATTTTGATGCCGTGCACATCGGTGCACTGTACACTGCCGATGGCTGGCCCGAGCATCTGTATTGGGAGACACAGCAGGGGCGTTGGGCGCTGCGCCTGGTGGATATGCTGCGCGGCGGCATCAATCAGCCTGCGCTTTCGGCATTGCTGATGCTGTTCCTCTACGCATTGGCGGGAGTGCTGCTAACGGATTTGTTTGCTGTGCGCAGCCGTGTGGCAAAATATCTTATCCCACTTACACTGGTCTGTGCGCCCTATGTAGCGGAAGTTGAAACCTACCACTATTGCAGTGTGTCCTATGCGCTGTCTTTCCTGCTAGCGGTGCTGGCCGTGCGATCCGCCGTTTGCGGCGTGCGGTTTGTCTGGCTGATGGGTACGGTCTGCCTGGCGTTCGCGCTGGGAATGTATCAGGCCAATCTGGGCACAGCGGCGGGCTTGTGCGTCATGCTGCTGCTTCTGGCCGTTCTGCGCCGCCCCGGCGAATGGCAGGCCACCGGCCTGACTGCTCTGCGCATGGTGTTGATGGGCGGCAGCGGTGCGGCGCTGTATATGCTGATTTTAAAATTGTTCCTGCGGCTGTACGATGTGGGCCTATCCGGCATCAACGGTATCAACACCGTGGGAATGGAGACACTGCGCAATCTGCCGTTAGGCCTGAAAAACGCCTACTTTGATTTTTACGCCTACTTCTTCACCCACGGCATTGCCCAAAACCACTATGGGCAGATCGCGGGCTACCTGCTGCTGTTTGTGCTGGCGGCACTGGCCGGGCTGCGGTGGCTCGTCGTGCTGCACGACCGCAAGGCCGCCGCTGCGGCGGTGGTACTGGTGGCCCTGCTGCCCGCCGCAGCCAATGTGACCGACGTTATCAACACCGGGGCCACTGTGGCGCTGCGGATGGCGGGCTCGCTGGCCATCGTGGTGCCGTTTGCCATCGCCGTGATCGACGCGGCTCCCGCACTGACGGAACGGGCGTTCTCCTGGGGAATGGCGCTCTGCACGGCGTTTTGCGCGGTGCTGCTGCGCGGGTTTGCCGTGCAGGTCAACAACGACGCGGCGGTCATGCTGAAACAAAAGACCACAGTTGTGAACCTCGCTAACCGCCTGTGTACCCGGCTGGAAGAAAACGCCGACTACCAGAACGGCGCCGAGGTCGTGATCCTGGGTGAGCCGAAGCGCGGCGCGTACCCGGAGGAATCCCCGCTCAAGCCTATGGCCGGGGAATTGGCGCAGTTCGGCCCGCTCTCCTTCGACCCGACGTTCAACGCCCACGGCTGGTATGTGCTGGTGTGGGACGAGCTGGGCGTCCAGCTCAACGAATGCGCGGACGAGACTGTCCGCGCCATCAGCAATTCCGACGCGTTCAAGGCTATGCCCAACTACCCGGCAGATGGCTGTATCCAGACCATCGACGGCGTTGTCACGCTGAAGGTGGCAGATTTTCCGTTTTGAGAGCTGATAATCATGCGTGATATGACCAAGGGTGCCCCGCTGGGGCACCTCTTTCTGTATGCGGTGCCGCTGCTGCTGGGAAACTGGCTGCAGCTGGCGTACAATGCGGTGGATTCCATCATCGCAGGGCGGTTCATCGGGCGGGACGCGCTGGCCGCCGAGGGCGTGGCCGGGCCGGTCATGAATTTGGTGATTTTGGCCATCAGCGGCCTGTGCATCGGCGCGGGCGTACTGATGAGTGAGGCGTTCGGCGCAAAGCGGACCGCCCGCTTAAAAGAGACGTTGGCAACGACGCTGCTGTTCGGCGCGGCGCTCTGCTGTGCCGCCGCGGCGCTGGGCTGTGCGCTGACACCGTGGGTCCTGCGCGCGCTGGCCGTGCCGGACTTGATTTTTGGCATTACCGGCATCTACCTGCGCATCACGTTCCTGGGGGCGCCGTTCACGTTTTTCTATAACGCGCTGGCGGCGGGCCTGAAAAGTGTCGGCGACAGCAAAACGCCGCTGAAATTCCTGGCGTTCTCCGCCGTGCTCAACGCGGTGCTGGATCTCATTTTAATTGGCGGGCTGGGCTTTGGCATTGTGTGCAGCGCCGTGACCACTGTCGTGGCCGAGGCCGCCAGCGCGCTGCTGGCCGCCGTCTACATGGCACGCCGCGTGCCGGAGCTTTGCCCCGGGCACGGGCAGTGGCGCATCCGCCGCGACCTGCTGGGGCCGATTTTGCGCTACGGCGCGGTGACGGCGGTGCAGCAGGCCGTGCAGCCGATCTGCAAGGTGCTCATTCAGGGGCAGGTCAACGCGCTGGGGGTCGGGGCTATCGCGGCGTTCAACGCGGTCACGCGGGTGGACGATTTTGCCTTCACGCCGGAGCAGAGCATTGCCACGGCCATTACGACTTACATTGCCCAGAACCGCGGCGCCGGGCAGACCGCCCGCATCCGCCGCGGCTTTGCGGTGGGCCTGCGGCTGGAGCTGGGCTATTGGCTGCTGATGGGCAGCCTGACGCTGCTGCTGCGCCGGGGCATCCTGTCCCTGTTTGTGGCAGGGGAGGGGGCCGCCGACGTCATTGCACTGGGCAGCACGTATCTGGGCTGCATGGCGGTGTTCTACGCCCTGCCCGCGCTGACGAACGGTTTCCAGGGCTTTTACCGCGGCATGGGCAAGATGACGACGACGCTGATCGGCACATGCTTACAGGCGGGGCTGCGCGCTGCCGCTGCTGCGGTGCTGGCCCCGCGGGTGGGCCTGCCCGGCATCGCCTTTGCCTGTGCCTTCGGCTGGTGCGTCATGCTGGCGTTTGAGGTGCCGTATTATTTTTGGACGTGCAGGAAGTTATAAGGCTTCCCACGAGGGGGAAGGCAAAGAACGGCGGTCAGGAGCTGGCCGCCGCTTTTTTATTCTGTAAAATTTCCCCAATATCTCACGTTTCCGATTGTAATTTCTTCGACAAAATGCTACACTAATACTATCTATCCACAGCATAAAATCTGCCCAAGAGAGGTAACGCACCGTGCCAGAAGAACGCAAAGTCTACCGCCGCCCTGCCCGGACGGCTGCGCCCGCCCCGCAGGCCGGGCAAACGGCCCCGCGCCCCGACGCGCCCCCGCCGCCGAAGAAAAAGAAACGTCCCGGCGCCAAACGCCGCCGCAGCCGCCTTGTGCTGGGGCTGTGTTTGCTCTGCCTGCTGGTCGTGGTCATTGTGTCGGTGGTGCTGGTGCGCTGCTCGGCAGAGGAGGGAGGCCCCGCCGAGGCGGACTTCGGCACGCCCGCCGCGGCCTGGCAGAAGAACGATCTGGGCTACTACTTCAACACAAGCGGCCGGGCCATGCCCGCCGCGGTGCTCAAGGGCATGGACGTATCCAAGTTCCAGGGCGAGATCGACTGGGAAAAGGCCAAGGCTGCCGGTATCGACTTTGCCATCATCCGCTGCGGCTTCGGCGGCGAGTGGGACGGCCAGGAGGAAAACTGGGCGCAGGATGACCCCCAGTGGCGGCGCAACGCCGACGAATGCACCCGGCTGGGCATCCCGTTCGGCGCGTACCTTTATTCCTACGCCACGACGGTGGAGGAGGCCCGCAGCGAGGCCGACCACGTCGCACGGCTGCTGGGCCTGACCGCCCCGCCGCAGGAGGGGCTGGACGACTACACCGCCGCGCCCTACCGGCTGAGCTACCCGGTCTACTACGACCTCGAGGATAAGTACATCAGCGGCGTTTTCCCCTCCGAGATGGCCGAGATCACGCAGGCGTTCTTTGACCGCCTGACCGAGTACGGCTACACCGGTGCGCAGGGGCTGTATGCCTCCCGCAACTGGGTGCGCGCCCGCATGACGGACCCTGCCTTTGACAAATGGCGCGACAACCTCTGGATCGCGCGGTTCTCCGACGATCTGGACTACGCGGGCACCTACGATATGTGGCAGTGCACCTTCAGCGCCCCGGGCGCGGACTACGGTGTCCAGAGTGAGACGGTGGATCTGGATTTTGTCATGAAACCGTTTAAATTTACCGGTGTGTCCGCCTGCAACGGCAAGACCGCCGCGCCGGTGCTCCTGAACGATACCTACACCGACGAGCTGCACATGGATGGCAAGGACGCCTACGCCACGCTGGCGACGAACGAGCCGGGCGAGGAGGACGGCGGACGCAGGGTCTACTGGACGACGAGCGACAAGACCGTGGCCACCGTGGACAAAAACGGCACGGTCCGCGCCCGCACCGACAGCGGGGAATGCACGATCACGGCCACGCTGGCCGACGGCACCGAGAGCCTGACCTGCCGCGTGCGGGTCGGGGACATCACGGTCCCGATCTTTGCCACGGCGGGCCTGCGCGGGGACCGCGCCACGCTGGCGGACGCCGCCGCGCTCAAGGGCGCGACCCCGGATTCCATCCTGCTGGACGCGGGCGACAGCCTGCACGGCACCGAGAGCGCCAGCCTGACCGGCGGTATGGATATGCTGTCGGCGTTCTCGGCGGCGGGATACGACCTGCACGCCATGGCGCTGACCGACTTTGCCTACGGCACGACCCGCCTGGTCAGCGATGCCAACATGGGCAGCGGCCCGTCGCTGGCGTCCAACCTGCTGAACAACGAGGGCACCGCTGTGTTCTACCGCTCCACAAGCTGGAGCCGCAACCGCGTGACCAATGGCCGGTACACCGTCGTGGAGCGCGCGGGGTATAAAATCGGCTTCTTTGTGCTGAACGACCCGGCGCAGGCCGCGGTCATCTCGGCGTCCAACGGGGAGTTCATCACGGCCCGCGACTGGACCGACACCGCCGCCGAGCAGATCACTGCCCTGCAGAACGCCGGGTGCGATGCCATCCTTGCGATTGTCTCCACCGCCCCGGCGGGCGACTGGCAGAAGGCCCTGCTGAGCCAGGGCGTGACGGCCATTATTGACGGCACAACGGCGGAAAACGGCACGAACGTGCTGGGCGCGGACCTGGGTCTGACCGGCGTGGCGCAGCTGGACCTGGTCTTTACCCAGGGCGGCGGCTGCCGCGTCGAGCTCCGGCAGCCTGTGGCGGCTGCCGAGATGGAGAGCCGCCGCGCCACCTGGCTGGCGAAGAGCACCGCCGACGCCGCGCAGGCCGACACCGCTGCCGATGCCGCCGACCCCGGCAAGGACACCGAGGCCGTGGGCGGCAGTGACACCACCGCCCCCACCGAGACGGCAGACGAGGCCCAGCAGGCCGGTGCGGACGCCTATACCAGCGCCGCGGCGGAGATCGCCACGCTGGACGCCGACGACCAGAGCATCCTCTACACGCCGCTGTTCACCTACGCGGCCAACCCCGACGCCAACAAAACCATCAGCTTCGGCAACTATCTGGCGGCGCTCTACGCCGAGATCGTCACAAACGACCCGGCCACGGGGCTGCCGGAGGGTGCGTCCGTCGAGGCGTTCGCGGGTGGTGTGACCGAGCCGGAATACGGCGAGATCACCCGCGGGGATTTGATGGCCGCCCTGCCCGCGACAGCGCGCATTCAGCTGGTCAGCACCACCGCAGAAGCCGCCCGGGCGCTGGCCGACGGCGGCACGGTCAGCCGCGTCTACCAGAACAGTCTGACCGAGTACGCCCCCGAGGGGGATGTAGTCTACATCGTCACCGACACGGCGACTCTGGCCGGTCTGGGTGCGGAGTACACGGTCCTGCGCGATTACGGCGATGTCTTTTGGAGCGTTCGGATGAACATCAACGACCTGACCGCCAACTTTACCACAGAGTTTGTGCTGCCGGAGACCCCGCAGTACGGGGTCGGGAGACGCGGCTAAAGGATTAACGGCAGTCTCCCGGGAACTTCTACTTTCTTTTGCCAACAAAAGAAAGTAGCAAAGAAAATTGCCGCTGTTTCGACGCGGTGCGGGGTTGTGCGCGTGGGGCCACAGTTGAGCGCAGCGAAACTGGGGAGCGCAC
>OJPQ01000705.1_pt1 | contig 12973 bp, 12 predicted proteins | sample 1598531 | NCBI WGS metagenome assembly OJPQ01 (sample SAMN03922491, study PRJEB24848) | human gut metagenome | isolation source: stool sample | host: Homo sapiens | place: Germany | collected 2011-05 | reverse complement strand
ACAAATCCAAACACATAAATGTTATAAACCAAATTCGATTAGAAGAAATAGCAATTAAAAGATTTTTCCATTTATTCATATGTCCACCTGCTCTTTCAAACGGTATCCTTGCCCTCGCACCGTTTCTATACGTTCTTCAAGCCCAAACTCCCGAAGCGTTTTTCGCAGCCGAGTAAAATTTACTTGTAATGCATTTTCGTCTATAAATTCTTCTGTTCCCCATAGTCTAATGCATAATTCTTTTTTAGAAACAATCTTAGGGCTATTTTTCAAGAGAGCAAGTAATATTTTTCCTTCGTTCGGTGGCATAAGGTAAGAGCTATTCCCTACATAAATTGTAAAGGTATTCGGGTCAAGTAAAAAACCACCTCCATCAAGTAACCCTTGCTGTACCTGTTCTTCTTTACGTCGAAGAAGATTTTTAATTCGGGCAAGTAAACGTGACATATTACAAGGTTTTGTTAAATAGTCATCAGCCCCCAAGTCTAATGCGTGCAGTTCGTCCTGCAATTTATCTCTTGCAGTCAATACGAGTACCGTACCAATCTGTTTAGCTTTCAACTCTTTACATATTTCAAAACCCGAACGAAAGGGAAGATTGATGTCAAGCAAAATTAAGTCGGGAAAATATGCTGCTATTTCTGATACTGCGTTTTCAAAATCCGATAATCCAATCGTATCATATCCCGATTTTTCTAATAAGTTCAACAGTTCTTCTCGCATATAAACATCATCTTCAACCACAACTATCTTTGCCAATATGTCCCCCTCCTTTCCCATAATATTTATAAGCCTGTTAAGAATTGGGCTTGTAATTGAGCTTTCCTATTTCACGATTAGCTGTTCGAGCAACAGCTACACCGTAAATTACCATAACAAGAACAACAATAACAGCCATAGCAATTAAAAGAGGATAGGACTGTTCAAGGTGTGCCGCTCCTGAATATAAATATAGCTGCATGGCATATATCCCTACTGCTCCGCTGATACACGCTAATATAAGAGGAAGCAGGAAATACCATAATACTTGTTGGTTGATAGAACGCTTAATTTGTTCACGTCGTGCTCCTAAAATAGAGAGTGTTAGATACCTTGATTTTGTAGTTTGCATTTGCGTCAAGAATTGCAGGGCAAGTAATGCACACGCAATAATCAAAAACATAAATCCCATGTATAGTGTTGTATAACTTCCGGAAATAACATAAAATAATTGTCGCCCAAAATTATTAAGATAGCTTTCGTAATATAGACCAGATGGTTTTAACAAATCACGAGCTTCCATAATCGGTAACATTAAACCTTTTGTTTCAACAAGTTCATTAGGAATACAAAAGTTCCAATAAACCATACAAGTGTCTGAATTTACAAATTCTGAATATATCTCATCTGAAACAATCAATGCAGTTATAATCTTGATATTTTCATCTGCGGTCAACCCTTTCATCGGTACAGAGGGAACAAGATAAAATGGTCTTTCGTTGATAGAAAGCAACGCTTCATTATTCGCCTGTGCGTCTGCTGCAATTTGATTTAACAGTGTAACCGTTTCATCTTGAGCATTACCTAAAAAATCTGGGTTGAGATAATAGACAACTTCATTGTTCCCAAGGCTAATCTGTTTTTCTCCCGCGGCATCCAATAACCGATTATAGGAAGATACAGGAAGCAAATAAGGAGAAGAACTACCAGTATCAATAAGACCTAAAAGGTTTAAGGCAGCAGGTTGGTCGGAGCCAAAACTATACATACCATCTTCTTGTGTGGCAGGGTCTACTACATCTTGAGGTAAATGCTGCACGATTTGTTTCCTAAATTTCGACCAATCAACAGGAGAACTTATCCCATCCGAAGCAGTGGATTTTATATTTTCTATTTCCATACGGTTCAGATTTGATACATAAGGACGAATTTGTTCGTTGGAAAGATACTTCTCAACAATTTGGTCGTTGCCCATTACAGTAAAGTCATAAACAGAAGTACCTCGTGTCAATTCACTTCCATATGACATTATGCGCACTGAGCCGTCGGTAATTAACATAATAGTAAGCATCATCAGAATGGACGCTACGCTGATTGAAATATATTTATTAACGACATTTTCATGCAACTGCCGTAAAGTAAATACATAAAGTCCTCTTGTGGCTTTGTGTTTTATAGAAGCTGCCCATATACTCAAAATTCTTGCAAGTCCTCGAATAAATAGAATTGTTCCGATAATTCCAAGTAAAACGGCAATAAGCAGCATTGCCCCACTCGCAGCCATAAAATGCTCTACAACAATCCAGTACGCGACAAGCAAAATTACGGTGCCTATAGCAAACGATACGAAACTTACATATGGATTCCCTGTGCGTTGCTTTTTCGCCATCTCTCCATAAACAAGTTGATGTAGCTCTTTACGGAACAGCTTTCCGCATAGAACAAACAATGCTACAAACTGAATAATCAAGAAGCCTAACGATGTGAAAATAGCGACACTTACAGAAAAACTTAATTGGTGTGTAATGATACCATGCCCTACTAAACGCGCGGTTGTAAGACTTATAGCTTCGGATAAAAAGCCACCGCATACAAGCCCTCCTAAAAGAGCTAAAAACGACGTGATTAGCCCCTCTGTCATTATTTGAATAAATAATTTAATCTTTGTCATTCCAAACATCAAATAAAGCCCCAGTTCTCGACTACGACATTCAAGTTGATATTTGTTTGCAAATACTACGAGAAAGAACACAAATAATAAAGAACAAAGATAAACCGTCGGTAAAAGATTAGTAAGCAACCGTTCTACTGCGTCGCTCTCAATTTCACTTAAAAAACGTATTACGTCCTGTTGTCCAAGAGAAAGCACTATATAAAACATTGCTACGGCTGTTATCATTGTCAGAAAATAAATTAGGTTTTCGCTACGGCTCCGTTTGGCGTTTCGCCATGTGAGATTAAAGAACATTTGCACTTCCTCCCCCCATTTGAGCCATCACTTGTAAAATACGTGCATAAAAATCTTCCTGTGTTTCATTTGGAATTTTACGACGTAACTCATGGAAAATAACACCGTCTTGAATGAACAAAATACGAGAACAGAAACTCGCGGCGTTAGGGTCATGCGTGACCATTAGGATTGTGCGTCCACGCCTAAGATTGATTTCCTGTAACTTCTCCATGAGTAAACGTGCTGATTTTGTATCTAATGCACCTGTAGGTTCATCAGCCAAAATAATATCGGGGTCAGAAATCAAACTACGTGCAGCAGCTACGCGTTGTTTTTGACCGCCCGACATTTGTGACGGAAATTTAGAAAGAACGTCTGTAATTCCAAGAAAATCTGCTATATCTTTTAGCTTTTTTTCCGCTGTAACAATGTCAATATTATGAATTGATAAAGGCAATATAATATTTTCTTTACCAGTTAGATTATCAAGTAAAGCAAAATCTTGAAATAGATAACCAATCTTGTTGCCACGATATTCAGCCAACTTCGTGCCATCAAAAGAGCTTATATTGGCACCTGAAAGTAAAATTTGACCTGAAGTTGGTTTAATTACCGTCGCAATACAATTTAATAATGTAGTTTTACCGGAACCACTTGCACCCATAATACCCAAATATTCACCATTGAGAACATTAAATGAAATCCCATTTAGAGCCTTTGTGGGGACACCATCTTTTGTGTAAACTTTATGCAAGTCGCACACTTCCAAGAGTTTTTCTGTATAATTCATTTTTACACCTCGCCTTGTGGATTGTTGATTGTTTACCAGTTATAATTTTACTGCGTAATAACTCAATGTAACACTTACATTTGATGTAAGGTTTTACGTAAGGAATTATCTATTTTTTATTCCCTTTCCTACGTCCATCAGTAGGCTTCTCTGCCGCTTTGGGTATCAACCACATATAACCGATTTTTGAAACTCCCGGTATTCTGTTCTGTTTACAAAGTATCTGTACTCGCCGTTCAGAAATGCCCCATTTTTCCGCTGCTTCTGGACAAGACATATATTCCATAGTTCAACCGCCCTTTCCTCAAACTTTATCAATATAATTATAATCGGATAACCGAATAATAGCAAGTGTATGATATGCTCTATTTTTATCCATACTATGATGTGTGTAATCATATCTCGAAAGAGAGATGAAATATACAATGTAGTTGGGTGAAATGATTATGAAGCAGAACAAAGAAAAGTTTGATTTTAAGGCTTTCGGACAGGCTATAAAAGCGGCAAGAAAAGCAAAGGGGATTTCCCGCAATCAGTTAGCGGATAAGCTGAACATTGCGCCGCGATATATCGCGTCCATTGAGAACAGCGGACAGCACCCAAGCTTGCAGATTTTGTATGAGCTTGTAACCTTGCTTGACGTATCGGTAGACCAGTTCTTTTTCCCGGAACGGGAACAGGAAAAGTCCACCCGCCGCCGTCAGCTTGATACCATGCTCGACGGCATGAGCGAAAAGGATTTGAAAATCCTGTCTGCTACCGCAAAAGGGATTGAGGAAGCCAACAACGAAACAACGGGGGAATAAAGTTCCCTCGTTTCTTCATAGAGAAAGCAGTTTGAAACGTCGCAGTTTGCGACGTTTTTCTTTTGTCCTGCTTTGGCAAAATCAAATTTTCCATGTAGTAGGGATAAAGGGAGAAAGTTTCTTAGCAAGCATAGGAAGCGGGTACCCACTTCCGTAAATCCCCGTTGCGACGCTGACGCGCCGGACGGGGATTTTGCTTGTTGGGAAGTTTCCCAAACCCTCTTTTGCGGAGGGCTTCACCCTCTAAAAATTTTCAAAAATATTTGGCAGAAATGCGGGCGTACCCGTAGTAGACCATGCAGCCAAAAAATGCAGCTTATGACGCTGCCGCAGAGAAAGGAGGTTTTTCACTATGGCAAGTTTACGGGACACCGTAAAGGACTATCAAGACGAGCTTAGGGACGGTATCGCATGGGTGGCGTTCTGGAAACAGGGGCGTTCATGGAACGCGGAATATTTTCATCTTGATATGGACGATACGCTCTACCCGGAGGACAGGAGCCGGTTAGAGGAAATAAAAAGCATTGACCCCGCCGCCGTTATCTTAAACGGCTACTATTGCGGGTATTTAGGCGAGGACATGAGCCTTGACGAGCTGACCGCCGGAGTGCGTTACCACTACGAAAACAGCATGAACGACATTGACGGTTTTATCGGAGCGCATGACGACAGGCTTCCCCCGGAGGTTATCGAGGAAGCGAGGGCAGCCGCCCATGAAGCGGGGCTTCCCTTTTCCGAAAAGCCCTACCGGGACGGGGAGGATTTTAACCCCTATGTATTTGACGGGAGCATGAGCATTGAGGATTTTGAGCTTATGCACCGCATGATTGAAAAAGAAAGGAGCGAACAAATGGCAGAACCGATTTTAAGCGGCTATCTTTCCAATCTTGGGAAGTACACCGAGGGCAGACCCGCGGGCGAATGGGTGACATTCCCCACGACTGCCGAACATCTGAAAGAAGTCTTTGACCGTATCGGGATTGACTTCAAGCACTATGAGGAATGGCATTTCACAGAATTTCAATCCACTATCCCCGGCTTGACGGAGCATTTAAGCGAGTATTCCCACCCCGACGAGCTGAACTATTTAGGGAAGCTCTTGGAAATGCAGTTTGACGACGACCGGGAGAAATTCATTGCAGCCATTGAATACGGCGACCATGCCGACAGCTTACAGGACATTATCAACCTTGCACAGAACCTTGACTGCTACTGGATTTATCCGTCCGTCCACAATGAAGAAGAATACGGGCGTTATCTGGTTGATGAACTGGAAGAACCGGAACTTCCCGAAGAAGCGAAAAAGTATTTCATGTATGAGGAATACGGGCGGGACGCTTCCATTAACGACGACGGTATGTTTACCGAAAAGGGCTATATCTACAACAACCGCAACACCTTTACAGAATGGTACGACGGGCGCGACGTGCCGGAGGAATACCGGGTAACGCCGCAGCCCCCGCAGCCGGAAAGACCCGACCCGTCAAAGGTAGAAATGGACGCAGCCGCGCCGGGGCAGAGAACGGCGCAGACCGCAGAGCAGCCACAGGAGCCGCGCCCGGTTATCCCTATCGTGCTGACGAGCGAGAAGCCCGCCGAAAAGCTCAAAGAGATTACCGACCGTCTGGAACAGGGTATTGCGGAACTCTTTGACAGCGAGCGTTACCGGGAATATCTGAAAGTCATGTCAAAATTCCATAATTACAGCTTCCGAAACACCGTCCTTATCGCCATGCAGAAGCCGGACGCTTCCCTTGTGGCGGGCTTTTCCGCTTGGAAGAACAACTTTGAACGAAACGTGATGAAAGGGCAAAAGGGAATTAAAATCATTGCTCCGTCACCCTATAAAATCAAACAGGAAATGCAGAAAATCGACCCGCACACGCAGAAGCCCGTTATCGGCAAGGACGGGAAGCCCGTCACCGAGGAAAAGGAAGTCACCATACCCGCCTACAAGGTGGTATCCGTCTTTGACGTTTCCCAGACCGAGGGAAAGGAGCTGCCGGACATTGCGGTTGACGAGCTGACAGGCGACGTTGACCGCTACAAGGATTTTTTCGCAGCCCTTGAAAAGACTTCCCCCGTTCCTATCGCCTTTGAGAATATCGAGGGCGGCTCTCATGGCTACTACCACTTGGAGGACAAGCGCATTGCTATCAACGAGGGCATGAGCGAATTACAGACCTTAAAGACCGCTATTCACGAAATCGCCCATGCGAAGCTGCACGACATTGACCTCAACGCGCCAAAGGACGAGCAGCAGCCCCACGTTGACCGCCGCACCCGCGAAGTCGAAGCGGAAAGCGTCGCCTATACTGTCTGCCAACATTACGGGCTTGACACGTCGGACTACTCTTTCGGCTATGTCGCCGGGTGGAGCAGCGGGCGGGAGCTGTCCGAGCTGAAAAGCTCCCTTGAAACGATACGCAGCGCAGCCGCCGAGATTATCAATTCCATAGACGAGAACTTAGCGGAGCTGCAAAAGGCACAGGACAAGGAGCAGACCGCCGGACAGGAGCAGCCCACCAGAGAGGGACAGGAAGCCGCGCCGGAGAAGCCGGAGCCGGAAGCAGCCGCACCGGGAAAATCCGGCGCACAGGAAAAAGCGGGCGCAGCCCCGAAAGAAGCCTTTACCCCGGAAACGATTTACAGAGTGCGCCGGAACCCTTACAGCGACAGCCGGGAAAACAGCTACCTCTTGCAAGCCTATGTGACACAGGAGAACGGGCGGGCGAAAATGGGCGACGTGCTTTATACGGGAACGCCGGAGAAATGCCGCGAGCTTATGGGGCAGCTCAAAAGCGGCGAGCTGACCGAGGGCGACGTGAAGCAGCTTTACGCAAAGGCACAGGAAACGGCGCAGACCGCCGGACAGGACAAAGACACCTTTTCCATTTACCAGATAAAGGGCGGGGACGAAACAAGGGATTTCCGCTTTGAGCCTTACGACCGCCTGCAGGCGGCGGGGAATGTGGTTGACAGGGCGAACTATGAGCTTGTCTATTCCGCGCCCCTTGCGCCGGAAACTTCCCTTGAAGATATTTACACCTGTTTCAATATCGACCACCCCAAAGATTTTAAGGGACACAGCCTTTCCGTTTCCGACGTGGTAGTGCTTCATCAGGACGGACAGGACGCGGCGCATTTCGTTGACAGTGTAGGTTTTCGGGAAGTGCCGGAGTTTTTACAGGAGCAAAAGCAGCTTACCCCGGACGACTTGGAAACGGGCGAAACTGTCAAGACACCGAGGGGGACTTTCCATGTGACCGCCATGAGCCGGGAGCAGATAGAAGCCGCCGGATATGGCTTTCACCACCAGTCGGACGACGGAAAGTATCTGATTATGGGGAATGGGACGCGGGCGTTTGCCGTTGCCGCAGAACAGGCGCAGCGGGACAATCCCTTGAAAACCGCCGAGCAGACCACAGAGCAGAACGGGAACATGATTGACGGTATCATCAACAACACCCCCACCGTTGACGAACTGGAAGCAAAGGTAAAGGCGGGCGAGCAGATTTCCCTTGTTGACCTGGCTAACGCTGTCAAAGCCGACAAGGAGCGCGGCAAGGGAGCGAAGCCGGAAAAGAAACCCTCTATCCGGGCGCAGCTTAGAGCCGACAAGGAAAAGGCACAGAAGAAAAACGCAAAGCAGAAGTCACAGGACTTGGAAAGGAGCTGACCCATGCCGGAACAGAGCAAATTTGAAAACATGGATTTGTTTGCTTCCCTTGAAGCGATTATGAAGCAGAACACAGGCTTTTACCAGAGCGACTTAGACATTGACAAAGAGATTATCGCAAAGGCGGCGGCAAGCCCCCACAGGGAGGACAAAACACTTTTGTGGTTCTGCCGCCCGTCCGGGACGCACTGTTTCCGGGAGCGCGACGTTTTCCTCAAAGACACCGCGCCCCACAACACATGGCGTTTCTACATGGAGCAGACAAGCGACCGCGTTCTTGCCTATGCAATCGAGCTGACGGGAAAGGAGCGCGGGAAAATCAAGGGCAATCTGTACGAACTGGACTACTCTAAACATTATGAGCGCGTCAAGGAAAAGGAGCTGCCCGCCGATACGGTGAAGCTGATTTATGAGCATGGGGAAAGGGTACAGGAAGCCGGGAGATATTTTGACGGAACCCCAGACCCGCAGCTTGGGAAATTTGAACGCTTTGAAGCCGTACCCAACGACCCGGACGCGCTGCAATCGCTCTTACAGGAAGAACGGCGCAGCCGGGAGCAGCTTTCGCCGGGGGATTTCAAAATGCATATCGCAGCTTTGCGGGACGGGCTGATTGAAACGGAAGCGCGGCGCATTGTGCGGGAAATGAAGCGGCATTACGAGCCGAACAGCCCGAACAAGACCCATTTCATGGCAGAGCTTTCCCCGGCGTTCATGCGGCTTGCAGCCACAAAGGACACTGACCGCCTTTTCTCCATGCTGCCCTACAAGACCCTTTCCTTTTCCAAAATCGAGGGCAGACATGGGACGTATGCGCTGATTGACAAGGGGGAGAACCGGGACAGGGAGATAAGGAAGCCCCGCCCCTCTATCCGGGCGCAGCTTAAAGCAGACAAGGCAAAGACCGCCCCGAAAAAGGCGGCGGCAAAAACAAAAAATCACGATATGGAGGTATGAGCATGATTAGACTGACTGTTGAAGAAACAAACCTTTTGAGCATTTACAACGAGGGCGGCAAGCGGGCTTTGATTGAGAATGTCAACGCCGCGCTGCCCTACATGGACGCGGATATGCGGGAGCTTGCAAAGCGCACCCTTTCCAAAGTGGACGCTTTGACCGAAGCGGAATTTGCAGAGCTTCCCATTTACGCCGCTGATGAAGTATGAACGGGGTTAAGCGGCTGACGCCGCCCCAGAGCCGGAAAGTCAACGCCCTTGTGCGCCGGACGTGCTGCAATTATGATAACGGGAACTGTATCTTACTGGACGACGGGGACGAGTGCGTATGTCCGCAGCTCATTTCCTATTCGCTTCTCTGCAAGTGGTTCCGGGTTGCGGTGCTTCCCGCCGACAGGCTGCTTTATGCGGAGCTTTACCAGACAGGGGATAAGAAGAAATGTACCGAGTGCGGCGCGTTCTTTGCGTCAACCTCTAACAGTGTCAAATACTGCCCCGTCTGCCGGAAACGTATCACCCGCAGACAAGCCGCCGAGCGCATGAGGAAAAGACGCGCCCCTGTTACGCAGTAGGCGCGGAAAATCCCTTGATTTACAGGGCTTTCCGGGCGTGAAAATCGGATAGGCGATACTTTATACCTTTACCCCCAAAAATGGCGTTCTACTGCGTAACATTCACGAAAACAGCACCCATAAAAAGACAGGGCGCGGAAGTCATATACTGGCTTCCGCGCCCTGTTCTTTTTTTGCCTATCTGACATTTCCCTTTTCCATTTCTTCAAGCGGGAACTGCGGGAGGGCTTCTATCAGCTTCTTTGTGATGGACTGGCGCATATCTTCGTTGATTTCCTGTTTCGTGCTTCCGTCCGGCTGTCTGACCGCTACCGTCGATAGCCTGTCGATTTCGTCCTTGTAGCACTCCACGACTTTCTCCACCGCCCATTTTTCCCCGGCAACGGCGGCGCGTATGGTTTCATATTCCGGCATTTTCTGGTTTTCCATGCTCAACGCTCCTCTGCTTTTTGATAGCCCTATCATAGCACAGCGGCGGGGATTTTGCTATCCTTATCCGCGCTCTGTTCCCTTTTCCCGTTCCGGCTGCCTGTCTGCCTGTAAAATGCTGTCAATGTTCTGCTTGATAATATCGTATTCCCGGACTTTCTTTTTCAGCTTCCCATAGTCGGCATAAAGGGCTTCTTTCTGCGCTTGGAGGGCTTCATATTCCGATTGCAGCGCGGCAAGGTTCGGGAGCTTTGCAATGCCCGCCGCTTTCAGCGACCTTGCGGCGGCTTCATGTAGGATAATCGCCTGTTCCTGTCCGGCGCGGTACTTCTCCCTGTTCCTTGCCTTGCGGTATGCGTCATAGACGGGCTTTGTCTTTTGGTAGGTGGAAACATTCTTGATAAGCACCGCCATGTCCGCAAGCCGCTTTTCCGCGTCCTTCAATGCGTCTGCCGCCTGTCCGCTTTCCGCTGCCATTTCTTCAATCCGGCTGACTAAATCCGCGTACTGTTCAATCTTATGTTCCGTCAAGAAATTCATGGTCTTTGCTGCCTGTTTCAGATTGTGGATTTTCGCCCACTGTTCATAGCCCTTACTCTGCGCCGCCTTGATACTGTTCTCAATGTCGATAAGCAGCGAAACGCCGCGCTGCTCTCTGGGGGCTTTCGCCGCCTTTGCCCGTCTGCCCGCTATCCGTTCCCTTATGGCTTCCTCTGTATAATCCGCGCCGAGGGTTTTAAGACGGGTGAAGCGTTCCTGTCCGGGGGCGCGGCATGACACATATTTCCCCGGCTTTATCTCATAGCCCGCCGCCTGTAACCGCTGCAACAATTCCTCAAAACTGGAAACTTGGGGGATAAGCGCGTCAACGGCAATCTTTAGCTTGCCTTTCCAACTTGTACCCGTCTTTTCTGCCTGGTACTCCGCATAGCTCTTTCCCTTGCTGCCCTTGCCGGGAACGACGACGGACAAGCCATTTTCCCGACACAGCTTGTCGCTCATGTTCCGTATGCCGTAATAGCTCCTTTTGTTGGAATTATATTTGCGGTGGTCTACGAAATTTACGGCGCAGAAAATAATGTGATTGTGGACGTGTCCTTTGTCAATGTGCGTCGTGAGTACATATTCATGCTGCCCCTTTGTTACCGCGTCGGCAAGCTGCTTTCCGATTTCATGGGCTTTCTGATAATCGACTTCCCCCGGCTCAAAGGACTGTATCAGATGAAAGGCTAAATTGTTCCCCTTTTGGAGTGCTTGGGACAAGGTATATTCAAATTCAATATCTGCCGTTTCATAGGAGCAGCCGAAAGAGGACACAAGCATTTTTCCGTCCGTCTTGTCCGGGTTTTCGATATAGTCAAGGGCTTTGCTTAGAGTGCTTTTAATAGGCTTAATCTTTGTAACCGCCATATCTCCGCAAGCACCCCCTTTATTTCCTCTATGTCCTCTTGGTATGCGTTCCCCGTCGCGTTTACGCGGCGTGCTATCTGGTTGACGTTGACACCGATTTTCTGTATCTCTGCGGTCATTGCCTTTATATCGGCATGGTCTATCTGAATGATATACCCGTCAATGGCAATCTTCCGCAGATATGCCGCCATGTTCCGGGTGGGTACGAGCTTCATTTTTTCCAGTATTAAATCCCGTTCCGCTTCCGTCACTCTGAATTTGATTTGCACCGTTCTTTTGCGTCCGTTCATGTATTCGCTCCTTTCCTTTCCGTTCCGAGGGTTTGGGACACTTCCCAACAAGCAATTTTCAACCGACGCGCCGCAGCGCGGGAGGGGAAAATACGGAAGTGGGTACCCGCTTCCTATGCTTGCTACGAATGTTTTTATCCCTTATGCCTTACTACGGAGCTATGCCCGGTTTTGCCAAACTTCCGCAAAAGAAAAACGCTGCAATCCTCAAAAAAAGATTACAACGCTCTCTAAACCTTATTCAATTCTGACGGACACTTCTTATCTGCCCTCTGTTTCGACTTCCGCTATCTCCTTTGCCGTTGCGCTCACAATCCGTATGCCTGTATCGCTCATACCGTCAAGAAGCGCGTCAAGCTGCCGCCGCTGCGTGTTCTTCTCTGGCGGCGTTTCCAAAAGAAACTGGTCTACGGATATATTGTAGCGGAGCATAAGCTCAAAGAAAATCTGTAAACTTGGGTGCTGCCCCTTGTTCTCAATGTTCGCAAGGTAGCGCGGCGAGATAAACATTTCGTCGCTCACTTTCTTGCGGCTCTCCTTGCGCCCTGTCCGCGCCGCCTTTATCGCTGCCCCAAAAGCCTTGAAATCGTATTTCGGTACTGGTCTTTTTGCCATAGTTATTCACCCTGTTACATTTTACTGTTCCCCTTTCTTCTTGGATATGTCTACACAATTCAATCAGTTAGCCAAAATAATTCATATGTATATGTTGACAATTAGCCGCTTTTTTTGTATAGTATTATTAAAAGGGGGAAATGTTTATGTTACATAGCATGCGTATTCGATAAGCATTGAAATCAAAAAAGATTTTTCCCATTTTCAATATGGGCTTTTTTGTCATGCTTATTTTGCGTATGCTATACAACAAAACTAACGATGTATAGACATAGTATAAAAACTATGCCTTAATTTTGTTGTAGTGTTATATGTATAAATGCAGGTCAATGCTCATGTTGAGAATTGACCTGTATTTTTTTGCACAAAAGGAGAAATATTATGCTTGAAAAATATTGGATAAAATGTCCAATTTGTAACGGAAAGACGAGGGTTCAAGTATTTTATAATACGGTATTAAGAAATTTTCCTCTTTTCTGCCCTAAATGTAAATTAAC
>OJPQ01000683.1_pt1 | contig 13308 bp, 8 predicted proteins | sample 1598531 | NCBI WGS metagenome assembly OJPQ01 (sample SAMN03922491, study PRJEB24848) | human gut metagenome | isolation source: stool sample | host: Homo sapiens | place: Germany | collected 2011-05 | reverse complement strand
CGCCGCAAACACGAGCACGCCGCCCGCCCAGCGCTCCCGCGGCAGGGCGGACGCAGCAGCCAGACAGGCCAGCGCCAGCGTGTCAATGGCGGCCAGACAGGCCCACTCGGCCCAAGGGCCGAAGGGCTGGAACAAAAATGTGATCAGACTCGTTGCCGGGTAGGTGAAGGACGCCTTCAGGTTGACCGGGTCGGCCACATAGAATGTGCCGCGCTCCACGACCATCTTGGGGGCCAGGCCCCACGCCGTGAACTCATCCCACTGGGTAAACATCGGCTGCTGTACACAGAACAGCAGCCAGATAAACGCAGCACCGCCCAAAAACAGCGTGAAACCGGGGACGGAGGCCGCTCTTTTCCAGGCAGCGGCCACCCCGGCGGGGCGGTATTGCACAAGCCCGACGACCCACACGGCGGCCAGCGCCAGCAGTACAGCCACAGCGCCAACGCGCAGGAAACCCGCGACCCCGCAGAGATACAGCACGACCACCGCGCCGCTCAATACCGGCAGCGGCAGCAAGGCGGGGGAGAGGGTAAACCGCTCCGCCAGAATCGCACAGGCCCCGCAGAGCAGAAGCAGCAGTACCAGCGCGTAGAGTAGATGCAGCATGGGCGTGAGCCTCCTTTCGTGTTGTGGTAAGCCTTCCCCCCGTGGGGGAAGGTGGCCCGTAGGGCCGGATGAGGGGCGGCCTTGCCATAATTGCCCGTGAACGGCGTGCCGGAGCACACCCGCCCCTCATCAGTCACCTTCGGTGACAGCTTCTCCCCCGAGGGGAGAAGCCTTTTCTTTACTTATAAATCGTATACACCGGTCCCACAAAGTAATGCTGGAACAAAAGCACGGCCCCGGCAAACGCATACCAGCCGCACAGCGTTACCGCCCGCGCTTCGCGCTTGGCCGCGGTCAGCCGCGGGGCCAGCACCCGCCGCAGCACAGCTGCCGCGGCCAGCACCAGCAGCAGCCAGACCGGCAGGAAATACCGCGTCTGCAAGCCGACGATGCGCACCATGCCCACCGGCGTGTAGGTGATGTACATGGCGGTCATCGCGCCCACGGCGTAGACCAGGCCGAACACGCCCAGCCAGCCCATGCGGCGTCGGCCCAGCGTGTCGGTCTGCGCGGTGCAGAGCATCGCCGCCGCCAGCAGCACCGACGGTGCGGTGATGCTGATAAACGCAATCGGCATATCCTTCCAGCCGAACAGCCCCAGTTGGCCGAGGAACCCGTCGTTCTCATACAGTGTGCCCAGCAAAACCGCGATGTAACGCAGCGGATTTTTCAAAACAAACAGCAGCTGCGCACCGCCGTTCACGGTGGTGCCGCCCTGGCGGGCAATCGCGCCGTAGTTGTGGCGCAAAAGCGTGCCGTACTGCTCCACACCGAGGGTCAGCGCCAGTGCGCCCGCAGCGGTCAGTACGGCGTACACGGCGCGGCTGAAACGCACCTTCCACTCGGATTTCCGTAAAATCAGCGGCAGCACGACCCACAGCAGATTGATATACGGCTTGGTGCCGTTGGCGAACACGCAGGCCAGCGCATAAAAAAGCGCCGTCTTATCGTTCCATTCGTCCCGCGTCAGCAAGGCCAGCATGACGTAATAGCAGCCCAAAAGCGTCGCATCGTAGCTCAGCGACGCACCCATGTAGAGTGACATCGGCATAAGCATAATGCACAAAAACGCAGGTCTGCATTTGTGCGCACTGCGCAGCGCTGCATAGCACAGCGCCGTGTAGGCCAGCAGGTTCACGAGCCGCCCGCCGTACAGGCAGCTCAGTGCGCCAAGCCCAAACAGCCGCGCCAGTGCCATGCCCAGTGCGCCGGGCAAAAACGGCAAAATCAGAAAGCTGACCGGCTCGGTCACGCGCTGCGGCACAGAGTCCCTATACAACCAGGTAAGATACTGTTCAAAACTATCCCGGATGCTCTCCACCCGGCCATCCTTGCCGTACTGCTTCAGCGCGTACCCGGCGGAGTTGAACGGCTGTTCGGCGTGGGTGTCGGGGTCGGTGCCCAGCCCTGCCGAGGTGTGCGCGTTGACCCACGCGCCGGGGAACGCCGCAACAAGCTCGTCCACGTCCTCGGGGTAGCCGCGCTGGGCATCAAAATCGAACCGGCCCATGGATATAGCGTAGGTGCGAAGATAATGGTCGGTCTCGTCGGGGGTCTGCATCGGCGGGGTGGCAAAGGCGAACAGCACGCCGCACAGCAGAATGCACGCCGCGCCCTTTTTGGCAAAGTCCCTGACCCGCCGCAGCGCCAGCGCCGCCGCACAGGCCAGCACGGCCAGCCCCACGCAAAGGCCGGTCACGCCCGCCGCAGATACGCCGCGGGCGTCCAGCCCATAGAATACGCGCCAGTAGTAGCTGACGACGACGCCCAGCGAGGCGCAGACCGCCAACACGAAAGCCCACCGGGCGGCGGGCTGCTGCACGGTGGGTAGGGACAACTTCTTTTTGGAAACGTTTGACATAAAATCAGATTCCTGTAGGGGCGAGGCATGCCTCGCCCGGCTGTTCGCCGCGCCGCAAGGTATCCGGCTTGGCAAGGTCGGGGGCCGGGCGTACCCGGCCCCTACAGTGCATGAAAAATCTGCGATGTTACAGAATATACTGCCCGACCTTGTACTGATCCAGGTTGCCGCGCAGGAACTCGATGGTCGCAGCCAGGCCCTGCTCAAAGGTGTACCGGGGCGCCCAGCCGGTCAGCTCACGCAGCTTGGTGGAATCGCCCAGCAGGCGGTTGACCTCGCTCTTTTCGGGGCGCAGGCGCTCGGCCTCGCAGACGATCTTGGCGTTCGGGTTGATCTGGGCGATCAGCTCGTTGGCCAGATCACCGATGGAATGCTCAACGCCCGTCGCAATGTTCAGCTCCTGGCCAATCGCGGCGTCGCAGTCGGCAATCGTCATAAAGCCGTTGGCCGTGTCCTTGACATAGTTGAAGTCGCGGGTCGGGGTCAGGCTGCCGAGCTTGATCTCGGTCTGACCGGCCAGCAGCTGGGTGATGATGGTCGGGATAATGGCGCGTCCGCTCTGACGCGGGCCGTAGGTGTTGAACGGGCGCACGATGGTGACGGGCAGGTCAAAGCTGCGGTAGAAGCTCTCGGCCAGGCGGTCCGCGCCGATTTTGGTGGCGGAGTAGGGGCTCTGGCCCTGGAACGGGTGCTTCTCGTCGATGGGCACGTACTGCGCCGTGCCGTAGACCTCGCTGGTGGAGGTGACGAGCACGCGCTGGGTGTCCAGCTCACGCGCGGCGTTCAGCACGTTCAGCGTGCCCTTGATGTTGGTGTCCACGTAGCTGTCCGGGCTGTGGTAGGAGAAGGGGATCGCGATGAGCGCGGCCAGATGGAACACGCGCTCCTGCCCGCGCATGGCGGTGCGCACGCCGTTGGGGTCGCGCACGTCGCCCATGAAGATGTCGATTTCGCTGCGGATCTCCGGCGGCAGGGTGTCGATCCAGCCCAGCGAGCCAAAGGAATTGTACAGACAGAACGCGCGGACCTTTTCGCCGCGCTTGACGAGTTCTTCGGTCAGGTGGCTGCCAATAAAGCCGTCTGCGCCGGTGACCATAACGGTGTGTGCCATTGCTTGCTCCTTTTTAAAAAGGGGACAATGCCCCATATTTCAACTTTATTACAAAACAGTATAACCGATTTCGGGGAAGATTTCAACTGTAAGTTATGAATAGTGAATGGGCGGCTGCACGAACGCGGCCCTCATCCGGCCCCGTCCGCTGACTGATGAGGGCAAACCTCGCCTTACAGCCCGTTTACAGTTTTTGCAAAAAATCCCTATTTCCCTATTGACATACGGTTAATTCCGTGTTATCATACAGTCAACCTACAAATCACATAGGTTTATTACAAAAAAGCAAGGAGGTGCAAAGTATATGGCTCACGTTTTCGGTGATCTGCTGCGTCAGAACTTCCGCTGTGGCCGAATGCCGAACTCCCGGGCAAATGCAGTCCGGGCGCGGGGCAATGCTTTGCACTGCCTGTAAAACCAGCGCCGCACTGCATATTCTGCCCGGGAGTTGTACCAAAACGACCCCCGGCTTTTCTTTTACAAAAAAACAGAAATGAGGATTTTATCATGAGCGAGCGTAAACTGCATTTTGAGACCCTTCAGCTGCATGTCGGCCAGGAGCAGGCCGATCCCGTCACCGATTCCCGTGCGGTGCCCATCTACCAGACCACTTCCTATGTGTTCCCCAATTCCCAGAATGCCGCTGACCGCTTTGCCCTGAGGGCCGAGGGCAACATCTACGGCCGCCTGACCAACTCCACCGAGGATGTTTTTGAAAAGCGCATCGCGGCTCTGGAGGGCGGCGTTGCCGCGCTGGCCGTTGCCTCCGGCGCCGCTGCCATCGACTACACCCTTCAGGCACTGGCCCAGAACGGCGGGCACATTGTGGCGCAAAAAACCATCTACGGCGGCACCTCCAACCTGCTGGCCCACACGCTGCCCGCGTTCGGTGTGCAGACGACCTTTGTCAACGCCCATGATCTGGCCGAGGTCGAGGCTGCCATTCAGGACAACACCCGCGCTGTCTATATTGAAACGCTTGGCAACCCCAACGCCGACATCCCCGACATTGACGCCATTGCCGCTATCGCCCACAAGCACAGCATTCCGCTTGTCATCGACAACACCTTCGGCACGCCCTACCTGATCCGCCCGATCGAGCATGGTGCCGACATCGTTGTCCATTCTGCCACCAAGTTCATCGGCGGCCACGGCACCTCTCTGGGCGGCATCATCGTTGACTCCGGCAAGTTCGACTGGAAGGCCAGCGGCAAATTCCCCGCCTTCTCGGAGCCGAACCCCAGTTACCACGGCGTCTGCTTTGCCGAGGCTGCCGGCCCTGCCGCCTTTGTGACCTATGTGCGCGCCGTGATCCTGCGCGATCTGGGCGGCTGCATCAGCCCGTTCAACGCATGGGTGCTGCTGCAGGGTACCGAGACGCTCTCCCTGCGTCTGGACCGCCACAATGAAAACACCAAAAAGGTCGTCGAGTTCCTGACCCACCACCCCAAGGTGGAGAAGGTCAACCATCCCAGCCTGCCCGACCACCCCGACCACGCCCTGTATGAGAAGTATTTCCCCAACGGCGGCGCGTCGATCTTCACCTTCAACATCAAGGGCGGCCAGAAGGAGGCCTTCGAGTTCATCGATCATCTGCAGATTTTCTCTCTGCTGGCCAATGTCGCCGATGTCAAGAGCCTTGTAATCCACCCGGCCACCACGACCCACGGCCAACTCTCCGATGCGGAGCTTGCCGATGTGGGCATCGGCCGCAACACGATCCGCCTGTCCATCGGCACCGAGCACGTCGATGACATCATCGCCGATCTGGCACAGGCTCTTGACGCTGTCGAGTAATTTGTAAAGACTTTTAGAGGGAACAGGGATTCTATAGAACACCGCCGCTCGTGGGTTGCAAGCCCCATGGGCGGCGGGTTTTGTTTGCAATTTTTACGGAAGTGTTGTATGCTTTGTAGGGGCCGGGCATGCCCGGCCCGCGGGCTTGCGGCCGGTACCCGCTGCCGGGAAAACTGTAGGGCGGCATGCCCCTCATGCCGCCGCCAACCGCGCCATGTGACCCGTTTACGGTACGGCCACGCGGACGCTCACGGCGGGGTGAGGGCACCCCGCCCTACGCATACGAGACAAACGGTGCGCCTGCCGTATTACTGCAGGGCCGGGCATGCCCGGCCCCTACACCGCTACAAGGAAAAATGAAAACATGAATATTATCGAAATCACAGATTTATCCGCCCTCGAGCTGGCTCCTTACACCAGGCTCACCGAGGCCCAGCTGCGCAATAAGCTGGAGCCCGAAAAGGGTATCTTCATTGCCGAAAGCCCCAAGGTCATCGGCACGGCGCTGGACGCCGGGTGCGAACCGCTCTCCTTTTTGATGGAGCGCCGCCAGATCGACGGCCCCGCCGCGAGCGTGCTGGCCCGCTGCCCCGACGCCGCCGTCTACACCGCGGACCGCAGTGTGCTGCAGGCCCTGACCGGCTACGCGCTGACCCGGGGTGTGCTCTGCGCCATGCGCCGTCCGCAGCCGCGCAGCGTCGAGGCGCTGTGCAGAGACGCCCGCCGCGTCGCGGTGCTGGAGGGCATCGTGGATTCCACCAACATCGGGGCCATCTTCCGCGGGGCCGCCGCACTGGGCATGGACGCGGTGCTGCTCTCGCCGTCCTGCTGCGACCCGCTCTGCCGCCGTGCCGTCCGCGTCAGCATGGGCACGGTGTTCCAGGCGCCGTGGGCAACGCTGGGTGACAGCCCTGCCGACTGGCCCGAGGCCGGGATGGCCCGCCTGCACGCGCTCGGCTTTAAAACTGCCGCCATGGCGCTGGACAGCCGCGCCGTCAGCATCGATGACCCCGCGCTGCGCGCCGAGCCGCGACTTGCCATCGTGCTGGGCACAGAGGGCGACGGCCTGGCCCGCACCACGATTGCCCACTGTGACTACACCGTCATGATCCCCATGCAGCACGGCGTAGACTCACTGAACGTGGCCGCGGCAGGAGCCGTGGCGTTCTGGGAGCTGCGGGCAAGATAAAAAATAGCGAACACCGTAGGGGCGGATTCTATATCCGCCCGTGCCGCGCTGCCTTTGGCACAATTCCACGGGCGCATATGGAATGCGCCCCTACGGGTATTTCCCGGCAGTGTGCTGCACCGCAAACTTCCTCCGTCAATCTGCCACAAAAATATTACAAAACTTTTACGCCCTGCTGACCGAAACGTCGGCGGGGCTTGTTGTTTTTGACGGAGCAAAATGTTACAATAATTATACAAGCACGCAAAATGCGTGCAATAAAAAATGCGGAGGTTTTCTTCCATGGGCTTCCTGAAAAAATTCACCAAACAGGAGATCAGCTGGATGATGTACGACTGGGCCAACAGCGCCCACTCGGTCATCGTCGTGACCATCCTGCCCATCTTCTTCGACACCGTTGCGGGCTACACCGCCGACAGCGTGTCCAGCATGTCCACCTGGGGCTTTGCCACCAGCCTGGCTATGGCCATCGTCGCCCTCAGCGCGCCGTTCCTGGGCGTGTTCGGCGACATCCGCGGTATGCGCAAAAAGCTGTTCACGGCATTTATGCTCATCGGCGTTGTCTCGGTAGCAGGGCTTTCCTTCACGCCGTTCATGGACTTCACCGCCTCGCCGGAAGCGGCGGGCAGGGTCGCGGCGATAGTGCTGGTGCTCTACATCACAAGCACCATCGGCTTTGATGCGTCCTGCATCTACTACGACGCTTTCCTGACCGACGTCACGACGGAGGACCGCATGGACTCGGTCTCGACGCTGGGCTACGGCCTCGGCTACATCGGCGGCTCGACGATCCCCTTGCTGATCTTCCTCATCATGAACGCCGTCGGCGTGCCGATGCTGACCTGCCTCGGGTTCATCTTTGGCCTGACCGCCGTGTGGTGGCTCGTGTTCAGTGTCCCGCTGGTCAAAAACTGTGAGCAGACCTCCGGCAAGCCCTATAAGAAGGGCGACGTGGGGGCCAGCATTAAAAACGTGTTCACGACCATGAAGGAGATCGGCGCGGATAAGCCGATGCTGATCTACATTATATCGTACTTTTTCTACATCGACGGTGTGCATACCATCATCAGCATGTCTACAAGCTACGGCACCAACCTGGGGCTGGACTCCGCCGGTATGCTGCTGGCGCTGCTGCTGGTGCAGGTGCTGGGCCTGCCGTTCTGCCTGCTCTATATGAAGCTGGCCGAGAAGTTCGGCGCGCGCACGATGGTCGGCGTCGGCATCTGCGTTTACATGTTTATCTGCGTATTTGCGTTCTTTATGAACAGCCTATGGCAGTTCTGGATGCTGGCCGTGCTCTGCGCCACCAGCCAGGGCGGCATTCAGGCGCTGTCCCGCTCGATGTTCGGCAAGCTCATTCCCGACAAGGCCCGCAGCGGCGAGTTCTTCGGCTTCTTTGACATCTTCGGCAAGTTCTCGTCCATCATGGGCCCGGCGCTCGTCGGTTTTGTCAGTGCCTTTACCGCCAACAAAATGCTGGCCGACCAGGGTCTGACCGCCGCCACAGCCACCGCCGAGCAGGTCGATGCCATCAATGCCGCCGCCGGACCGTTCGGCATTTTGTCCGTCATCCTCATCATCATTGTCGGTGCCGTGCTGTACTTTGGCGTGCTGCCGAAAGTTATGACGAATGACGAGAGGAAGATCTGAATAGAGATAAAAGATAAGAAATAATAGATAAAAGAAATGGTGGACCGTGTCGCTGCGCTCCGCTCAAAAATGCACCCGTTTGCGTTACCGTAGGGGCGCATTCTATATGCGCCCGTCAGTCGGCAGCCGACTTGCGGGCAGATATAGAATCCGCCCCTGCGTTTTTGTTTGCGCCAAAGACGCAAACGCAACCTTCTTTATTCTTTATTATTTTTTATTTATTATTTACACTTTGCAAAATTGACATTTCCCCCGTTACGCAGTACAATTATACCTACGCTGATACGAAAGGGGACCCCACATGCCGGAAGGCTATACCCATGTGCGCACCGCAAGAAAAGCTGCGGAAACCATCCACTACAAAATTCAGTGCCCGGCGGCGTTTGCGGCGGGTGCCAACGGCCCGGACAGCTTTTTCTGCTTTGAAATCTGGAAAAAGCGCGCCAAGCGCCGCTATGACCTGCCCGGCCTCGGCAGCCGTATGCACGAGGAAAAGACAGGCGCGTTCCTGCGCAGTCTTTGCACCAACGTCAAGACCCGCCCGCAGGTCGAGTACACGCTCGGCTTTTTGAGCCACTACGCCGCGGATACCGTCGTGCATCCGTTCATCTGTGCCATGTGCGCGCCCGGCCAGCCCTACGCGGGCAAGGGCGGGCACGGCTATCTGGAAATCGCGCTCGACTCGACGCTCCACGCCGAGGACACCGGCTCTGCGCTGGTTCCCGTCGATGACGTCAGCCCCCTGCCCACAGGGGAGGAGCTGGCCGACATCACGGCGCTGCTGCACACCTGTCTGCTGGAAACCTACGGTGAGGACATCCCCGTGGAGTACCTGGCCGATGCGTTCTGGCACACCTACAGGCTGCGCGGGCTGTTCCCCAGTAAGCACGGCGTGCGCCGGGTGTTTTTCTGGCTCGTGGAGCCGCTGTTCGGCGGGCGCGGCTTCATCACGGGCCACGTCTCGCCGCGGCAGCTGGACAAGCGCCTGCCCGACGACTGGACCGACCCGTTTACCGGCGAGCATCACGACGGCGGCCTGTTTGCGCTGCTGCCAAAGGCAGTTTTTCGCAGTGAGCAGTTCATGGGTGCGGCGCTGCTGTACTGGATGAACCGGCTGCCCCCCGCAGAATTTGCCGAAAAGCTCGGCAGTATGAGCTATCTGCAGGGCATCGCCACCCCCGAAAGCGACCCTGACACAACAAATCAAACCGAAAAGGAGAACACCGTATGATTCGCATTACCATGCAGAACGGCAAGACCATCGACATTGAGCTGGACCACAGCGCAGCCCCCATCACCTGCGAGAACTTTGAGAAGCTCGTCAAGGACGGCTTTTACAACGGCCTGACCTTCCACCGCATTATTCCCGGCTTCATGATCCAGGGCGGTGACCCGCAGGGCACCGGCATGGGCGGCCCCGGCTGGCACATCAAGGGCGAGTTCCTGCAGAACGGCGTTGCCAACCCCATCAAGCACACCCGCGGTGTCATCAGCATGGCCCGCTCGATGGACCCGAACTCCGCCGGCAGCCAGTTCTTCATCATGCACCAGGATGCCCCGCATCTGGACGGCAGCTACGCCGCCTTTGGCCATGTTGTGAACGGCATTGAGGTCGTCGATGAGATCGCCAACGTTGCCACCGACTGGAACGACAAGCCCCGCACGCCGGTTGTCATGGAAAAGGTCGAGATCGTCTGACAGCAATAAAGAGAGCTATGCCCACGGGCATAGCTCCTTTTTTATTATAAGGCTTCCCCTGAGGGGGAAGGCGTTTGATTTCAAATCACATAATCATTCCCCGGCTGGCTGGTGTTCACCAGGTCCGCCAGAGTGATGCCGTCGAAATAGTCGTTGATCATCGTATTCAGCTTGCGCCACATCGGCAGGGTGCGGCACTCGGCCATGCGGCGGCACTCCACGGGGTTCTGCTCCAGGCAGGCCACCGGGGCCAGGCTGCCCTCGCTCAGGCGCAGGATGCTGCCGACGGTATACTCCTCGGGCGTTTTGGTCAGGCGGTAGCCGCCGGACTTGCCGCGCAGACCGGTCAGGTAGCGCTCCTTGACAAGGCTCTTCACGATGGCCTCCAGATATTTTTCGGAAATTTCCTGCCGTGCGGCGATCTCCTTCAGGGGGATATAGCCGTCGTGCTGGTGCTCGGCAATATCGATCATAACACGCAGCGCATAACGGCCCTTCGTTGAAATCATCATAGTGGTATGCTCCTTACTGTTCTTATAACCTATTATACAGGTTGGTAAATAGGATGGCAACACCTTTTTGCAAAATAATTTTGGAAAATTCCCTATTACCCTATTGACAAACGGGAAAATATGTTGTACAATCCTATCAACCTACAAGAAAGGTATGAATTGATATGCGAAAGGGATTTGTGCCATACGCGCGATGTCGCCGTCATGAGCTGTAAAACCGCGACCGATTTACAAATAAACAGAAATGACGATGGAGGAAACTACCATGAGCAAGATTTATACTTCCGCAGACCAGCTGATCGGCCACACCCCGCTGCTGGAGCTCACCCATATTGAAAACGCCGAGAACCTTGAGGCAAAAATTCTCGCTAAACTGGAATATTTCAACCCCGCCGGCTCCGTCAAGGATCGTATCGCCAGGGCCATGATCGACGACGCCGAGGCCACCGGCAAGCTGAAGCCCGGCTCCGTCATCATCGAGCCGACCTCCGGCAACACCGGTATCGGTCTGGCGTCCGTTGCCGCTGCCCGCGGCTACCGCATCATCATCGTCATGCCCGAGACGATGAGCGTCGAGCGCCGCCAGCTGATGAAGGCCTACGGTGCCGAGCTGGTGCTGACCGACGGTGCCAAGGGCATGAAGGGCGCCATCGCCAAGGCCGACGAGCTGGCGCAGGAGATCCCCAACAGCTTTGTGCCCGGCCAGTTTGTAAACCCGGCCAACCCCGATGCCCACAAGCGCACCACCGGCCCCGAGATCTGGGAGGACACTGACGGCAAGGTCGACATCTTCGTGGCCGGTGTCGGTACGGGCGGCACCGTGACCGGTGTCGGCGAGTACCTGAAGAGCCAGAACCCCAACGTCAAGGTCGTGGCCGTTGAGCCGGCTTCCTCCCCAGTGCTGAGCAAGGGTACTGCGGGCGCGCACAAGATTCAGGGCATCGGTGCCGGCTTTGTGCCCGACGTGCTGAACACCACCGTCTATGACGAGATCATTGCCGTGGAAAACGACGACGCCTTTGCTACCGGCCGTCTGATCGGCCACAAGGAAGGCGTGCTGGTGGGCATCTCCTCCGGCGCTGCGATCTGGGCCGCCATCCAGCTGGCCAAGCGCCCCGAGAACAAGGGCAAGACCATCGTGGCCCTGCTGCCCGACACCGGTGACCGTTATCTGTCCACTCCGCTGTTCGCGGACTGATTGCAATAACAGGAAACCTTTGCTATAATAAAGGTACTGTTGCATACGAAGTGAAGGCCGTAGGGGCCGGACATGTCCGGCCCGCAGCTTTCCCGGCAATGCCCTGATAAGGCAAGGCCGCGGGCGAGGCATGCCTCGCCCCTACAACTCAAAAGCAAAAATGTGCAGCACGAAAGAACCGTGCTGCATATTTTTTTAACCAAGGAGGCCCCTATGTCAAATACCCCCGGCGCGTTGATCGCAATGAGCGGCGGCGTGGACAGCACCGTCGCCGCCTACCTGATGAAGCAGGCGGGCTGCCGCTGCATGGGCGCGACCATGCGCCTGTACCAGAATGAGGATCTGGGCCAGAGCGGGTTCCACACCTGCTGCTCGGCGAAGGACGTCGAGGACGCCGCCGAGGTCGCGTTCCAGCTCGACATCCCGTTTGAGGTCGTGAACTACACCGAGGAATTCCGTGAAAAGGTCATTGCCAAGTTCATCGAGACCTACGAGGCGGGCGGCACGCCGAACCCCTGTATCGACTGCAACCGCACGATGAAATTTGATAAAATGCTGGACTTTGCCCGGGAGCACGGCCTGGACTATGTGGTCACAGGCCACTACGCCCGCATCGAGCAGGACCCCGCTACGGGCCGCTGGCTGCTGAAAAAAGCACTGTACACCGATAAAGACCAGAGCTATGTGCTCTACGTTCTGACCCAGGACCAGCTGGCGCACACGAAGTTCCCGCTGGGCGGTATGGACAAACCGTCCATCCGCAAGATCGCCGAGGAGCAGGGCTTCTGCAACGCGCGCAAGCACGACAGCCAAGACATCTGCTTTGTGCCCGACGGCGACTACGTCGGCTTTATGGAGCGCTACACCGGCAAATATTACCCGGACGGCGACTTTTTGGACGTGAACGGCAACGCTGTGGGCCGCCACCACGGCGCGGTGCGCTACACCTGCGGCCAGCGCAAGGGGCTGGGGCTGGCGTTGGGCGCGCCGGTCTACGTCTGCGGCAAGGATATGGAGAAGAACACCGTCACCGTCGGCCCCGAGAGCGAGCTGTTCAAGACGACGCTGATCGCCGGGGACTTCAACTGGATTTCGGTTCCCGAGCTGACCGCCCCCATGCGCGTCAAGGCCAAGGCCCGCTACCGCCAGGTCGAGCAGCCCGCGACGGCCTACCCGCTGGAAAACGGCCTTGTGAAGGTCGTTTTTGACGAGCCCCAGCGCGCCATCACCCGCGGCCAGGCCGTGGTGCTGTACGATGGTGACGTAGTAGTCGGCGGCGGCACGATTTTGTGAATATAAATAGGTATCGCAGGGAGGGGGCAAGTCCTCTCCTTTTTGCGTGGCAGATTCAACAGAGGCTGGAGCTTTAACACACCCCCGCCCCACCTCTGGGTTAACGTTAGTTGTTAAATGAGCCGTGAAAGCCCCCCCTCCGGCACTGCCATTTTTTGCGTAAAAATCCTATTTTCCTATTGACAAGGCGGTTTATCCATGATATGATACAAACAACCTACAAATCACATAGGTTTGTTCTTGCGAGAACCCTGTATGTGCTTACAAAAAGGAGGTGCAAAGCGTATGACTACTGTGTTCGGCAGCCTGCTGCGGCAGAATTTCCGTTGTGGTCGAATGTGCTGCTCCCGGGCGGAACAGGTCGGGTGCAGGGCGCGGTACGCTTTGCAT
>OJPQ01000675.1_pt1 | contig 13459 bp, 9 predicted proteins | sample 1598531 | NCBI WGS metagenome assembly OJPQ01 (sample SAMN03922491, study PRJEB24848) | human gut metagenome | isolation source: stool sample | host: Homo sapiens | place: Germany | collected 2011-05 | reverse complement strand
CTCATTTCCCTTCTCTCCCTTCTTTATGGCTGCCACATCTTTTTTATAATCTTTGATAAATTTATTCTGATAACTGGATATTGCAGCATTCAGTTTTTCACTTTCGCTTTTCATAACTTTTCCGTCTGTACCTGTAATTTTCACTTTCGGAATCTTTACACTGGCTTCCATCTGTTTGCCCTTCTGGTTGTTGGTATACTTCTTTGCCAGCGATACTTTATAAACCGGCAGACTTGTTTTTGCCTGTGTAACCACCGTTCCTGCTCCCATTGTCACCAGCATTGCCGCAGCAGCTACTGCAATACCTGTCTTTTTTAATACACTACTCAGTTTACTCATTTTATTTTCCTCCTTTTTTGTTTCTATCTATTAGACCATTCATCACACATAAAAGTTTCAGAAATACAAAAATTTCCATTTTATTTTTCTGCTGCCAGGCTTCATTGAAAAAAAAAAGGAAAAAAGCTATAATAATATAAGTTTGCCATATAAAAGCAAATACAGATATTAACATAAGAAAGGGCGAAACATATGACTTCAGAACAACAAAATCCACTTGCCGTGGACAAAATTTCTTCGCTGATTCTGCGCTTTTCCGTACCGAGCATTATCGCCATGCTTGTCAGTGCGGTATACAACATTGCAGACCAGCTTTTTATCGGAAATGCAGTCGGCACACTCGGCAATGCCGCTACCAACATTGCATTCCCACTTGCCATGATGTGCACAGGACTTGGACTTCTGTTTGGAATCGGCGGTGCGGCAAGCTTCAACCTTCACATGGGTGCCGGCAAAAAAGAAAAAGCTCCCTATTTTGTCGGAAACGCCATCACAATGCTTCTTACCGTTGGCATCCTTCTTTTTGCCATAACCGAATTATTTTTGAATCCTCTGCTGGTCGGATTTGGTTCCCCAGCAGATGTTCTCCCTCTTGCCCGGCAATACGTCCGTGTGACGGCGATCGGTTTTCCTTTTTTAATTCTTACGATCGGAAGCGGACACTTAATCCGTGCAGACGGCAGCCCAAAGATGGCGATGTTTGTAAACATTTCCGGCGCCGTCATCAACATTGTATTGGATGCCGTGTTTGTTCTGGGATTCCACTGGGGCATGTACGGTGCTGCAGCGGCAACCGTGATCGGTCAGGTCATCTCTGCGATTATTGCGGTCTGCTATCTGTCACACTACCGCACAGTAACCCTGCACTCCGGGCATTTCCGGCCGAATGCTTCCCATCTGGCACAGATCTGCTCACTTGGCATGGCTTCTGCCATCAACCAGGTTGCCATGATGATCGTGCAGATTACGATGAACAACCTACTAAAGCATTACGGTGCACAGTCCGTTTACGGAGAGTCAATTCCGATTGCCTGTTCCGGAATTGTCATGAAAGTCAACCAGCTTTACTTTTCCGTGATTATCGGCCTGTCACAGGGCAGCCAGCCGATCCAGAGTTTTAACTACGGTGCGAAACAGTACAACCGGGTAAAGGAATCGTATCGTCTGGCGATTACGGTCGGTGCCATTGTATCCATTGTATCCTTTCTGCTGTTTCAGATTTTTCCGCGACAGATCCTCGGTCTGTTTGGCAGCGGAAGCAAAGAATATTTTGATTTCGGTGTAAACTATTTCCGGATTTTCCTGCTGTTTACATGGCTTAATTTTATGCAGCCGATTTCCTCGACGTTTTTCAGTTCGATCGGAAAAGCATATAAGGGAACGTTTCTTTCTCTGACAAGACAGATTTTATTCCTGCTTCCTCTGCTTTTGCTTTTCCCGCGTTTCTGGGGAATTAAGGGAATTCTTTATGCGAGTCCGGTTGCGGATGTGTTATCTTTTGCAGTTGGACTGGCAATGGTTATACATGAATTCCAGTTGATCCGGAAGTTGGAAGTTTCTGAACAGAATACAACGACTTTCTAACATGAAAGTAAAAATATATTTTCCTGCAAAAAAGCGCGCAGCAAAAGGGGGGCACCACTTTTTGCTGCGCGCATTTTTTACTGTTTCAAATCGGCTTTTATTTATTTTTCAGCCCCGATATGAGTTCTCAGCTTATTTTTGATCTCATTCTCAAGCTTCTCCACAAACTCATCCAGTGGAAGAACTGTGGTATCTTTTTCTCCATGCAGACGGAAGGATACGGTTCTGTCTTCTTTCTCATTGAAGCCGACAACCAGAAGATACGGCACCTTCTGCACCTGTCCTTCACGCATACGATAGCCAAGCTTCTCGGATCTGTCATCGAGTTCTACACGGACATCCTTTGCCTCTAATGCATCGCAGATTTCCTTTGCATAAGCAGTCAGTTCCTCGTTGTCTGTCTTAACCGGCATCACACGAACCTGAACCGGAGCCAGCCATGTCGGCAGATTTCCCTTGGTCTCCTCAAGAATATATGCCATGAAACGATCGAGGGAACCAAGAATTGCACGGTGCAGAACAACCGGTGTCTTCTTCTCACCATCACGGTCTACATAAGACAGATTGAATTTTGCCGGGAGACAGAAATCAAGCTGGCAGGTAGAAAGTGTGATCTCATTGCCGACTGCAGGCTGTACGTTTACATCCAGCTTTGGTCCATAGAAAGCAGCCTCTCCAATTTCCTCTGTATAATCAATTTTCAGATCATTCAATACCGTGCGGAGTGCATCCTCTGCCTTGTTCCACATAGCATCATCATCATGATACTTTTCTTTGTTTGCCGGATCACGCAGAGACAGTACACAACGGTAATTGGTAATTCCGAAATCCTTGTAGGTACTAAAAATCAAGTCTACAACCTTGGTAAACTCATCCTCAATCTGCTCCGGTGTTACAAACAGATGCGCATCGTTCTGACAAAAATGTCTGCCTCGCTCGATACCCTTTAACGTTCCGCTGGATTCGTAACGGAAATCATGTGCGATCTCACCGATACGGATCGGCAGATCCTTATAGGAATGTCTTCTGTTTGCATAGATCATCATATGATGCGGGCAGTTCATCGGACGAAGAACGAAAGACTCTCCCTCCATCTCCATTGGTGGGAACATGTTTTCTTTGTAGTGATCCCAGTGACCGGATGTCTTGTACAGATTTACGGTACCGACACAAGGAGTCATAACATGCAGATAGCCCAGCTTTCTTTCCTTGTTCTTGATATAATTCTCCAGCTCCTGCCAGATCACATATCCCTTCGGAAGGAACATCGGAAGTCCACGGCCAACCAGATCATCAACCATAAACAGGTTCATGTCCTTTCCGATTTTTCTGTGATCTCTTTCCTTTGCTTCCTCTAAAAGCTTAAGGTGTGCCTCCAGCTCCTCTGCGGTCGGGAAACATACACCATAAATTCTCTGCAGCACTTTGTTTTTGCTGTCACCTTTCCAGTATGCACCAGAGTGACGGATCAGCTTGAAGTTTCTGCAAAGTTTTACATTGTCTACGTGCGGTCCACGGCACAGATCCGTAAAATCGCCCTGATCATATACGGTAATATTTCCATCTTCCAGATCGGAGATCAGATCCAGTTTATACTCATCATTCTGGAACATTTCCATAGCCTCTGCCTTAGAAACTTCACGTCGCATGATTTTCTTTCCGGATTTTGCAATCTTTTTCATCTCTTTTTCGATCTTTTCGATATCCTCATCACGGATTACATCTTCCCCAAGATCTACATCATAGTAAAATCCCTCTGCAACAACCGGTCCAACCCAGAATTTTGCCTGTGGGTACAGATGCTTGATTGCCTGTGCCATCAGATGTGCACAGGAATGATTCAGTGTTTTTAATTCTTCATTTTCCTTAAAGTTTACCATTTTACGTTAACTCTCCTTCTTTTGGTATGGAAATAAAAAAGCACCCCGGATATGCATGACATATCTAAGGGTGCTTTATACACGGTTCCACCTTAATTCTTTTACTCTTTGGCTTATAACGCAGCTACACGGTGACGCTTCTTTCGCGCACAGCTCAGGAGTGGTCTTCATGAAATCTTTCCATAAACGGCTCACACCATCTACCGTTCTCTCTGTATGTTTCAATTTCACTACTTGTTCCGTCAATGCTTTTTTCTATTCTTATGCATTGTACCACGTTCTGATTTCTAATACAATAGGGTAATTTTGCTAATCTGCTTTTTCATCCATATAAGTAATTTTCAGATCGAACGACCATGGAATATCGGAAAGATACTGTTCCTTATAATAATTGTTTCCGTTTGTTATTTTTTTCCGGAAGCGGAAGGAATCCGGCGTAAAAATTACAAGCAGATATGTATTTCCTTTCTTTAAGCGATACGTATTTTTTTCAGATTCCATACTGTATCTGGAAATACTGTCTTTTTTCTTCTGCAGTTCCCTCTGGATAGCGCTTGTATACCCTGCCGAATTTTTTATTGCACGCTTCGCACTTCTCGTAAGTTTTTTCGATGCGTTGACATCATACCATACTTTGCCATAACCACTTGCAAAAGTTCTGGAAAGAAACTGATAGTAGGTACTGTTCCATGGGTCATAAATCTCATACCCGCTTTTTAACTCTTTTGGCAGAAACATGAGATAATTGTTATCATTATAGATCACTTCATTCTTGGATTTTCCCTTAAAATCACTTTCCGTAAACTGGTATTTACCGCTCTTTCTACATTGAAATTTTACAAACGAGACATTTTCACCAACACCATCATCATCCACATAACTGGTATTTGCTTTTCCGGTCATACCGGACACATTAATGACGTTCCTGCCCTCATACAATGCCGGGACCTGCTGCATCGTGTAATTATACACACTTTTTGAAATCAGTTTTCTCTCATAGGCGCTTGTCTCCAGCTGTCTGTAAGTCAGCTTGTCCGCATTGGACTTGTTTACCAGATTTCCCGTCATCAATGCTGTTACCGAATGTACCATTGCTGCATCTGTGTGCTCCATTTCCATTGGTGTCACAGCAATTACTGCCAGAATCACAGCCAGAACAAAACAAACCCTCTTTTTCCACATTTGTCTGAGCATAAATAAATAATCCTTTTTTGTTATTATTTTATTCTATCTTTCCGATTCCTTCAAGTACTTTCTGCTCTATTTTCATTATCTCATAAATAAAACCATCAGCCACCTTACCGCAAATGCTGCCACCCAGGCGATCATACACTGCCAGATCACCATGCCAACTGCCCATTTTCGTCCAAGTTCCCGGCGAATGGAAGCAATTGCTGCAATACACGGCGTGTACAACAGACTAAATACCAGAAGTGAAGCTGCCGCTACCGGTGTCAATGCATCCTTTACTGCTCCTCCAAATAAAATTTCCAGAGTTGAGATCACGCTCTCCTTTGCCATAACGCCGCTGATCAATGAAGTACAGATCCTCCAGTCTCCCAGTCCAAGCGGTGCAAAAATTGGAACCAGGCAGTTTGAAATCATCGCAAGAATACTGTCTTTAGAATCCGCCACCAGATTAAAATGCAAATCAAATTTCTGTAAGAACCAGATACAGATCGTTGCTACAAAAATAACGGTAAATGCTTTCTGCAGGAAATCTTTTGCTTTCTCCCACAAAAGCTGCATAACATTTTTCAGCCCCGGCAGACGATAATTTGGCAGCTCCATGACAAACGGAACCGCATCTCCACGGAACAGTGTTTTCCGATACAACAACGCAACCAGGATTCCAATCACAATTCCGGTCAGATACAAAGCACACATCACGAGTGCTCCATACTCCGGGAAAAATGCGCTGGTAAAAAATGCATAAATCGGAAGTTTTGCCGAACAGCTCATAAACGGAGTCAGCAAAATCGTCATCTTCCGGTCTCTCTCACTCGGCAGCGTGCGGGTCGACATCACCGCCGGAACTGTACATCCAAATCCGATGAGCATCGGTACAATGCTTCGTCCGGAAAGTCCGATTTTTCGCAGAAGTTTATCCATAAAAAATGCAACTCGCGCAATGTAACCACTGTCTTCCATCAATGACAGAAAGAAAAATAATGTTACGATAATTGGCAGGAAACTCAGTACACTTCCGACTCCGGCAAAAATACCGTCAATGATCAGTCCGTGAAGCACTTCATTGACTCCCGCTGCCGTCAGCGCACGGTCTGTCACATTAGACAGTGCGTCAATCCCCATGGCAAGCAGGTTCTGTAAAAAAGCGCCGATCACATGGAACGTAAGGAAGAACACCAACAGCATAATACCGATAAAACATGGAATTGCTGTATATTTTCCGGTCAGAATCCGATCGATTTTCTCACTGCGGATGCGCTCCCGGCTTGCCTTCGGCTTTACTACCGTTTTCTCGCACACCTTTTCGATGAAATTAAAACGCATATCCGCAATCGCCGCACTGCGATCGAGCCCACGCTCTTTTTCCATCTGTACAATCAGATGTTCAATTGCTTCGTGCTCATTCTCGTCCAGTTCCAGTTTCTGCAGAATCAGATGATCCCCTTCAATGATCTTAGAAGCTGCAAAACGCAGAGGAATTCCCGCATGCTCTGCGTGATCCTCGATCAGATGGCTGACTGCATGAATACAGCGGTGCACGGCTCCACCAAACTCATTTTCACTACAGAAATCCTGTCGTCCCGGCCGCTCCTGATATTTTGCGATATGCAGTGCATGCCTTACCAGTTCATCCACTCCCTCATTTTTTGCAGCAGAAATCGGGACCACCGGCACACCCAGCATCGCTTCCATCCCATTTACATCCACCGATCCTGAATTTCCGGTCATCTCATCCATCATATTGAGTGCCACAACCATCGGGATATCCATTTCCAGCAGCTGCATCGTCAGATACAGATTCCGCTCGATATTGGTTGCATCAATAATATTGATGATCGCCTTTGGTTTATCCTCCAGCACAAAATTTCTTGAAACAATCTCCTCACTGCTGTAAGGGGACATCGAATAGATTCCCGGCAGATCTGTCACCAGAGTGTCTGGGTATCCTTTGATCGGTCCATCCTTGCGGTCAACCGTAACCCCCGGAAAGTTTCCGATATGCTGGTTTGAACCGGTCAGCTGGTTAAACAGCGTCGTCTTTCCACAATTCTGATTTCCCACCAGCGCATATGTAAGCCTCGTCTTTTCCGGCAAAGGGTTTCCATCCCCTTTTACATGATACTTTCCTTCTTCGCCCAGTCCCGGATGAACCGACTGATTAATGTTTCTGGCTCCTTCATGCTTTCTGGTACGGGAAGAAATCTGCTCAATTGTAATCTGATCTGCATCTGCCAGCCGAAGAGTCAGCTCATACCCATGGATCTGCAGTTCCATCGGGTCGCCCATTGGGGCAAACTTAATCACCGTCACTTCCGCTCCCGGAATCACTCCCATATCCAGGAAATGCTGGCGTAGCGCACCCTCGCCGCCTACCGCTTTGATAACGGCACTTTTTCCGATTTCCAAATCTTTTAACGTCATTCTCTTTTGTCCTTCGTTTTTTCTGTACTTATTGATATTTATTTTCAATTATACACTGTCCGATATAAAAGAGAAAGTTTTTCAAGAAAGAAATCGGCAAAAACCTGCCATTTTGTAAATTATGAATTTAATTTTTTATACAAAGCTATGGTTTTTTCGTTATTTCCACCATAAATAAAATAGTAATCAATCTGTCCGTCCCCCTGCGTGCTGATATAGGGACCATAGGTTTTGATATTACAAAGAAGAACGGATTGTGTCGCAGCGACACCGATTCCGTATCCTTTCCCCGATAAAACAAGTGGCATCCGCATCGGTTTTCCGCCAAAGGAAATATACTTCGCCTTGGAGCGCAACACCAGAAGATCTGTGGAAAGCACTCCTTTTGCATTGATTTTTTCGGAAAACTCCCAGTCGAAAAATTCCCAGGTCTGATTTCCCATAATCAGGCGCGGTTCTGTTGTGCGCTCCTTTAAAAGCAAGGTTCCGTCTGCTGTTTCAAAGCGCATGGCTCCCGTCTTTTTGTCGATGATAACCACTACTTTTTCTGTGGCAACTCTTAACGCGGACTTTGACTCTTTGGCACTCCAGAGAACCGTTTCCTCTGCTTTTGGCTTCCAGTAAGTATTTTTTATCTTTGTTGTTACTCCTTTGACATAGCTGACACGGATGATTTCCGGTGTGATCGGTGTCAGTCGAAGAAGTCCTGCCGCGCTTGCAATATCAATATGTTCCTTTGTCTTTTTGGCCGATTTCACGGCGCCACTGATTTTTGCGTGGCTGCGCACCGGAAGACTCCGGTTATCCGGCAGTTCTCCAAAGGCATAGGGAGACATATTCATTTGTTCGATTGCCGGCTTTTTTGATATTTTTGATATTTTAGAAGCGGGAGGAATGGCATGCGTGTGCACAGTCTTCTCCTCTGGCACACATGCTTCTATTTTTTTCGGCCCGATATATCCCCGGATGTTGTGCTCTTTATCTCCTTTTGCACGGCGCTCCTGCTCGATCTCTTTCTGTGTAAATAGTTTCCTGTCGTACTCTTTTGCTTTCGTCAGTGTCTCCGAAGAAAATTCCTGCATTTTTTTGTTTTCCGGAACCGGATCTGCCAGAATTTTACTCAGGGATTCCTGATAAACTACCGCCAGTTCATGCAATGCGCGCGTTGCTGCGACATACAAAAGCTTTACATGCCCATTGTCCAGCGGATAATTTTTCTCCGATGGATCATATAAAAGGACGGCATCAAACTCAAGGCCTTTGGTATAAGCAACCGGAAGCACCATAACGCCTTCTCCAAATTCGGTTGTCTCCAGATCGCAGTCTGTCACCTCAATATACTGTTTCAGCTGTGCAGCAATCTTGGCCGCTTCTATCGCGTCACGGCAGATTACGGCAATGGTTTCATATCCATCCTGCTGCCACTGACGGATCGTATGTACTACTTGTGCCAGTAACTCCTGCAGATCCTGCTTTTTTTCTACACGCACCTTCGCCCCATGGCGGATAATCGGCTCCACCGGATACACGGCAAAATCTCCGTGCCGTAAGATATCATTTGCATATTCCGAAATCTCGACGGTGTTCCGATAACTTTTCTGCAACAGACCAAATGCGTCATAGGTGCCGGTCAACACCAGTTTTTTCAATTCTTCCCAATCATTTAATCCGTATTGAAAGTGAATGTTCTGGGACGTATCTCCCATGATCGTATAAGTGCACCCCCGCAGACAATAATGCAGACAGCAATACGCCATCATTCCAAAATCCTGTGCCTCGTCGATGACGACATGGCTGGCCTCCCGCACCGGGTCCGTCTCTTTCATCCTCTTATAAATATATGCAAGTGCTGCCAGATCATACACATCAAAAGAGTTTTCCGGTATATCCACCTCTTTTCCCGCAACAGCCTGCACCTGTAAAAATTCCCGGTAAAAATCATAAATGGATGTCTTCCATTTTCCATCGCCAAAATAAGAAGTGTATTTCTTATCCAATGCCTTTTTCACCTTTGCCGGATAAGAGATCTGTTTTCCCAATACTTCATTTTCATATCTGGCGTACAGGATTTCATTGAGCATAAGGATTTTACTCTGCATCGACAGCTCCGGATGCTCCCGCAAGTAGGTATTGATCAGTACCGGCCCGGCCAGAAGTGTTTCTGTGTCTTCCAGATAGATTTTCTCATGTGAAATCTCCCTCTGCTCATAGGCTGCACAGTATAATTCCAGATCATGAAACCATTCTCTGTTTCCTTTCTGGGCATTTTGGGCATCGTCTTTTTCCAGAGGATGCACGCTGTAATTTTGTTCATCCCAATCCTCGTACAACAGACGGATAAACAACTGTTCCATGGTCATCTGCCGAATACCATACACATCCAGTTCCGGAAGCACGCCTGTGATATAATTCAGCAAAATCCGGTTGCTTCCTATAATATAGAAGTCTTCCGGTCGGAAATCGTCTCTGTAATTGTATAGAATATAGGAAATCCGGTGCATGGCAACTGTTGTCTTTCCGGAACCGGCTACTCCCTGCACAATGATATTGGTCTTGGGAGAACGCCGGATGATCTGGTTTTGCTCTTTCTGGATCGTCGCAACGATCTCCCCAAGCACTGCTTTTTTGTTTTTCGCCAGATACTTTGTCAAAAGTTCATCGTTTGCCACAACATCCGAATCAAAAAAATCTTTCAGATGATCGTTTTCAATTTCGTATGTGCGCTTCCGTTTCAAATCGATCGTAAATGTTCCTTCTGAACTGACGACATACTGGCAGGGGCCCAGACTGCTCTCGTAGTAAACGGAGGCTATCGGCGCTCTCCAGTCCAGCACTACCGGCTCGGAAACGTCCCTGGCAATGCCAACTCTCCCTATATAATAAGACTCTGCTTCTTTTGCATTTGGATCTTTAAAATCAATACGACCAAAATAGGGTTTCTTTCGTGCTTTCTCATAACGCACCAGATTATGCTCGTTTTCGTGCAGCCGCACTGTTGCATTGTTCCAGAGTGCAAGTCCTTCCTTATCCTGCGCATCGTACACATCCAGCAGGTCTTCCAGATCCGCATTGAGTTTTCGTATGTCCGCTTTTGCATGATCCAGGTTATTCTGTGCAATCTGTATGATTTCCTGCAGATTTTGTTCTTCTGCTTCACGTGTCAGGCCTGGAAGGTTGCGTCTTTTTTCCAAGTTGTTCACCTCCTATTGAAAATGAGAACCTCTGTTATACTATTTATCCACCTTTTTTCACATAAAATATTCAAATTTTTTGGCATTATTTTTCTTTCATTTTTTCACAACAAATATAATACCCAAAATATAAAAAATGGAAAAGAGCTTTCCTATGAAATCAAAAAACAATTTTGATAAAATCTCCTAACCAAAGTTTGAATACCATACATCGTTATGTCATTCTCTTTTTAATCCACGCTCCCGCGAAGGGAGCGACGTTAACCTGGATCATGTTTCTGTATTTAAAGAAGTATTTCAATCCACGCTCTCGCGAAGGGAGCGACCTGTTCGTAGCTGTCAAGGTGTGGTATCCCATGAAAATTTCAATCCACGCTCCCGCGAAGGGAGCGACGTGCAAGAACAGCACATTTGCCCGAAAGATTAAATTTCAATCCACGCTCCCGCGAAGGGAGCGACCAAGCCCTGCAAATACATCCCCACCACCAGAGTTATTTCAATCCACGCTCCCGCGAAGGGAGCGACTATTCCCGATGAGTTTCGTATTGTTAAGCCAGGTATTTCAATCCACGCTCCCGCGAAGGGAGCGACGCAGCAATCCGGAATATCCATTACATGCACTTATGATTTCAATCCACGCTCCCGCGAAGGGAGCGACTTTCCGGCGCGTCAATGGTTTATCCAAAACTACGATTTCAATCCACGCTCCCGCGAAGGGAGCGACAAGTGCGCACCCTCGAAACGTTTTTTCATGGTACTATTTCAATCCACGCTCCCGCGAAGGGAGCGACTACTTCATGAGTGGGATGTTTTACCCGACTGACGATTTCAATCCACGCTCCCGCGAAGGGAGCGACCTCTACAAGCAATGGAACGAAAGAGTGCAACAGATTTCAATCCACGCTCCCGCGAAGGGAGCGACTCAAGTAGGATTTTTAAAAAGTTTCTACAGTGTATCATTTCAATCCACGCTCCCGCGAAGGGAGCGACGATAAGGCGGTGAAAGTATGGCAAAATTTACTGACATTTCAATCCACGCTCCCGCGAAGGGAGCGACAGCGATCATCGTAGCGGTGCTTATCATGTTTGCACTTATTTCAATCCACGCTCCCGCGAAGGGAGCGACTTACTATGGCACTTTTGATATGTCGATACTCAACTCATTTCAATCCACGCTCCCGCGAAGGGAGCGACCCTTTGGCATTTACCACCGTGTCACCGGCTTTTACAATTTCAATCCACGCTCCCGCGAAGGGAGCGACGATATTTAAAAGGGTCAATTCCATGGTCACGTAAATTTCAATCCACGCTCCCGCGAAGGGAGCGACACCAAGGGGAACGAAACTTTGTTACAAAAATTTTAATTTCAATCCACGCTCCCGCGAAGGGAGCGACAAAAGCCGCAGAGTCGATCGGAAAGACCTTAGCCGATTTCAATCCACGCTCCCGCGAAGGGAGCGACAGCGTAATCGTAAATTCGTCCGCGCTCTTGTCTGTCGATTTCAATCCACGCTCCCGCGAAGGGAGCGACGCGGTACAGATTACAAATGGAGATATACCATTTAATTTCAATCCACGCTCCCGCGAAGGGAGCGACCAAGAGGGATTGTTACCTCTTTCGTGCCTTTGTTATTTCAATCCACGCTCCCGCGAAGGGAGCGACGCTTTTTAAGCCGGCAACGCTTCCATCACAAGAATTTCAATCCACGCTCCCGCGAAGGGAGCGACTTTGAAGCCAAATAAAAAGCACCTCCGCAAAAGCAATTTCAATCCACGCTCCCGCGAAGGGAGCGACGTTCGGTCTGCGCAAAGCCACCCACGCAAGGAAATTTCAATCCACGCTCCCGCGAAGGGAGCGACATCACAAGTACACCATTCTTTTTGATGTTTCATATATTTCAATCCACGCTCCCGCGAAGGGAGCGACGCTTGAATCACTCAACCAAGGGTTCAAGTACATATATTTCAATCCACGCTCCCGCGAAGGGAGCGACCGGTGGCAACACTGCCCCTTGCCAATATATGGCAATTTCAATCCACGCTCCCGCGAAGGGAGCGACAGCAATATTATACAACAAATTTCATTTTCTTTGTATAATACTGTATATTTTGTCAGCAATAACATAAAATAACCATCTCTATCTATTCATAGAAATGTCATTTCAATGCCTTTTATTTAATATTTCAAGTGCGAATCCCTCCAGTATTTTATGTGTACTTTCCGTTCGCACCATAGTCCTTACAATATAAGCGTCTGATCCGCAGCAATTCCCCGATCAACACCTATGTGTTCAATTTTTGTGTGATAATTATTTCCCAGATAGTAAAATCGCAAACTATCCACACTTTCATCAATAATATCCGTTAATATCGACTTTAACAGCACACATTGTGCATTATCCAGAATACATTCAAACACCGAATTCTGAACGCGTCTTCCATAATTTACACACTGTTTTGCCACTTTTCGCAAGCGGCCTTTTCCTGCAGCCGTCTCCGTATTTACATCATAAGTAATTAAAACAAGCATTTGGATTCCTCATTTCCATAAAAATACCGGATATCCATCTAGATCACCTCTTAGGAACCGCGCAAGTAACATAGCCTGAACATAGGGAACCATTCCCCATTCCATTTTTTCTTTGAGGTAAGGATGGGTAATCATTTCTTTTTTCTTGTTCTGCCATTCCGACAACAACTTTTTCCGTGACTCTGTATCCATCAAAACCGCACCATTTTCTTTTCTTGTAAAGTCTTTTCCATTCACAATTTTCTTATTGATCAAAGATAAGACAAACCGGTCTGCCATAACTGCACGCAATTCTTCCTGTCTCTTATACACATCTGACGCTG
>OJPQ01000661.1_pt1 | contig 13746 bp, 11 predicted proteins | sample 1598531 | NCBI WGS metagenome assembly OJPQ01 (sample SAMN03922491, study PRJEB24848) | human gut metagenome | isolation source: stool sample | host: Homo sapiens | place: Germany | collected 2011-05 | reverse complement strand
TCCTCTTCGTCGGCAGCGTCAGATGTGTATAAGAGACAGTTTCAACAGCCATCGGTAATGCTGTCAATATCCGTATTCGTGGTGGCTGGATAAGTAATCCTGCCCTCTATATGATATTGGTTGGCCGCCCCGGAATGGGCAAAACTCCCCCGTTAGACTTTGCTTTTCGCCCAATTCGCAAGCATGATGCCAAAGCTGTCAAACAATTCAAGTCTGATATGGAGCAATATAATAATATGGTAGAGGACAACAAAGGGAAGAAGGAAAATTGCACTCCATTGCCAGAAAAACCGATTTTGCGAAGAACCATAATATCTGACTTTACCCCAGAAGCTTTAATGCGTGCGCTTGATGACAACCAGCGTGGTATTGTGGTATATGTGGATGAAATTATGGGAATGTTCAATGCTGTGAATCAATACAGCAAAGGGCAACTTATTGAACAGTTATTGACTGCATTCAGCGGAAAACCTTTAGACATTTCCAGATGCAGTATGCCCATACCTATTCACATAGAGCATCCTTTTATAAATATGGTAGGTACGATGCAGACCACCCGAATGCACGAACTTACAGATAAAGGCTATAAGGACAATGGGTTGATTGATAGAATAATTTTTGTTTATCCGTCTTCACAGGAAATATCAGATTGGCAAGATGAAGAAAACGCTTTTACCACTTTTGACAAATACTCGTCTATGTGGGAAAATATCATCAACAAAGTGATGAGTTTGCCTTTTATAGTAAATGAGGATGGCGAAATAGTTCCTGACATTTTGGACTTTTCTTCGGAAGCAAAAGCCTATTTTACCAATTGGCGCAATGATGCTATTCATGCAGTCAATCAAATCCAAGATGACGGCTTGGTGGATAGCAGAATAATGAAAGCTCCGATGATTACAGCACGATTGGCTTTGGTTATGCAAATCTTCCGCTGGGCTTGTGGTGAGGTTCATAAAGATTTTGTGGACATCGATTCAATCAAATCAGCTATTGCATTAAGCGATTACTTTGAAAGTTGTTATGCCGACATTCAGAAATATATGTTGGTAGAGGGCATTGAACCACAAAAGAAAGAATTGCTTGATTGTCTTTCTGCAACATTCACAACTGCCGATGCCATTCAAGCAGGAAAAGAAGTGGGGCTTTCCGAACGTTCTGTAATGTATTCTTTGGTCAGCCTTACCACGAATAAGATAATCAAGAAAATTAAGAGAGGGGAATATGAGAAACTGCAATAACCTATCCCCATTGCATCTTGCAGTTGTTGCAGTTTGCACTTTCGTATCATCCGTTTTCCTGCAAAACTGCAAGAACTGCAAACTGCACGGACTGCAATTATAAAAAATATCAAGCATGAATGAATACCGATTTACCCTTCAAAAATATAAGCGAGGCTCTAAACTTTCATGTCCTCAGTGTGGAAAGAAACAATGTTTTATACGTTACGTTGATACTCAAGGGGAAGTTTCGTTTCCTGACTATGTAGGCAGATGCGACCATGAGCAGTCGTGCAAATACCATTATACGCCCTCTGATTATTTCAAGGATAATCCAACGCTGATAGAGAAAGGTTCCAATTATGGCATTGAACATGCTAAGCCACAGCCACATTCATTGCCACCTACTTCCTTTATTGATAAAGAACTAATGGAGCGAACACTTACCAATTACACAATGAATCCTTTGTACATTTATCTGGTAGGCATATTGGGCAAGGATGAAACAAAGCGAATATTCCATTTATATCGTGTTGGCACATCAAAAAAATGGGGCGGCTCTACTGTCTACTGGCAGATTGATAGGCAAGGCTACGTGCGAACCGGAAAGATAATGTTGTATGATTCAACAACAGGACATCGGACAAAAGAGCCGAGAAGTTATGTAAGTTGGGTGCATACCGAGTTGAACCTTGTCGACTACAATCTAAAGCAATGTTTGTTTGGTGAGCATCTGTTGTCTGATAATCCTGCCAAACCGATTGCTATAGTAGAGAGTGAGAAGTCTGCTTTGATAGCCACTCATTATATGCCGGAATTTATATGGCTGGCTACTGGTGGAATGCACGGCTGCTTCAAAGCAGATGCGGTTGGTGTATTAAAAGGTCGGACGGTAATGTTGTGTCCGGACTTAGGAGCAAAAGAGATTTGGCAATCCAAGATGGCTATGCTCTTCTCCGTTTGCTCAAAGGTTATAATGAGTGACACATTAGAACAATGCGCTACTGATGAACAACGAAAGAAAGGATTGGACATTGCCGATTTCCTCTTGATGACCGATACACCACAAATGATTCTTTCAAAGATGATACAGCGCAATCCGGCTTTGCAGACGCTCATTGATGAATTGGGGTTAGAACTTATTGAATAACGAAGGAACTTGTTCCGGTCACTTATAGAAAGTCCATAACACAATAAGGACTTTTTGCCTGACAGCAATAAAATCCGGCTACTGCCACACTATGTGAATAGGCACAGGAGCAAGCTCCAATTATTAGAAATACGTATAAAAACGAGATTATGAATACTGATATAAAACAAGCAATGCACGTTGAAGCTGCCAAATCATTTGGCACATCAGAAGCCAACGAGAACGAAAGGCGTTGGAACGAAGATAAGGTCGATTGTAAAAATCAAGACCCTACCAACAATTATGACAAGACCAGAATGAGGCTGAATTTTGAGATTGGTCCCGATGGCAAAATACATCCGTTGGGGTATCAAGAGAAGTCTCTTGAACTCCGTTTGCAGGAACGATTGTTGGAATTAGGTTGGAAGCCATTCAAACCGGACAGTAAGATTCAACCGAACTGTTGCGCCAAATTTGTCTTTGGCGGCAATCATGAACGTACACTTGAGATGGCTTTTGGCAATCAGACCGTCAATTTAGAGAAAGGATCAGACAACAGCCATCTGCACCGCTGCGAGGAAATAGAACTTTGGGCGAAGGATGTTTATGATTGGTGTTCCCGAAGATATGGTCAGGAAAACATTGTCGGCTTTCAGGTTCACCTTGACGAGAGCAGCCCGCATATTCATGCTTTAGTTGTGCCAGTCGGTATCCGGCCTAAAAGCGGTCGTGAGTGTGTCATGTGGTCTGCAAAGTTCGGAAAGAACAGGTTTGAATATGGGCAGATATTGAAAGAAATGCACACATCGCTGTATGAGGAGGTCGGAAGTAAATACGGACTTGAACGAGGAGACAGCATATATGGGCGCAATGTGCAGCATTTGAACAAACGCGATTATATTCGTAAGCTATCAAAAGAGGCAAAACAGGCGGAGAAAGCGGTTAAGGGATTACAGACTATGATACACAGACTGGAATCGCAAATATTCAAGTCTAAATCTCAACTTGAACAGATTGACAAGGAACTGGCTTCCGGTAAAATAGCTCTTGAAGAATACAAATTTCAAAAGGCGGATATACAGAAACAGATTTCAGAATACCAATCCAAACTTGAAGACAAGGCTGACAAACTCCATACAAAAGAGCAGGAATTGAACAAACTGACCCAAGACCTTGAAAAAGCTGGCTCTGTAATACAGCCTTTCAGAAACTACAAAATTGATTTTGAGCCACCTTGTATTTCGGGGAAATATCCTCTGTTTATTACGGACAAATGGATTGAGAAACAGAATCAGGAAATAGCCAAGCGTTTCAATTCGATCGTCCGCCAAATAGAGGCTCTCTATAGAAATGAAGCGGAGAGACAAGTGAAGACTGCACAGCAAAATGTATTGGCAGAGTATGGGGAATTTTATCGGTTAAAAAGGGATGTCGAACAACTTTCAAAGAACAACGATGAGTTAAAATCAATATTGGACACCATACTTGACCAACTGTCGAATCCATCACTCCGGTCAAGGATATTCGCCATAGCGGATGCTTTAGCAGGTGGAACTCCTATCAGTGTATCTTCTGGAGGAGGTGACTCTTCATCTGATATCCGATGGGATGGTCGTCAACCCGATGAAGAGGAAGAAGCCTATCGAAGAAGGTGTCTGATGTTTGCGATAGGAATGGTTAAGATTCAGAATAAAAAGAAAAGTTATAGGAGAAGATAAATGTCCTATTTGATGTGCTGTAACTAAAAACTAAAGTTGCAACACATTAAATGTTTTTAACTCATTATGTACAATACATACGCCCCATTATGAGAACGTACCGTTTGAGGTATCAAGTTCGTGGGTGTGGTGTACATTGGGAGATTTGGCTTTTTACAAAAAAGGCCCATTCGGAAGTAGTCTAACTAAAGCTATGTTTGTTCCCAAAAGTAATGATACATACAAAGTATATGAACAAAAGAATGCCATACAAAAGGATAATACCCTTGGCTCATATTTTATAACGAAAGAAAAATATGATTCACTAATTGGATTTGCTATACAACCATATGATATTATCGTAAGTTGTGCAGGTACTATTGGAGAAACGTATGTATTGCCTCAGAATAGTCAAGAAGGAATAATCAATCAAGCCTTAATGCTTATCAGACTTTATAGCCGAGAGATAGAACAGTTTTACCTTCTTTACTTTGACTTTATTCTTAAGGAAGAAGCATATAAGGAAAGTAAGGGTACTGCTATTAAAAACATTCCTCCATTTGATGTATTGAAGGGTTTCCACATTCCTTTACCACCAATTAGTGAACAGCAAAGAATCTTGAAAGAAATTGAGCATTGGTTCTCTTTGATTGACATCATAGAAAGAGGTAAAGATGACTTGCAAACCACCATTAAGCAAGCCAAGAGTAAGATTCTTGACCTTGCCATTCATGGCAAACTTGTACCGCAAGACCCGAATGACGAACCTGCCTCTGAATTGCTCAAACGCATCAATCCAAAGGCAGAAGTCACTTGTGATAACGGGCATAAGTGGAAGTTGCCTCAAAGTTGGTGCTGGGCAAAAGGAAGACAAATCTTTTTGCCGATGAAATCTACCAAACCTCATAATGATGAATTTTTGTATATTGATATTGATTCAATTGATAACAAACGGCAGATAATTAATAAAATTAAAAGTATAAAAACAGCTAACGCACCGAGTCGAGCAAGCCGTTATACACAAAAGGGAGATGTTGTATTTTCAATGGTACGTCCTTATTTGCGTAATATTGCTAAAGTTAGTGTGGATGGCTGCATTGCGTCAACTGGTTTTTATGTATGTAGTCCCATTGAAGACCTTAATTCCGAGTATTGTTATTACCTTATGATCTCTGATTATGTTGTAACAGGACTAAATCAATTTATGAAAGGCGATAATTCTCCATCCATAAACAAAAGTCATATAGATGAATGGTTATTTCCTTTGCCTCCATTCCCCGAGCAGCAACGTATCGTCCAAAAGATAGAGAAACTATTCTCCCTTCTTGACCATATTAAAAAGTCCTTAGAAGTGTAGTCAAATGCACTTCTAAGGATTATAACGTATTTACCAGTTTACAATCTTATCCACGATTTTTTGCTGTTCGCTGGCTGTTCGGCGGAGATAAATACGAGTGGTTTCTATACTCTCATGCCCCATGAGGTCAGCTAACAGAGCTATGTCATTGAAACGGTCAAGAAAATTCTTGGCAAAACGATGACGAAAAGAATGAGGGTAAACAACCTCTCGGTTCATTCCGTATTTTTCGGCAAAATGTTTGAGTTGGGATGCAATGCCACGAGTAGTAATCCGCTCGCCAAATCTGTTTAGGAAGATATAACCGGAACTTACACCTTTCTCTTTGAGCCATTTGGAGGCTTCCGTGCGTAATGTCTTGGGGATATACAGGCGGCGTATCTTACCGCCTTTGCTATAAAGGTCAAGATACCCTACTTGCACATGTTCCGCTTTGATTTGGAGAAGTTCGCTTACACGTGCCCCAGTAGCAGCCATAAACCAAACCACAAAATACCATTCATCATAGCCATCCGCTTTTAGCTGTGCTTTCAAAAATTTGTAATCGGCATCGCTGATTACGTTTTCCAGAAAGTTCTTCTGCTGAACCTTGACAAACTTTACTTTCAGTTTGTCCTGCTTTGTAAACTCCAAATACTTGTTGATGCCTTGCAGTCGCAAGTTTACCGTTTGTGGTCTGAAGTTCTCCACCAAGTAGCCTTTATAAGCCAACAGATTCTTCTTGTTCACTTCCTTATAGTGAGTAAGGAAATAGTTTACCGTCCACACATACGATGTCACGGTGTTCTTTGCCAAATTAGTTTTGGCAAGATGATTTTTGAATTTTGTTACCATATTACATTGATTAATAATGAGTATGGTAATAATATAAGGTATAGCTGTTATGATATGGGGTGGTTTGAAGCCAACCCATCATAATAAAATGGTTGGTTTATATCGGGCATTATCCGAACATACCTTTTGATATTCCTCGGAATTGGATATGGGTAGAACTCGGAAAGATTGGTAGATGGCAATCTGGAAGCACACCAAATAGATTGAATAAAGCTTATTATGGTGGCAATATACCATGGCTTAAAACAGGTGATTTAAATGATGGATACATCACACATATACCAGAATATATTACCGAAAAAGCTCTGAATGAAACATCTGTAAAATTGAATCCTATAGGCAGTGTACTAATAGCTATGTATGGTGCAACAATAGGGAAAATTGGTATATTGACATTTGCTGCCACAACAAATCAGGCTTGTTGTGCCTGTGATGTATTCGAAGGAATCGAGAAAGAATATCTTTTCTATTTTTTACTTTCTCACAAGGAAGAATTTATAAAATTAGGAGGAGGTGGAGCACAGCCTAACATATCAAAAGAAAAAATTGTTAGTACATACATTCCTTTGCCACCAAATGCAGAGCAAATACGAATAATCAAGACTATTCATCAACTCTTTGACCAATTAGATATAATCACGGAGAGTCTATAAACTCCCCGTGATTATATCCAGTTGCTGAAACGCACGGTTTATCGCATTCACTATTCTTTGTTGTTCCTTATAAGGAGGTATAGGTACTTCGATTGCCTTGAATAGTTTTTTATTCAAGTGAGGAATAGCAGAACCTACCTTGTTTTCTCGTAAAGTCTTACGATGTAAGTTGATAACTTGTAAAACATAATCCGTATTCATATTGTCGTTGATAGACAACAGTTTGAATGTGCTACCTTGATAACCCTCGATGGGAGTACGGAACACTTCACCAGAGTTTTCGCCATCTACCAATATCAATAGAGTATTAGCAGGAGTGTATCTTCCTGCTGTTAAAGTTTTTGTTTCTCGTTCACCACGTAGGTACTTGACATCAAGATTTACTCTTTCAATCTCACTTTGCCTTTCTCCATCAGTCAAGCTGCATAAAGTTTGCATAGGAGTAACTACCCATCCATTTGGCAAGTTCGGATAATGCCCGTTATCACAAGTGACTTCTGCCTTTGGATTGATGCGTTTGAGCAATTCAGAGGCAGGTTCGTCATTCGGGTCTTGCGGTACAAGTTTGCCATGAATGGCAAGGTCAAGAATCTTACTCTTGGCTTGCTTAATGGTGGTTTGCAAGTCATCTTTACCTCTTTCTATGATGTCAATCAAAGAGAACCAATGCTCAATTTCTTTCACAATACGCTTTTGCTCAGCAAGAGGTGGCAATGGAATCATGCCATTACAAGCATCTGTTGTACTCAAGCGTGGCATCTTAACACCATATCCACATTGTTGCGTATAGTCAAGAAAATATGCCGAACGCAGTACATGATTAAGATAATATGAAGAAACATTACAGTATGAATTGAATGGCATTATTTCAGTTGTACAATATCCTGATTGTGGTGCGACCAAGACCTTATTCAGATATGTGCGTAATTTAGAGTATAGGATATCTCCTTTGTTGAATCTGTGCCGTACTCCTTTAATACTTCTTTTTGATCTAGAAAGTGTTTGAATGATTTTTGCTGTATCCTTTTCTAAATCTTCAAGTTCTAAAACCCAGTCGTCATCGGTTATGCTATCAACGGAAACATTATTACATTCGCCATAATTACTAATTTCTCCCAAAGTTGTCCACACCCACGAACTTGGTACCTCAAACGGTACGTTCTCATAATGGGGCGTATCAGAAGCCTTTGTAGACTTTTTGCTCTTTTTAATTTTACCCTCTTTTATCAGTCGCTCCTTTTCTGCCTTGATACGTTCAAGGAGAACAGATGCAGGCTCATCATTCGGGTCTTGAGGGACGAGTTTACCATGAATGGCAAGGTCGAGTATCTTTTGACGTAATTTCTTAGTATCCATACCAGTTAATCTATTTGTCCAATTTTTGGTTGGACAGTTTGTGCAGTTCTTGGCTGCACAATTAGTTTTTGTTTATTTGTTTCTCTTCTTCACTCTCTTCAAACTCTTCAATCCACTCCTTTACCTTGGCCTGCAATAGAGCTTTGTTAGGGAGATAGAGCTGATATGCCGAGGCGTATATATTGGCATCTTTGGGTAAGGTAAGTTCCACAAGTGCATCGTTTTTCTCCTTACACAGCAGGATGCCAATTGTCGGCTTTTCAAAATCTTGTTTGACGTGGCGATCGTAATAATTGACATACATCTGCATCTGTCCTAAGTCTTGATGGGTAAGTCTCTCTATCTTCAAGTCTATAAGCACATAACATTGTAGCAAGCGATTGTAGAACACTAAGTCAACATAGAAATGTTGTTCATCAAATGTAAATCTCTTTTGACGAGCCTCAAAAAGAAATCCCTTGCCAAGTTCCAATAGGAATTGCTGCATCTTGCTGATAATGGCATTCTCTAGTTTAGTTTCCGAGTATACAGCATCAGGCTTTAGACCAAGAAACTCTAATGTAATAGGGTTCTTGATAATGTCAGATGGCTTTTCAAGGGTTTGTCCCTCCTGTGCCAACCGCATCACCTCGTCTTTGTTACGTGAGAGCGCAAGACGTTCGTAAAGCGAAGATGCCACTTGCCGGCTGAGTTGTCGCACACTCCAATCTTGTTGTCGGCACTCAATTTCATAGAATCTTCGAGCCATTGGGTCTGTTATACGCATCAATATTAGATAGTGTGACCACGAAAGAGTAAATGATTCTTCTGAAAAGGCTAAACAGTGTTTGTCCTTTTTATCCTGCACTAAATCTTGATCGTATTTCCTTTCCTCATTTTGCAACCTAAGTTTGCTGTTTTCAATTGGCTCGACAGTGTTTAGCCTTTTCGCATAAACTAAATAGAACTGTTTGATGTTTTTTAAAGTTGAATATCCCCAACCGTCTCCTAATCTGTCAGTCAGACGTTTAGAGAGTTCTTTCAGTACAGTCTTTCCGTATTCAGCTCTAATCTCTCCCTTTTGTTCATATTCTACTATATATTGGCCAATATGGAATTTTGTATAGACTTCAGCGATATTGACTGTTGTCGCCACACGTTTCCTTGCCTGAGTGATAAGGTCAACAACTTTTTGAAACAAGTTGTTTATTTCTTGATTGTTTGTGATGATGTCTTTGCCCATAAAATTTAGTCCTCCTCTATATTTGCCAATAACTTTTGCAGCTCTGCCACGGCATTGCTGATAGTATCGCTTTTCTCCTTTATCTCATCTATTAGTTCCGATAATGAGCGGTCGTCCACTTCGCCACCTTGACGAATCCAAGTGATGTCGAGACTGGTTTTGTCGCGAGCCAATAGTTCGTCCACAGCATATTTGCGCCAACGCCCTTGTGGATTATTCTCGGCATCGTATGTTTCTTTTCGTTCGGCTAAGTTACCGGAATTGTAGCAGGAAACGAAATCATCCAAGTGATGTCGTTCCAATTTATTGGTTGCCAAAGTGTGCTTCACATCGGTACGATAGTCATAGAACCAAACCTCTTTAGTGGGTTGCCCCTTTGTAAAGAACAATACGTTGGCTTTCACTCCCTGAGCATAGAAAATACCGGTGGGTAGGCGCAGGATGGTGTGAAGATTGAAATCCTGTAACAAGCGTTTGCGGATAGTTTCACCTGCTCCGGCTTCAAAAAGAACATTATCGGGTAATACCACCGCAGCACGTCCTCCTGTTTTGAGCATCAGCATCATGTGCTGGAGGAAATTCAACTGGTTATTCTTTGTCTCGACATAGAAATCGGGACGGTTAATATCTACCGAACCTGCCGGACGAGTGCCGAAAGGAGGGTTGGCAAGAATCACATCAACAAGCGTGGAAGGCTCTTTCTCCAAAGAATCCTCGCATACAATCGGGCTTCGGTCTGTACCGACACCATGCAGATAGAGGTTCATGGAAGCAAGCGTTACAACTAATGGTGTATTGTCTACTCCATGCAAAGCTTTGTTACGCAGAAAGTCACGCTTTTCCTTGTTGGCGGATTGATCTTTCATATAGTCGTATGCCGTCAGCAGGAAACCTCCAGTACCACAAGCCGGATCACAAACCGTTTCGCCCATTTGTGGAGCGATGCAATCTACCATTGCCTTAATCAATGGACGAGGCGTAAAGTATTGCCCGGCTCCGCTCTTCTTATCCTGACCGTTCTTCTCCAAAATGCTTTCATAGATAGCACCCTTTACATCTCCATCCATGATGAGCCACTGCTCTTCATCAATCATCGAGATAACCTTTTTGAGATAAACGGGCTTGTCAATCTTGTTTTGGGCTTTGGTATAAATTGTGCCAATTAGGTTTTCTTGTTCGCTGAGCTGCTTTAGCGTATCTTCATACTGCTTGACCAGATCCAATCCGTCAAGAGAGATTAAGTCCATCCACTGATAACCGGTGGGTATAGCTGATTCCTCTCCAAACATTTCTACATTCTCGGCATCCATCTTCAAAAACAGAAGATAGGTCAGTTGGGTGATATAGTCGGTGAAGCCGATGCCTTGTCCGGCAAGGGTTGTTGCCAAATTCCAAACCTTTTTTGTGAGCGACTGCTCTGTTGCGTTATTTGTTGCCATTATATTATGCTGATTTTCTTAAAACTACAAATGTGTAAAGTGAGTGCAAAGCCTCGTCTGCCTTCTGCATATTACCAAAGGCTCGTATCATTTGAGCCGCTTGGGTTGCATCGTCCTCTCGGATGTCTCTAATAGTGCAAGCTCCATTGGATGCAATATAATCTACAATGCGGCTGATTACTTCTCGCTGTTTGTCTGTTATGTTACGTTGCGTTTGTCCCAGCCACAAGTTGAAGTATTGCTTGGAGGTGGTAACCACGCTATCCAATTTTTCAATCTGATGGTAAGCGAAACGAACCAACTGTATGATATTGGTCAGGGCATCACTTTCTTCCTTTGTTGTGGAACGTCTTACAACCGCTGGATTGACTATGGCATAGGAGTTCCAAAGTTGTTTGGACGTAAAATGGTTATTCGCCATTTTGAGTTTATTCTCCAAGTCCTTCAACATTGAATAAGTGATTGGCTCTCCTTCATTATTATATATAATGCGTAAAGCTTCTATCTCGTCACTATGTTCTTTGCAGAACTCCTCGAATGCCTCCGTCGTACTTTTTGCTTCTTCTACGGAGAAACCTTTTGAGATAAGCGTGTCCTCGCCCGGCATCAATGTATTGACAAATCCGGCAGCAAGGATAAGCAAATATCTTCTGGCATCCGCATGATTTGCAAGTGGAGAAACCAATCCTTTGCGTTCGCTATTGGGTTCATTTGCATTTATAAAAGGAGGAAGTGTGTCGTTTTCAAGCGCAGTGTAGATTCTTGCCGACAATTCCTTCATATCACTGTGAGCCAAGTTCTCAAACTCTTTTCGTTGAGAATTATCAGCTCTGTTATAGATTCGGGCAAGTGTTGCTGCAAGCCGTTTCAGATATTCATCGGGGATATAACCATGACTAATCCGTTCCAATAATTCTTTGAGGGTAATGGTCTTTGTCGTAGGCTCATCAGTTGCTGTAGGGACAGTCTTTTCGTGTTCTGTAACACCCACAGCATCCACCAAGTAAAAGCAATCCTTGCTAAAGGCATTTGGAGTAACATTGCGTAGCTGCTCATCTCCGATGGTACGCACGCCACGACCTTTCATCTGAACATAAAGAGGTTGGGACTCTACATCACGCATAAACATCACCACCTCCAGCGGTTTTACGTCCGTACCTGTTGCAACCAATGTGCAAGTCACAGCAATACGGAAATCCTTATCGTTTCGGAATTGTCGTATCAGTTCATTGCTATCTCCTGCCGAATAAGTGATTTTCTGAACGAAACGGTCATCAGTACGTCCAAACACTTCTTTCGCTATCTGCACTATGTTGGTGGCATGGGCTTCGTTGAGAGCAAATATCAAAGTCTTGGGCAGATAGTCCATATTTGGTTCACGCTGTGGGTCGTTGAACATCTCGGTATAGACCGCATCACGATAAGTGGAGAGTATTAGTTTGATTTGTGCCGGGTTGATAATGCTTCGGTTCAGTTCTTTATTGGTGTAGGTCTTTGTCTCTTTGTTGCTGATTGTTTTTATCTCTCCTGTATAGCGAGTCTCCTCTTTTACTTTTTCTCCTTCCAATATAGCTCCACCGTTTTCGGTAGCTTCTGTCTTGATGCGATATACACGGCAATCCACATTTACACCGTCCACAATACTCTTTTCCAAAGTATAGTTGACGATACGATTGTTATTGAAGAATGCTATTGTTTCTGGAATAGGGGTTGCCGTCAGTCCCACTAGTTTTGCCGTGTCAAAGTATTCGAGTACCTTGCGCCAGTTTCCATAGATAGAGCGGTGGCACTCATCTATGATAATCATGTCAAAGTAATCGTGGGGCAAATTCGGATTATCAGGCAAGGCGACTTCTTCCGTTAGTTCGTTGTCGTCATCATCATCCGTATCTTCTATGGCTTCTCCTTTCAAGAAAGAGAAAAGGCGTTGTATGGTTGATATAACTACATTGCTATCAGCAGGAATGGAAGCAGAACGAAGACGGTTGACAGTGAATATTGTGTTGAAAGCATCACCGTTTTCAGTCAATCGGAATGTGCCAAACTCTCCTTCAGCTTGTTTTCCAAGATTGTTCCTATCCACAAGGAACAAGATTCTGCGCATAGGAGTGTATGACAACATACGATATGCAGCAAGGCAAGCCGTATATGTTTTACCTGCACCTGTGGCAAGAACCATCAATGCACGATTTTGACCTGTGCGAAAACTTTTCTCCAGTTCTGTAACGGCTTCATATTGGCAATCACGCAACCCTTTTTTGCGCAGAGTAGGTAGTCCGGCAAAATAATCATTTATTCCCAACTTCTTAACCAGTTCGTGCGGTGTGGGTATAGTCATTATTTGGATGAAACAAGCATCCTTTTCGCGAAAATCACAGAAATATAATTCCTTGCCGTTGGAGGTAAAGATAAAGGGTAATGGCTTCTGATACGTTTGGTAAATATTGGGTACACTTTTAGCATATAGTGCAGCTTGCTCACACACTTTTGCCGAGAAAGCGTCCGTTTCTTCACGCTTGGCTTCAAGCACACCAACAGCCTTTCCATTTATAAAAAGGAAATAATCGGCTTCAAGATTACCTTTTAGCAATCCTTCCCTTATGGCTACAGCCGTACAAGTCGGTTCATATTCTTCTCGGTTTATAACTTTCCAACCGGCTTCGGTCAGCCATTGGTCAATTTTAATTCGAGCTTTTTCTTCCGGTGTCATATATTCCTATATTTTTATATTATCAGAAGTTGTAGTGTAAAAATAATTGATAACGACAAACGCTATTGACGTTCGTTTTTGTCCGTTATCAATTCTTTTAAATCCACTTGAAGTATTTCCGCAATCTGC
>OJPQ01000638.1_pt1 | contig 14125 bp, 15 predicted proteins | sample 1598531 | NCBI WGS metagenome assembly OJPQ01 (sample SAMN03922491, study PRJEB24848) | human gut metagenome | isolation source: stool sample | host: Homo sapiens | place: Germany | collected 2011-05 | reverse complement strand
CTTCTGTTGTTAAGGTGTCAAAGGACTGATTGGTTCCCTTTAAGATCAGTTCATTCACAATGTAATCCGGTGCAATTACGCTTTCATTTCCAACACGGATGTATGCTTCCATTACTCCGTCTGCCTTGTAATAGTATGGGGTGCTGCGGCCAGGAGAAACCTCCAGAGCCAACAGGTTTTTACCATCTTCCTGCAATGGCTTTAAGATAAACTGCGGTAATGGTGTGATACGTTCTTTGATTAAGCGGCTGATCGCTTCAGCATCCTTTTGAACATCGGACAAGCCGATAGGCTCCCGGTCATCGGAGACTCCGAAAAACAGAGTGCCGCCGATCCCATTGGAAAAGGCACTGACACTTTTTAACCAGCTTTTTGGCTTTTTTGTTTCGAGAGCAACTTTGAAATCACATTCCGTTGCTTCGGCAATGAGCTGTTCTATCATAAAATCCCTCCTTTGAGGTTGTAGAATGTTCTTTTTTATTATACCCAGTGGAAAAAGTTATTGCAACGATAGAAGCAAAGAGTTCAGCGAAAAAATATTTATGAGAGGAGGGCCTTCTATTATGGCAACTACAAGAATCATGCCGCTTCATGTTGGCAAGGGTCGCACAGAGAGTCGGGCGATCAGTGACATCATCGACTATGTAGCAAATCCACAGAAAACAGATAATGGCAGGCTCATCGCAGGATTTGCGTGTGACAGCAGAACGGTTGATGCGGAGTTTCTTTTAGCAAAAAGGCAGTATATCGTTGCTACCGGACGAGTGCGCGGTGCGGATGATGTGATTGCCTATCATGTGCGCCAGTCCTTCCGCCCCGGCGAGATTACTCCGGAAGAAGCTAACCGGCTGGGTGTGGAATTTGCCAAGCGATTTACTAAAGGCAACCATGCCTTTGTGGTCTGCACTCACATAGACAAGTCGCACATTCATAATCACATTATCTGGTCATCGGTCAGCTTAGAATATGACCGGAAATTCCGAAACTTTTGGGGCAGTACCAAGGCGGTTCGCAGGTTAAGTGATACCATCTGCATTGAAAACGGACTGTCCATTGTAGAGAATCCAAAATTTCACGGAAAGAGCTATAACAAGTGGCTGGGCGATCAGGCAAAGCCCTCTCACCGAGAGCTGCTGCGAGTAATGATTGACCGTGCGCTGGAGCAGAATCCAGCGGACTTTGATGCGCTGCTGAAACTGCTTTCCGAAATGGGCTGCGAGGTATCCCGGCGCGGGAAAGCGATCCGACTCAAAGCACCCGGCTGGAAGAATGTAGCCCGCATGGATGACAAGCTGGGGGCCGGGTACAGTGAAGCGGAAATTCGTGCGGTGCTGGCCGGAGAAAAACAGCATACGCCCCGTAAAAAAAACGTCGTGCAGCCGGAGCCGCCGAAGGTCAATCTACTGGTGGACATTCAGGCAAAATTGCAGGCCGGAAAAGGTGCTGGCTATGCTCGATGGGCTAAAGTTTTCAATCTGAAGCAAATGGCGCAGACCATGAATTACCTGTCAGAGCATAACCTGCTGGAGTATGCGGTTTTGGAAGAAAAGGCTCCGGCTGCCACGGCACATCACAATGAACTTTCGGCGCAGATCAAAGCGGCTGAAAAGCGCATGGCAGAGATCGCTGTTCTGCGTACTCACATCGTAAATTATGCCAAGACCCGTGAGGTCTATGTGGCATACCGCAAGGCGGGTTACTCTAAGAAATTCAGGGAAGAACATGAGGAAGAAATTCTGCTCCACCAGGCTGCTAAGAATGCCTTTGATGAGATGGGCGTCAAGAAGCTGCCCAAGGTCAAAGAGTTGCAGACGGAGTACGCGAAATTGCTGGAAGAAAAGAAAAAGACCTATGCCGAGTACCGGCGTTCCCGTGAGGAAATGCGGGAGCTTTTAACGGCAAAGGCAAATGTAGATCGAGTGCTGAAAATGGAGGTAGAACAGGATGTTGAAAAAGAAAAAGACCACGGCCAGCGGTAAGCTGGTCCTGGTCAAAAGCGTTCGCAGAACGCGCAGCCACAGAATGAAATTCTGTGTTCAAAGGGGCTTGGGGGCGCTGCCCTCAACAAGCAAGCGGAGAGGAAAATCACGGAGGGATTTTCTTCCCTGCGGGCCTGTGTGTATTAACACAGGCATTGCTTGCCTCTTTTCTCCGAAAATGAAAAGAACCAGTGAGAGAATCGTTAAATTTCACTCACTGGCTCAATTCGTTTCAAATTTTTTGGACAACTCTGTCAGTTCTTTCACCGTTTCCTGGGTGTGATGCAGCAGGGTGTCACGCATTTCTGGCGGACAGCTGGAATAAAGCATTTTCATCTGATTGACACCCTCATCCTCCAGAGAAACATCTGGATTTATAAGGGTATCTAAAGAGATATGCAGGACCTTTGCCAATGCTCTTAAAATCAAATAAGAAGGATTCATTTTCCCCTTTTCGATATTGGCGATTTGCTTTACAGAAACATGGCTCAGATCAGAAAGTTCCTGTTGTGTCAGTTCTTTATTCTTTCGGGCTTCCCGCATTTTTTGCCCTAAAGCAGTTAAATCATCAATCGGCATAATCAATCACCTCAAGTATATTCTATCGTGCCGATTTCAGCAAAGGAATAACCTTATTATGCTGTTAAAACGGTATGATTATTCCGATTATTATTGGAGAGGTTGTCTGCATACTTGTATTCTTCGAGCAAAAGAATTATAATGTAGTCTGTGGAGGTATGCGGTATGGATTACATGACATTGAAAGAGGCAAGCGAAAAATGGGGCGTGACCCCACGATGGATAAACTATTACTGCACTGCGGGTCGCATCCCCGGTGCTGTAAAAATGGCGACGATTTGGCTGATTCCGAAAACTGCGGAAAAGCCGATTGATGGTCGGACAAAAAGAAGAAAGGGAGATAAGCATGAAAAAAATACTGCTGGTTGAAGATGACCCCAATATAGTGTCCTCCCTTACTTTATTTATGAAAAATGAAGGCTATCTGGTTGACAGTGCAAATGGACAACAAACTGCTTTACAGAAAATAGCTCAGGAACAATACGACATTATCCTTTTAGATATTTCGTTGAATGATGGAAATGGTTTTAGCACTTGCTCAGCAATTAAGAGCCAAAAAGACATTCCCATTATCTTTCTGACCGCAGATGATGATGAATTTAGTGTTGTTAGCGGTCTGGAATTGGGTGCAGATGATTATATTTGCAAGCCGTTCCGCCCAAGAGAATTATTGGCAAGAATCAACACTGTGTTGCGCAGAAAAAATGGAAAAAGTGAATTTCTGTCTTGTAAAGATATTACAGTTGATGTTCAAAAGGCGGTTGTCCGAAAAGGAAATACAGAGCTATTCCTTTCGGCATTAGAATACCGTTTGCTGTTGGTGTTTTTGCAGAATCCGGGTGTTGTATTTTCAAGGAAAAAACTACTTGAAATGATTTGGGATGTTACAGGTGATTTTATTAGTGACAACACATTGACTGTCTATATGAAAAGATTGCGAGATAAAATTGAAACAAATCCACAAGAGCCGGAAATTCTTTTGACTGTTCGCGGGCTTGGATATAAGGCTGGTGAATAACATGGATTTTTTACGAAACAAGGAAGTTCGATTGCAAATAATGCTCTGTATTGGTGTGACGGTGATTGGGAGTGTTTTAAGCTATTTCTTTTGCATGAAGTTCTATTGGGTTACATTTTTAACTGGCTGCGCCATCACCGCTATTTCCCTTATATTCACATATCGCCGCTATATGAAGATTTCTTCTTTAAGTCAGGATATTGATAGACTATTACATGGTGAAGAAAGTATTCGTTTTGACGATTATGGTGAGGGAGAGTTAGCTGTTCTGGAAAATGAGATTTCAAAAATGACATTACGGCTTTTAGCGCAATCGGGACAGCTGCAAAAAGACAAAAAATATTTAGCGGATTCTTTGGCGGATATTTCCCACCAATTAAAGACACCGCTGACTTCTCTTGAAATATTGAATGCTGCGCTTTCACAAGAAGGTATTGATTTCGAACAGCAATCTTCACTATTGCATGAACAGTTATTACTGTTGTCACGTATGGAATGGCTGATTGACGTTTTATTAAAGCTGTCGCGTCTTGATGCAGGGACAATCAAATTCGAAAATAAGTCCTTTCCTGTGGAAAAATTAGTCCAGCAGGCAACAGCGCCATTTGATATCATGCTGGATATTAAAAATATTAAAATGGATATTTCAGATATAGAGGAAATTCAACTATACGGGGATATCAAGTGGCTTGCAGAAGCTTTGTCTAATGTTGTAAAAAATTGTATTGAATCTACTCCCGATGGAGGACAAGTAAAAATCAGCGCTGAAGAAAATGCCATGTATGTGAAATTGTGTGTTATCGATAGCGGAACAGGCATAGCGGAGGAAGATATTCCACACTTATTTGAGCGCTTCTATCGAGGTAAGAACTCCGGCAAAAACGGGGCAGGGATTGGCTTGGCCTTAGCAAAAGCGATTATCACGCAGCAGAACGGAAGGATTATCGCTGAAAACATAATGCCATGTGGGGCAAAATTTACAATTTTCTTTGACAGAGGGGTTGCATAATGCAATCCCTTTTTTGCAAAGTGACATTTTTGTAATGAAAGCGTAATAATAGAGTTATTTAAATTTGCTATGATTTCATCATTGTACGGAATTACTTTCAGCAGGAGGAAACAACAATGGAAATATTAAGAGTTGAAAATGTTTGCAAAACATACCACACAGGTGAAACCACAGTGAATGCCTTGACCGATATTTCATTTTCAGTGCAAAAAGGAGAATTTGTTGCAATAATTGGCGCATCTGGCTCTGGTAAATCCACTTTGCTCCATATTCTCGGCGGTATTGATCGTCCCACATCAGGCGAAGTAATTGTAGATGGTCAAAGTGTGTATGAACAAACGGAAGATCAACTTGCCGTGTTTCGCAGACGCCAAGTAGGACTGATTTACCAGTTCTATAACTTGATTCCGGTCTTGAATGTAGAGGAAAATATTACCCTGCCTATTAGGCTGGATGGGCGAAAAATAAATAAGAAGCGTTTAGCAGAATTGTTAGAGGTACTTGGCTTAACAAAGCGTAGAAAGCATTTGCCAAGTCAGCTTTCAGGCGGGCAGCAACAACGTGTATCCATTGGTCGTGCGCTTATTAACGCTCCTGCAATTCTCTTAGCTGATGAACCTACGGGAAACCTGGATACACAAAACACACAAGAAATCATGCAACTTTTGAAAGCTTCTAATAAATCCTATCATCAAACGATTGTCCTGATTACCCATGACCGGGAAATCGCTTTACAAGCAGATCGGATTTTGGAAATACAGGATGGTCAGCTTGTCAGGGATGAGGTGATTCGCTGATGGAAACAATATTTACCCTTACATTAAGGACACTGCAACAAAACAAAAAGCGTGCATTTCTTACGATTTTCACGATCATTCTTTCGGTAGGTATGATGACTGCTGTCTTGTGTGGCGGCTGGTCCATGCTTCGCTTTTTGCAAGAGAAAGAAGCCGTATACGGTGGAGATTATGCGTATCGTATTGAACTCACCTCGCAGCAGCAAGCGGAAACTCTTATGCAAGGAAAGAATATAGAGAATGTGTCGTTGCTACGTTTCGCTGGAAGTAGTTTTTACGGAGAACCATCTAATAAAAATTTGCTTGCCATTGCAGAAATCAACGATGCATTTGTCGAAAATTTTTATCTGGAACAATATTTACTGGAAGGCCGTTACCCGTTCAATGAAAATGAAATTGTCTTAACGCAAGATTTTATTGACGATAATGGGCTTACATTCTCTGTTGGGGATACGATACAACTTTTACTTGGTACGCGAGTGTGGGACGAAATCGACACAGAGTTATATGGATTAGTAAATTATCTGGGTGATAGGGAAAGTTTTCACCCAGATACTGCGGAGCGGACATATACCATTGTTGGTATTGTATCTGAAATGAATGGGTCTAAAGTAGCCAGTGACTTTAACGCTTATATCGGAATTAGCAATAATGAAACTAATTTATCGGCATTTGTAAAGTGCAAGGATATTTCTAAGTCTATATACGCCGAAGCGGAAGAAAATGCAAAAGCAGTTGGTGGTATTGTGTCAGCATTCCATTCTGATTTGCTCATTTATCATGGTGTGACTGCGGGTAAGGGAGCTGTAAAGATGATTGCGGCTGTTGCTGTAGTTATTTTATTGCTAATGGCTGCTTGCTCTGCCATGATTAGCAATGTCCTTTCGATTTCTCTGCAGGAACGTATTAAGCAGCTTGGTATGCTTGCGAGTATCGGTGCAACAAGTAAACAGAAGAAAGCCAGCGTTACCATAGAAGCCTTTCTACTTGGCATAATTGGTATTCCATTGGGCCTGTTATTTGGTTTGGGTTTAACGGTTGTTGTTCTGGCAATGATACGGATTTCCTTTAAAGACACTTTTACTTTTGGAATGATTGAGCTAAAAACATATATTTATTGGCTCCCTTTTCTCCTGGGAGCAATTTCAGGTATTGGTTCTTTGTTTTTTGCTTGTAAAACTCCGGGAAAAATCGCTTCAAAAGTTACAGTAATCGATACATTGAAGCAAACCAACATTTATCAAGTAAAGCAAAAATGGATAACACATGGAAAACTAATGTCAATATTTTTTGGAATCTACGGATCGTTGGCTTCAAAAAATATCCATCGGAATCCGAAACGCTTTCGTGCGATAACGCTTTCTATTTTTTTAGCTGTGGTTCTTGGGTTATCCTTGTATAGTTTTTCGGATTTTATGCTTTTTCAAACATCTATGGATATGAAAGAAGATGGTTCAAGTTATACAGATGTTCAAGCTGCTGTTCCGTATAAAGATTTAGCAACTGCTGCGAAAGCAATTTCTGATGAGGGTATTTCAGCAGACATATCCTATCGTATTTCCCGATACATGACAGCTGCATTTGAGGAAGAAAATATCAATTCAGATATGGCGGGATACTTTATAAATGGCAACTTTGCAGAATTATATGTTGTGGGTATTGATGAAGAACATTTTCGCGCTATTTGTAAAGAAAATGATTTGAATTATACAGGATATGATGGCAAGCCAAATCACGGAATACTATTCAATCATGCAACTGGGAATTATGGTACGTCTCCAAATCGTGTTGTAGTTGGTTCTCCGTTTGTGCTTGAAAATGGGTGTAAAATCGAACTGGAATACGGCGACGATACAAATAAAACGGTCATTGTTCAAGATATTGTGAATGGAAATAATGCGAGTATTCAATCACAATTTGTTCAAGATAGAGCTGTCTTGATTGTTCCAATGTCTTTTTTTCAGTGGCTGCTGAATGATGATACCGCTATTGAACTTACCATTAACACAGCACAGCACGAAGAAGTTGCGGAGTGTTTAGCGGATACGGGATTTTTTCAAGTGGTTGATGTGGCAAGTACAACGGAAAATTCCCGCCAGACATATATGCTTCTCAAAATGATGGTTTGCATCTTCACGGTCTTAATGACAATGATTATTGGACTAAATGTATGCAATACGATTTCAAATACCATAGATGTCCGTAGAAGTGAGTTTGCAGTATTGCGATCTGTTGGCATGACATCTGGTGGTTTAAAGAAAATGTTACTTTTGGAATCTGTATTATATGGCATGAAGTCGCTGATATTTGCAATACCGATCAGCTTAATCATTCATTGTGTCATGTATTCCATGATTTCGAAAGGAATGACCCCATTTGTGTTTTATATCAATTGGGGAGCATACGGAATCGCTGTTATTATGGTTGCACTTGTAGTAGTAACGGCAATGCTGTTTTCTTTGCGAAGTATTGAAAAGGTTGAAATTGTGAAAGAATTGAAAACTGGGAGCATGTAGTTCAAGACAATCGGGAATTAGGCACATCTCGTAAAATGAAAGGAAAGAAATGAAATGAACAAAAAACATATTACTCATGGCAAGTTGAAAGTATTTATGATATTATTTTTGGCTGTTATTTTGATTGTTCTGGTTGTAGTATGCGCCAAGAAAATTAAACTTTCTCAAAACGAAAAAAATATTATCGGCACATGGAAAAACAGCAATTCAGAAAATGTAATTACAGTTCAAGACAGTGACACTCTAATACTGTACAATGACATTCCTGAAGCAGGTTTATATCATGGTAATGCTTCTTATCATTTCAGTTACACAGATACTATCTGTGTAACACAGGATGACATCAGTGCGGAGTTTTGTGTTGATGTTGATGAAAATCAATTGATAATCTACTTTGCAGGTCAGGTATATTTAGTGTTGCAAAAATAGTAACAGCGCGTAAATCAATTTAAGTATGTAGCATCATAGTACATATCGGAAAGCAGGACTCTCACCAGCTTTCAGTTACCATCCGAAAATCCAAGGCAACGCCTATTCTGATTCTGGCTTCCCAATTTTGTCATGCGGAGCACATGTGGGTATTTCGGCAAGGCGCACACGCATACATTTGAGAGCTGTATTTGACAGAGAAGTTTCTGGCAAAGGCTCAGGCACTCATACAGTTATATTGCGAGCTAAAGAAGTAGCTGGAAATATGCTATACGCTGGCTTTCGGCAAAGACCTTGTGATTGAGCCATTATTCAGGTGAGTGATACTTTGTCATCGCTCATTTTGAAAGGGATGGACAAGAAAATAAAACAAACACAATATTTCTAATAATCTGCCGTACGACGGCAAAAGAAAAAAAGCCGTCGTACAGCAGAGGTATTTTCACACGCCTATTCTTATGCGGTGGCTTTTGAGAAATCAAAGCCGCCGTTTCTTTTTGCTAAAAGCAAAAAACCGATCCCCCTTTTGCAATCAGTAGGGGCGGCATATAGGAGGATGCCGCTGTGCCTGCATTAGTGGTTCACTGTACCCATGAGTTACATCAATTAAAAAAAGTCTTGCTCCACCTCCGGGATATTCCACTTTCACATCGGCATTATCATTCTGCATAAATCAACACAATAATAGGCTTTTTCGCCGCGCCAGTTTCTCTTTATGGGGAGCTGGCGTTTCTTATTGTCGAATTTGGGGGAAATCTCCCGATTCATACCGCTGCCGTTCCCCACCTCCATTCGATTCACTCGTCAATCACCCGTGAATCGAAATGGAGGTACATAATGAAAAAAATTAACCTTCGGGAACTTTATCCTGATGTTTATACAACAGACTTTTTTGTAGATGTGACAGAGGAAGTAATGGAGACTATTCGAGCAGCTGAACGTGCGGAGGCTGCGTATGAGCGAAAGATGTATCGTTATAAAGCACAGTATTCTCTGAATTGCGAGAATGGCATTGAAAATGCGGTGCTGTTGAAGCCGAAAACACCGGAGATGCTTCTGGAGGAAAAACAGCTTCAGGAGCAGGTCTATTCTGCTGTGATGAATTTACCGGAAAAACAGGCAAAGAGGATTTATGCCCGATATTACCTGGGAATGACGGTAAATGAAATTGCCAGGGTAGAAGGTGTAGACCCAAGCCGTGTCCGAGACAGTATCCGGTGCGGCTTAAAGCAGCTCGGAAAATATTTTTGATAAAGTTTCGTTTCATGCGCCTGTTTTTTGCCTTTTTTGTCAGTGTTAATAAGAAGGACAAGTTTTCCTCCTTCATCAGTACATTGACAATCGAATAGACAGCACAACAGGTACATAACCCATGTACGAGCGAATATGAAACGCCGCGAAGATGGAGCAGTCAGGGAGGTGATGAAAGAACTGCTTCGGAGCGATCTACGATTTCATAAAACGGATTGTGGCAGATTTGGCGCGATGACTGCATGGGGGCTTAAAGATACTTCCTCACGGCCCGCCAAAGACTTGGGGGGAACCCTGCGGCACACGATACGAACGATGCTGCGGAGTTATGACATCCGCGCCAGCGGAGACCTATTGTGTTCCCATCGTCAGGGGGCGTGGCAAATGTGACGAGTAATCCGAACAGAATAACAGTAGCCGCACCAGGTTTTTATCCGAAGATTTCTTTCAGACTGGTGCGGCTATTTAAGTATTAAGCTATTAAGGAGGCAAGAGTGATGTTTGAAAAATTCCATCGAGGTGACATTTATTCGGCTGATTTAAGCCCTGGTATCGGCTCTGAACAAAGTGGCTCTCGTCCTGTACTCATTCTTCAAAACAATGTGGGAAATTGTTTCAGTCCTACGATTATTATTGCAGCAATTACCAGTGTAAGCAAAAAAAGCAGAAAGTTCCCCACGCATTACCACTTAAATGACAGATGCGGTTTGGTGAAACCATCTGTTGTTATGCTGGAACAGATCAGAACAATCGACACGTCGAGGTTAAAAAACTATATTGGCCATCTAAACAAGGATGACATGGAAAACATAAACAAGACGCTCTTGTGCAGTCTGGGGATTACATAAAAGTGCCGAAAGGCCGTATCATTTTCAGGCTGTGCAAGTAGAGTTATAATTTCGTTAGGAATTGCGGAGGTGATTCTGAATGGAGAATATCCAGAATAAAAGCGCATTGATTCCTTCAGATGAAATCCGGTCAGAAGAACTTCTGGCGGAACAAAAATTTGAAGCGTTTATCACTTCGTTGGCACATATCATCGAGAAATATGGTATGAGAGTGCTGGGCGAGGTTGACGGAGCTGCGTGAGAATCGCAGCTTTACATAGGATATTTTCCAAAAGTAAATTTTGGAGGTATGAATTATGAACCGATATGGAAAACGCTGTGTTTTGTATCCGAGGGTCAGCACAGAGATGCAAGTGGACGGATACAGCCTGGAAGGTCAAAAAAATATGCTGACACGATTTGCGGATCGTGAGGAAATGATCGTTGTTGATACTTATGAAGATGCCGGTAAATCCGGTAAATCCATTGAGGGACGGCCTGCCTTTCAAAAAATGCTCAGAGATATTGAGGATGGCTTGGACATTGACTATATTTTAGTGTATAAGCTGTCACGGTTTGGCCGTAATGCAGCAGATATACTTAACTCTTTGGAGTTGGTTCAATCTTATGGTGTAAATCTGATTTGCATAGAAGAAGGGATTGATTCCTCTCAGACAAGCGGAAAACTTTTGATTTCTGTACTATCTGCTGTGGCTGAGATTGAGCGTGAGAATATTATCGAGCAGACGATGAACGGGCGGCGCGAAAAGGCACGGCAGGGTGGATGGAATGGTGGCTTTGCTCCCTACGGATATACACTGGAAGATAACAAGCTGATGATTGAAGAAACAGAGGCTGTGGCTATACGGAAGATTTTTGAACTATATACTTCATCGGAAATCGGTTTGGGTGGTATCGCGAATCAGTTGAATTTACAAGGTATACGGAAAATTCCGAGGCAGAATGGCACATTAGAGGATTGGACAGGACATTTTATTAAACTGATATTGGATAACCCGGTTTATTGCGGTAAAATTGCTTATGGACGGAGAACGAAGGAAAAAGTCAAAGGCACAAAAAACGATTACCAGATGAAAAGAAATGACGATTACATTCTGACAGAGGGACAGCATAAAGGAATCGTTAGTGAGGAGGTATGGGAAAAGGCTCATGCCAAGCGTCTTAGAACCGGAGTAAAGCAACCGTCAAAAATTGGACGGGATCGAGTTCATTTGTTATCCGGTCTGCTGAAATGCCCGGTTTGTGGAAGTCCCATGTATACGAATAAACACGCATGGACAAATAAAGATGGCACTTACAAAGAAATTTACTATTATGTATGTAGTCGGAATAGGATGGTCAGGGGTAAGCATTGTGAATATAAGGCAATGCTGAAAAAGACCGATATTGAACCGATGGTCATTGAGGCAATTCGTGAGATCGTAAGGAATGAGGAATATGCCCAAGCCATTAAAAAACGGATTGGCGTTCAGATTGACACGAAAGCAGTGGATAAAGAACTGGAGGGCTATCAGGCAAAGCTGAAGGAAGTTGATCTGAATAAAACAAGATTGGAACGGGAAATTGACAGTCTCCCTGCTGATGCAAAATATCGGGAACGAAAGCTTCATGATATGACCTTGCGGTTAGATTCCCTATATGATGTCATTGTTGAGCTGGAGGAAAAAATCGAAGATGCCAGACTTCGGCGAGATGCAATTAAGCAGCAGGCAATTACTCTTGAGAATATTTACAAAATCATGGTGAATTTCGACTGCGTTTATAATATAATAAATGACGAAGAAAAGAGAAATGTGGTCACAGCCTTGATTAAGGAAATTGAAATTTACAGGAATGACGAGTCTGAATATCCGCTAAAGCGGATTGGCCTGAATTTTCCGGTGTTCAAGGATGGCGGGGAAGTTACGGAGCTTTTGTGGGACAAAGGGAATACCGTTGAGTGTGTGGTGAAGCTGACGCGCGGATAAAAGAAGTGGAGATGTAAAATGGCGATACCTAAGTACAACGAACTATATGACCCCTTCCTTACCGCAATCAGCGATGGAAAAATTCATACTGCTAAAGAAGTTGCCTCTACTGTAGCAAATATTCTTCAGCTTTCCCCGGAAGATTTAGCTGAGCAGCTGCCGAGCCAGCGGCAGACTACGTTTGCCAATCGGTTGAATTGGGCAAAGACCTATCTAAAAAAGGCCGGACTTGTAGATTCACCCAAACGAGGCACCTACATCATCACTACAGCCGGGCGCACACTTCTTCACAGTGACGTCGCCATCACAAACGAATTTTTGGAGAGCAATTATCCATCTTTCGCTGCGTTCGTAAACAGGACTGACGATGTAGATACCGCAAACGACACTGCAAGCATCACACCATCTGATACGCAAACTCCCGAAGAGCAGATGGATGCCCTTCACAAAACAATCAATGATACTCTGGCTGATGACCTGCTTGCCGAAATCATGCAGCAGACGCCTGTATTTTTTGAGCAACTGGTCGTTGACTTGATGAAAGCCATGGATTACGGCGATGGCTTCAAGACAAAATCCAGTGGTGACGACGGCATTGACGGTGTTATACATGAGGACAAACTCGGCTTCAATCTGATTTACATCCAGGCTAAACGTTGGAACCCCGATGTTACCATCGGCAAGCCGGAGATTCAAAAATTTTTCGGTGCCATGATGGGCCCGCCCCGTGTGGAAAAAGGACTTTTCATTACAACTGCTAAATTTTCCAAGGGAGCCAAAGAGTACGCCGATGCACAGCATATTATTCTAGTCGACGGGCAAAAGCTCACCTCCCTGATGATTGAGTGCGGCTTGGGCGTGTCTGTGCAGAAGGTGTACCAAATCAAGCGCATTGACAGTGATTATTTCTCTGATTCACTTTAAACCCGCTTTTGTTCAAACTCTATTCCCCGCTTGTTCACGATTTGCCCATATTTGTGTGCCATAATAGTACGATGAAAACAATGCGGCTTTGCCGCAAAAAGGTGGTTTTTACATGAAAGGCTGGTTTCAGCGGTTTATGGCGGGCCGATATGGGTTCGACCAGTTCGGCGGTTTCCTGTGTATTTCGTCGCTTATCCTTATTGTCATCGGCGCGTGGGTGTCGCCGGTGCTGTACTGGCTGGGGCTAGCGGCCATCGTCTACAGCTATTTCCGCATTTTGAGCCGCAACACCCGCAAGCGGTACAGTGAAAACCTCAAATATCTCTCCTACCAGAACCGCGTTACCACGTGGTTTGGCAAGCAGCAGGTGCGGTTCAAGCAGCGCAAGGACTATCACTATTACCGCTGCCCCCAGTGCGGCCAGCAGCTGCGCGTGCCCCGCGGGCGCGGCAAGATCAGCATCACCTGCCCGAAGTGCGGCCATCAGTTCATCAAAAAGAGTTGACGCGCGATGTTCGGATATGTTACGCTTTACCGTAAGGGTCTGGCAGACGCCGAGATGGACCGCTACCAGGCTTACTACTGCGGGCTGTGCCGGACGCTGGGTCGCCGCTACGGACGCACCGGACAGATGGCATTAAGCTATGACATGGCGTTTGTCGCCATTCTGCTGACAGCACTGTATGACACGCCCACGGCCTTTTCCGAGGGCCGCTGCGTGCCCCACCCACTGAAAAAACGCCCCCGCGCGGACAACGAACTGCTGGACTACGCCGCCGACATGACCGCCGCGAACATCCGGATCTTC
>OJPQ01000633.1_pt1 | contig 14195 bp, 14 predicted proteins | sample 1598531 | NCBI WGS metagenome assembly OJPQ01 (sample SAMN03922491, study PRJEB24848) | human gut metagenome | isolation source: stool sample | host: Homo sapiens | place: Germany | collected 2011-05 | reverse complement strand
GGCTCGGAGATGTGTATAAGAGACAGTCCGTACACCTCTTCAATCCTACACATTTATGAATAGGAAGTTCTGAAACGCCAATGCTATTCTCTATCATTATTCCTGCTTTTAATGCAGAAAAATATTTATATAGTTCCTTGAAATCTATTCTCGCACAGACCTTTACGGATTATGAAATTATAATTGTTAATGACGGATCCACTGATAAGACGCGTCAAATAGCAGATTCTTTTGCTGAAAAAAATTCTCAAACTCATGTGATTCATCAAAAAAATGAAGGGCCCCTACTTGCTAGGAGAGTTGGATTACAAGCAGCAAGTGGTAAGTATGCTGTTTTCTTGGACGCGGATGATGCTCTCTGTTCTACAGCTTTGCGGGATATTGCCGATGTAATTCATAAATACAATGTTGATATTGTCTCTTTTAGATATTCTCGGCAGGATGATTTCTTGACGTCTGATTCACCTTCGCCCTTAGCGGTCGGGCTGTATGATGGTAATCGATTTGAAGAAGCTAGACTTCATTTCTGCAAAGGGCGATTCAATGAGATGTGGGGCAAGGCGATAAAGCTTTCATGTTTTGATCGTGATGCTGATTATTCCAACTATGCAAGATTGATGCACGGTGAAGATCTTTTACAACTTCTTCCTGTTTTTGATAGTGCCCACTCGCTTTATAGCTCGGATAGAGTTCTCTATTTTTATAGGCCTAATGATTTCGCTAATACGGCTAGATATAAGTCCAGTCAGCTATCCGATATCAGAAAAGTAAATGCTCGTCTCCTGTCTTTTGCGATGAAATGGGGAAACACCTGCTATCAAACGGCATGCAACGGCGAGGTCATGCAGTATATCAATCTTCTTAAGATTGCTGTTTCGTACCTCTCCTATGCTTCTTTCGGTGATGTATTTCGTTCGATACGTAAGGCGATGGATGATGAGGGATGTTTGGAACGCGCTCAACAATGTCAATTGAGGATTGACAATTCTATTATCGTTTTTTGTCTTGTGTACGATTTCTGTTCTCTTGCTTTCCTCGTTTTGAAAATAATAAATTGTATTAAAAGATAAAACGTAAGGACTTTTGATGATTAGAACAAAAGCTGATTTATTGGAATATATCCAAGAGGATAAGCGTATGCAGCCGCAGCCTTCATCTTTTGTGAAGCGTTATCTGGGTACGAGCGGAGCAGTGGTTCGTTGGAAAGAATACTTAAGGAAATGCGAGTACCATCACAACGTTTCGCAGAATTTGTATCACAAGCTTGCGTACGTTTGGTACTTGTTTTTCCTGAAGAAGTATGAGCGTCGTTTCTGCTCGGAGATTCCGATTAACGTGTTCGGGAAAGGACTGCTTATTTGGCATCCCGAAAGGATTATTGTCAACCCTGAATCGACAGTCGGCGATTATTGTTCTCTGTCCAGCGGCGTTGTCATTGCGCAGGCGCACGGTAGGTGTCCGGTCGTGGGCCACCATGTGGAATTCATGATTGACTCGAAGGTATTAGGGGGGTGCAGAGTCGCCGATTATGTACGGATTGGCGCAAACGCTTTAGTACTCAAACCTATTGAGGAGGAGAATACCACGTGGGCTGGCGTGCCTGCGCGAAAGATTAACGACCGAGGAGCCATTGAAACGCCTGCTATATGAGTTATCGGGAAAGAACCAGTCGCTTTGTCTGAAAGGTTTAGTATGGAAAATAAGAAACAAAAAGTGGGAATTGTGACACTTCCCGGCAACTTCAATTACGGGAACAGGTTACAGAATTACGCTGTTACGCAAGCTTATGAGTCGCGAGGTTTTAAAGCGGAGTCGCTGGTTCTGACAAATAGACCTAATGCATTACGGGACTTGAAGCAGCTGGTGCGTAAGCTTCTTAGAAAGCCTGTTAGTCATCCTGAGGACAATATGTCTGAAGAACGACTGGAGGCATTCCAGAGGTTCAACAAGAACATGTGTACAAGAGTGGTTAACTTTGATGAGTTTAACCCGAAAGAATACGCTTTCTTTTCGGTCGGTAGCGACCAAGTCTGGAATCTAGGTTACATCAAATATAACGAGGACTGGTTTTTCCTTGATTTCGCCAAGGAAGAGCAGCGCATTGCGTTGGCTCCGAGCATCGGTCTGGACGCGTTGGATGAACGCCAGAGCAGACGCTTAACAAAGGGTGTTCGGAATTTCCCTCTATTGTCTGTCAGGGAAGAACGAGGTGCCGAACTCATATATGAGGCGTCCGGTATGCGGGCGGAGGTTATTTGTGACCCCACGCTTGTCCTCACTCCAGAGGAGTGGGATGCTGTTTCGAGTGATTCTTTGACCCCGAAAGAACCTTATATTTTCACTTACTTGCTTGGTGGGGTCGGGTCCGAGGCGTCTGATGTTTTAAAGCAGCTTCATTCGCTTAACGGATATCCAGTGATTTCATTGACCGATTGTGACGATGGCAGCGAGCTTCCTGCTGGTCCGGCGGAATTCATTTCCCTCATTAAGAACGCGACCTTTGTCGTTACTGATTCGTTCCATGCCGCAGTGTTCTCGTCAATTTTCGAAACCCCTCTGTCCATAGTGCATAGAGATGGGGTGAGTATGTTCTCGAGGCTGCAGACCTTGTCCGAGAAATTGGGCACGGAGAACAAGATCTACAATGGTGGAACCCTATCGTTGGAAACGGCATCTGATTATGCAGGCGTCGCCGAACGAATTGCCGGAGAGCGGGAGAGATTTAACGCATACCTGTCTTTGGCCCTCAACCAAAAATCGTCGAATGACTCACGACATGAGGCGGTGAACGGTTGAACGGCCAACGCAAGACGGGTGCTTTGCTTGGGTATGCGAACATCATCGCGAAGAATCTGGTAAACATCATCTACGTGCCGCTGCTACTGCACTTTATTGGGCAGGCGGACTATGGCGTGTTCCAGATGACTAATTCCGTGGTGTTCGCGCTCACGCTGCTGAGCGCCGGATTCTATGGATCGTACGTGCGCTTCTACATGCGCGAGAAGGCGCACGGCAACGAGCTGGGCATCCGCCGTCTCAATGGCATGTTCCTGCTTGTCTACGCTGTAGTGGCGTTGCTGTGCCTGATTGGCGGTACAGCATTGACTATTAATGTGCGAAGCTTCTTTTCGGGCGGTCTGACTGCCAGTGAGCTTGTGCTGGCACGTGAGCTTATGGGGATCATGACAGTCAATGTGGTGGTCCAGTTGCTGTCCACACCGTTTGACTCCTACATTGTGTCGCACGAAAAGTTTGTGTTTCAGCAGTCCAGGCAGTTGCTTACTTCCATCGCTCAGCCATTCCTGGCGGTGCTTCTGCTCTGGCTGGGCATGGGCGCGGTCGGTGTCGCCTGCGCGCAGCTGACCATCACCAGCGTGCTGTTGCTGATGAACATCTGGTATGCCACGCGCACGCTTGGCATGCGTTTCACTTTCAAGGGCTTGGAATGGTCGATGTTCAAGGCCATCGCGGTGTTCAGCTTCTGGATCTTCCTCAACCAGATCTTCGACCTGGTGAACAACAACGTGCCGAACTTCCTGCTGGGCGCTATGGCCAGTGCGACCGCGGTGGCGGTGTTCGCTATCGCACTGCAGATCAGGAATATCTTCTTCTCCATGAGCACCACCATGTCGAACGTGTTCGTCCCCATGATTAATCGCATCGTTGCCGAGTCGGATGACAACAATGTGCTCACACGGCTTATGACGCGTGTGGGGCGGTACCAAATGGTGCTGTTCTGGTACCTGTTTGGCGGATTTATTGTACTTGGACGGTATTTCATCCATATCTGGGCGGGGGATGCCAATGCCGATGCCTACTGGCTTGTATTGATCATGACTTTACCAGTTATGGTTCCGCTTACTCAGAACACTGGCATCGAAATTCAGCGTGCGAAGAACAAGCACAAGATTCGTAGTCTGATCTACATTCTGACTTCGGTCATTGACATCGTGATTTGTGTTATTTTCATCCCAATCATGGGCTACTGGGCCACTGCCATCGGCTATCTAGCCAGCATCGTGCTCGGCACTGGTCTGTTCATGAATTGGTATTACCACACCCGTATCGGTCTCGACATGGTCTACTTCTGGAAGAACATGCTGCCCACCATCGCTCTGGCTCTCATCGTGACGGCCGTCTGCCTGCTGGGAACGCATTTCCTGCCAGTGAATTCCATCCTCATGTTCCTCGTGTGGGGTGTTGTCTATTCCATCCTGTTTCTTTCCGGCGCGATGAAGGTGTCGCTGACCGGTGAGGAACGGGAGAAAATCATCGGTCGAATCAAGAGAAAGGTAATTCGATGAGCGACTCAAACGTCATGGAGAGAGTGATTTCCTCGCCAGACGCCGATGCCATAGGCGGTTCCGCAACCTATTGCGTCGGCTGCGGAACCTGTGCATTCCTGGATCCGGCGTTCACTATCGCCAAGAACAACGACGGCTGCTATCAAGCGTTCATGCAGAGTGGGATTCAAAACCCTGCCAAGGTTGAGAGCGCATGCCCTTTCGCGAGCTCAGCCAACGAGGACGTTATCGGGAACGATCTGTTCGGCTCTCAGGCTGGCGTGCAGCACGACCAGTACCTGGGCTACTACCTGAACGCCTACGTGGGGTATGTGTCCGCGGATGGTTGGCGTTCCCGCGGCAGTTCCGGCGGCATGGTCAGCTGGCTTGCCTCGAAAATGCTGGAAGACGGACTGGTCGACGCCGTCGTGCACGTCAAAGACGGTCCCGATTCGGAACATATGTATACCTACCAGGTCTCGCACTCGGTCGAGGAATTGAAGACCGGTGCCAAGTCCAAGTATTATCCCGTGGAAATGAGCGAGGTATTGGCTTACGTGCGAAAGCATGAAGGGCGTTACCTGTTCATCGGCATCCCCTGTTTCGTGAAGGCTGTTCGCTTGCTGCGTCGTCAGGATCCGGTGTTGAATGAGCGTATTCGCTACTGCATCGGCTTGGTGTGCGGACATCTGAAATCCGATTTCTTCGCGAAAAGCGAGGCTTGGGAGTCGGGCGTTCCTTTGGAGGACATCGCCCGCGTGGACTTCCGGCACAAGACGCCCGGAAGTCCCGCCTCTGACTATGCGGTCGAAGTGAAACGCGTTAGTGGCGGCGATTCCGTTATCAAGCGAACCGCGGAACTGTCCACTACCAACTGGGGTCTGGGCTACTTCAAATACAACGCATGCGACTATTGCGACGACGTGCTCGCGGAAACTGCCGACGTGACTTTCGGTGACGCATGGATTCCCAAATACGTGAACGATGGCGAAGGCTGCAATGTGATTGTGGTGCGCAACCAAGACGTGCAGGATCTCATCGATGCACACCGAGACGAGCTTGTACTGCATGATTCCAATTCCGCCGAGGTGTACCAGTCCCAAGCGGGCGGTTTCCGTCACCGCAGGCAAGGGCTGGCCTACCGTCTCCACGTGCATCAGGAACGTGGCGAATGGACTCCGACCAAGCGCGTGAAGCCGTCGTTGGACGGCATCAGCGAGCAGCGTCAAAAAACGTATGCCATGCGCACCATGTTGAAGAATGAAAGCTTTGCCGCGTACCGCGAAGCGGTGGAGGCTGAAGATTTCAACGTGTTCAAGAAGCATATGAAGCCCGTGGAGAAAGAATATGCGCACGTAAGTGTGCCATTTAAGAAGCGTGTGCTTCGCGAAGCCAAGCAGTTGGTCAAAACAGCGCTACCTGCGTCTGCGGTGAGAAGCATTAAAAATCTAATGGGGGGGGGGCGTAGCTAGCGGCATCTATCTGACTGCACGTTCTTTCCATACTTTCGTTTTCGTAGCGTCGCCGACATTGGTACCAATTAAGTGTACTGATGTCGCCGACGCTTTTTCTATTGCCTATTCAGCTTTCAACGACGAACAACCATATGTTCTGTCTGCCTAGTGACGACTGAATGACCGATCTGAATACACGAAAAACAATAAGGAGAACTCGCATGTCAGCAAAACAAGCCATCAAACAAATTGTTCCTCGTCCGATATGGGCAAAACTGCAATCCGTAAAAGAAACCCATAACGGAAGAAAAGCGGAGAAAATACAAATCCAACGCTTCATGCGTTGGATTTCCTTGGACTCTTCTACCGATAAAGAGCGTGTGCAAACCCGCTTGGCGTTTGACATTCACAGGCTCGAAAAGGGATTAAGTCATATTCACTTCAGACTTGGCTTCGGCAAAGGCGTACTTAGTGAGATTTCTAAGCGTTTGATTTTACTTGAAAAAGCAGATCCGGCATATTCCGCAAATCCGCTATATAACCAGGGCCTGGCAGCACTGCATGAATATCAGCAACGTCATGAAGAACAAGGTTATGATCTTGCTCAGGTCAAAGCCATGTTTCCCGAATCCATTTGGAAGGCTGCGCAAGAGTGTAAGGCCGATGATTCAGCGGTTAAGGCTGGCTCATTTGTGATGGAATCAGCCTCTAAAGCGAACAATCTTTCTGTGAATTTCGTCCAGCTTGCGCAGAACAGGTATTCCGTACGCGAATACGCGAGCAAACCCGTCTCCCAAGACCTGCTCGACAAGGTTTACGAAGTGTCGATGAAGACTCCGTCCGTATGCAATCGTCAGGCAACCCGCGTGTACCAGATTACCGATCCGGAGAAAATTGCAACAGCCTTGAAGATTCAAGGTGGATTTAATGGGTACGGCATGCCGCCTGTATTGCTGCTGATCACTTCGGATATTAGAGCGTTCATGAACAACGGCGAGCGCAACGAACCGTTTGTGGATGGTGGCTTGTTCTCCATGTCACTGCTGTATGCGTTGGAAGCGTACGGTCTTGCGGCTTGCCCGTTGAACGCCATGTTCAGCCTATCCCAGGATCGGAAGACGCGTGCACTGCTGAACATTCCTGACTACGAGTTGCCCGTGATGTATATCGCGGTAGGCAACTTCCCAGAATCCGTACCAGTATGCCGCTCGACGCGACGAGATCCGAAAGCCATCGTCAAGAAAATCTGACACTAAGAACGGTTTCAATGTGTGAGTGGGTGGTCTGATTTAGGTAATCAGACCACCCACTTTTGTCTATTCCGGAACCAGCTTTATTTAATGAGCAGCAGCCACTTTCGTAGCGGGCGGATGCGTGCGATGACGAACACTGCCAATAGTGAAAACAGCAGAATGGATACTGTGTTAAGCGATGCGACTCGAAGCAGATGCATGCTGTCTGGAATGAGGGCGCGCAAAACTTGTGCAATGATCAGATGCACCATGTAAATGCCGTACGAGTACGAGGCGAGTCCGGTCATTGCGGTCGACAGCCAGCTTGGGCAATGCTTCCAGAACGTTGAATAGATAGCCGCATTGGAAAGTGCGAATGCAAAGAATGCGATTGGGAAGAATCCTGCAGTCACTAGGAAAAGCTCATTGGTTAAACGTAATTCAAGTGCACTGACGAGCCAAAGCAGCACCGCGGCCGCAATCAACAACCATGAACTGGTCTTGCGGGAAGAAATATGGAACACGTCCTTCTTCAATAAGTAGCCGAACAGCATGTACAGCAAGCCAAGAGATCCGCGACCGACGCAGCCGCCGAGAGTGATCTCATAATCAATGTCCACGCTAAACCAAGTGAGAATCGTTTGAATGGTAGGCAGCACAAGAATGAACGCCGTTCCGATTATCGCGAGCAGAATGATATAGCGGGTGTGCTGGGGAAGTGGCGTTTTCTTACTGCCATGTTTTGCTTTTTGCTCTGTGTTTTGCTTAATCGAGGTGCTGGAAGTGACGTCTTGCTGTAGCTGTGGGTGACGAAGAAAACAGGCTAGCACTGGAATCAGCAGATAAATGCCAAGCAGCATTTGCATATACCAGAAATGAATCATGGCGGGTTCGTCGATGAACAGCATGGTGCGCAGAAAATCCGCTACGGTCTGCAGCGTGCGGTTGGCAGCGAAATGGGGTAGGAAAGCGATTGCACACCAGCATTCGAACGAAACGAACATGGGCAGATAATTGTGCATGAGAAAACGCCTGAGCTTCGGACCGGTGTAATCGCGGTCAAGCATCAAATAGCCTGAGATGATCAGGAACAGCGGGACTCCGACTTTGGAAGTCGAGCCGATAATAGCAGAGATGAGGGTGGAGGAGAAATCTGAAAGCGAGGTGGCTGATAAAACACTATCTAATGAGATGCCCCCCCCTATGATTTTGCCCGAATTTGCCGAGCTTGCCCCGAGCAGGGGGACAGGGAGCGTGTGTACCGACACCACCGCCAGAATGGCGATAGCCCTCAAAAAATCAATGGCAACCGAGCGTGCCTGTCGTTCATGCTTTACATTTCCAGCATTCTGCTGGTCTGTTGCTGTTGTGGTCATAGGTGGTTCCTTTCCATATCCTTCTCCATCTCAACCGTACCTATGAGTATGGATGCGATACTATCTAAATCCCAAACTAAGCAAGAATCCAAGCGTTACAATGGTTGTGAGAATGCCTAAGAGCCTGTGCGTTTGCGATGTTGCGGGTGCCGGTCGATCTGGGATTCACTGTCCGAGGAAGGGAATTGGAATGGGTGAGAAGGTGTATAAGCCGATACTGGGGGAGGGGGAACATCTCCTGTCTTCAACGGATAATCCTGGTCGTGTGAGAGGGCTGTCTCGTGATGAGAATAATCAAAATCCAGGTATTCCTGAATTTGAAGAATACGATACTGACGATTTTCGAAATGACTCTGATGCACAAGTGGATGACGATTCCGCCCGGGAAATTAGTGAACTTCTCGCAATGATTGCCGTTGCCGGAGGAACTTGGATTTTCAGTAATTACGTGCTCCCTTGGTGGAAAGAGACTGCGTGGCCTTGGACCAAAGAAAAAGTCCGCGACATAAAGGCAAGATTAACTGCAAAGGAAGAACTTCAACCTGCCGCAACTGCGGAATCTACAACAAAGGAAGAGACGGAGTTAAGTCAGCAGCTAGACGAAGCCTCATCGTTAATAGACAGGTCCTTTGAGAACATTTGTTTCGATATGAGTGAGGAAGAGGCTAAAGCGCGCGTCATGAATCTTGTCCATCATATGATTGGCATGGCTAATGAAATACGCATTATGAGTAATGCGCGGATTACTGAAGCGTGCGAATCAGAAAAGCAGAGTATCGAAAAGCAGAAAGCTGTCGAAAAATTCCTTTCCGAAAAAGTGGCTTACGGTCTTAACCGTTTGCTTTCAGATGAACGTCTGGAATTAGATTCAGACGTTTCAGCGGAATTGTTCGCATTGACTGGCGGAGGGATACGAGACGAAGGCGAATATGTTCCAGTGCAGACAGACAAGCTTAGAAAGGCTATGCTTGAGGCTGAGCCTAGTAAAGGCGGTGCTGGCGGTGACGCACAAGCCTAAGCTTGCGAGCGTGTGATTCGGATAGAAAGGTAAGTTGTGCGGCTGGAAATCATAGTGTGTTTTCGTCGGAGTGAGGGGCTCTTAACATTCGATTCATATGCGTTATCCCGTCATAGGCACGCCCTGACTACCGAATCTTCTGTTTTTGCTGCTTAGGCGTCGGTCGGTATCGTCGATATTCTTTCCTTCCCGAGTCCTGCCGACTGCAAGAGGTGGTACAGTGTTGTATTTCTTGTGTGCGAAGGGGGTATGAGGCTAGCATGGACCAGTCAATGCATTAATTGAGGAGTATGCAAAAACGATAGAGCTAAAAGCGTACGGAGCAAACCTGCTACATAAATTCCTTCTCGAGGACCGTATCAAAATTGCCTGTATTTGATTACCGCCAGCAGCGCTCTATTCTTTTTGCGGGGAGAAGTGTTCGACCGATATATGTCGGATGATCATTTGGGGTGAAAGGGTGGATCTTGAAGTTGAACGTATTCGTAGATGCGATAGAGCATGTGGCTGAATGGTTGAACCAATATGGGAATGCGGTTAATGCTGTGTCGACGATTATTGCGACTGCCATAGCGGTAGTAGGAATTATCGTCTCCTGCAAATCTATTGGTGTTGCCAATAAGGCGAATGAGATAGCTCAGAAATCTTTTGACTATTCAAGGAAGAAAGATCGGCAGGAAGTGGAGCGTTCCCAAGCGGTTCTTGTTTCAGCTTGGGTGACGCCGTTTGGCGTCGGCAGTATGATTGCGCAACAGAGAATGATTGTCACTGTGTGTAATGGCAGTTCCCAGCCGGTCTACAACGCTGTGGTTTCCATGGGTGCCATACAGGGTGCAGCTCCAGAACTGATTGCTGGTGATGGCGCGGTTCCTATTGGTACGTTGCCGCCGGGCAAATATAAAGTTAGGGTTCCAGAGCCGCCGCATGGAATGCATACAAAGTTCAACGCTTCAGTTGGATTCACCGACTCAAGGGGGCTTTCGTGAACACGGGACGCCAAAGGTAATCTCATCCAGACCAAGGAACATCCTTACGCTTATTTCAAGCTGTCCCTTCCTGTGAAGGATTTGGAGCCTTTGATTCCTGCCGATAACAGGAGAGAACTGTAGCTGCACTGTATATGTGCGAAGATATTGCGGAAGACCTGCGTATGGTATGGAGCCGTTTCATATTTGTTGCATAGGAGAAGATGGACTGGCGCAGCATGATAGCTAAAGCAGTCTTCTAGTCCTCCTAACAGTGTCCAACCTTGGGAGCTCTTTTCACGATGCCCCTGTTCGCCAAGTCGACCAGCAGGTACACGTACGCCCACTTGCCGCCGACGCGCACGTACGTCAGGTCGCTCGCCAGATGCGTGTGCGGCTCGTAGCCGTCGAACTCGCGGTCCAGTAGGTTCGCGAGCCTGGCCTCGTTGACCCGCGTCCCGTGCGGTTTGAATTGTCTGCGCGTGTGCGCGCCCACATGCCCTGTTCGCGCATGATGCCGCCGATGCGCCTCCTGGACGCGGCGACGCCCTTCCTTTCCAGCGCGGCCTTGATCTTCCTGGCGCCGTAACGCTCATGGCTGTCGCGCCAGATCGCGCGCACGTCGCCGGCGATCGGATCCACATGCTCCGTCTCGGGATGCCTGGTCATCCAGTAGTAGGTGGAGCGGGGAACGTCCAGTATCCTGCATTGCGCTGATATCGGGTAGCGGGCGGCGTTGGCCCGTATCACGTCCGCTTTCGTGCGAATACCGGCGTCGCTTGTTCTGAAACGTCCACCTCCATCTCCAACTGTCGGTTGCGTCTCCTCAGCTCGATAAGCTCGTTCTGCTCGGGTGTGCGGTTGTCCGCGGCCCGGGTGGAGCCGCTGTCGCGGATGCCTTGGACCCAGCGCCGCGGGGTCGATCGCGCGATGTCGTACTCGGCCCCGATCTCCCGGGAGGGCTTGCCGCTCTCGCACGACTGCACGATCTGCCGTTTGAACGCCTCGTCGTAGTGGCGTGGATGCTTCAGGTCGGCCATCGTCGGCCTGCAATCTCATGTCATTCGTCCCTCATCGGACTGTTTAATGCATTGTAGCCAATCCAAAACGCGCCAGGCTCCTCAAGGCCGCGGGATTCCCGAACGCGAAGGACATCGAGGGATACGACTGGTCGAACCTGCGCATGCCCGCCGACTGGGGGCGCGCGCAGCTCGAGACGCTCGACTTCGTCGACCGTTGCGAGGACCTCGTGCTCTACGGGCCCGTCGGCACCGGCAAGACCCATCTCGCGGTCGCGTTGGGCAGGCTCGCGTGCATGCGCGCGATACCGGTCAGGTTCTTCACCGCGACCGGGCTGCTCATGCGGCTGCGCCGCGCGAAGCGCGAGGACCGGCTCGATGCGGAGCTCCGGCAGATCGCCAAGGCGAGGCTCCTGATCATCGACGAGTTCGGCTACATGCCGATCGACGAGGAGGGTTCCAGACTCCTGTTCCAGGTCATATCGGATTCCTACGAGACCCGGAGCGTCATCTACACCACGAACATCGAGTTCTCCGGCTGGGGACGCGTGCTCGGCGACAAGAACATGGCCGCCGCGTTGATCGACCGCACCGTGCACCACGGCAGGCTCGTCAGATTCGAGGGAGGCTCATACCGCAGCGAGCACGCCCTCATGACCAGATAACCAAGGAAAAAGGGGCGGCGGGTTTCGACGGCGCAGTTTCCGCTGGAAACCAGCCGCCTATGCTGCTGAAAAATAGTGCCCATACTGTGGACGCCAACTTGCAGAAACACATCCAACCTCACGGACCCGCGGCTGGAGGTCAAGCGCAATCTGGCGAAGCGGCGGTCGAAGACTGCCAGGGCGTGCGGGATGCGCGAATGCCTGCAGGGCATCTACGCCGACAGCGTCAACCGCACGGAGGCGGAGGCCGGTGTCAAGGCATTGTGTTCGTGGATGATGCATTCGCGGCTGGAACCGATGAAGGCCCTCGCCGGACAGTTCCGACGGCACTGGTAGGACATCCTCGCCTACTCTTCGACCATCGGTGCCCCAACGCGATCCTCGAGGGACTCAACGGCATCATCCGGCACGTCAAAACCCGCTCCCGCGGCTTCAGGAACATGGACTGCTTCAGCACCATGATCTACCTGACCTGCGGCAAACTCGGCCTCAACACCGTCACCGCCTGACCCGCTTCACCCACACCAAACAGAGAAAGGCCTTATTTGATGATCGTCAACGGGGTGATGTCTGTCATCCTCATCCCGCTGATCGCGGACTCCGCGGATTATGCCCCGTGCGCGGTGCCTGGCACCGACACTGCGGTCAGGCGGTCAACTGGGCACGCAACATGTTATTTACTCTTCCCGTGACGGCCCGTTATCGGGGCCTTAGACATTCGGCTACGTTGTTTGTTCGTGTGCACCACCGGAGCCTAGACGGAAACTTTATCGGAATGCTGATATACCGGGTATATCATCGAGGATATACAGTTTTGCCACTAAGAAGGTAGTTTATGGGAAGTTCTGATTTTACTCCACATGTCGAAAACATCGGTAATGTATTGGGACGTAATGATAATTGGTTTGATATTCCACGTTATCAGCGTGACTATGCATGGGACAAGAGAAATATCAAGACTTTTTATGATGATATAGTTTCTCGTATTGGTGCAAACAACACTAATCTTAGTATAACCCCATACTTTCTTGGTACCATCCTTCTGCTGGGGAAGTGGGATGATTCCCACAAACGTTTTGACGTCATTGATGGACAACAGAGATTGACAACCATGTATCTGTTTCTTGGGGCTATGATGAGAGTGGCGGAAGAAGTCGCAGGTGATGGGAGTAATTCCCTGAGTCAAGAAGATCGTGATACCCTCCATGCTTTAGCATCAAGGATTTTGAAGCAAAAGCTTAAGACTCAGGATATTAAAGAGTCGGATATTAAAAATACGGTGCAAATTAATACAGGAAGTGATCTTTTTGAAGATTTGATTTTCGGGAAGGGGGACGCATGGCACAATCAGCATCCTTGTTGCGATGCAGAAAAGAAACTTATTGAAGCTTATGCATTCTTTTATAAGAATCTTGCTCCAGAAGAATTGTCTAAAAATATTGTCCATGTAGATGGTGCATCGTATGCAGAATATCTGAATGCAGTATATGAACAAGTGATGTATCCCACCGTTATCATTATTGCGGTCAGTTCAGAAGAAACCATCAATGAGATATTCGAAGCAATCAATTCCAAGGGAAAACATCTGGATTCTGTTGATCTTGTCAAAAACGCTATTTTCAATAAACTAAGTTCTCAGCCACAGGATGAAGCTAAGAAAGAGTGGGGAAAAATTAAAGAAAATCTCTCTAAAGAGAGCAAAGGGCTCGATGATGAGCCGTGGCTGTCTATGGCTGAATTCTTTAAATTATTCTGGACCGCTACGCAGTCAGGTAGAGGATCTGACTTGTATCAGAAATTTGAGAATGTATATGGGAACGCTAGTGTCAATGAGCTAAAGGACTTTGTGCATCTTGCTACTCGATATTCTAAGGTGTATGCCGATATGAATGGGCTGAGTAATTATTTTGTTTTCCAAAAAGATTATCGTGAATATGTGAAAAGTGATCTCATCGCAATGAAAGAGCTGAGATTTACGCAAGCAATGGCATTAGTGTCGACATTGGTGTGGGCATATGAGCAAAATAAGATAAAAGCTAGGTTTCTAGTAGAAACGTTGGATTTTCTTCTTGCGTTCAGTATCATATGTTCAATGTCCAATACGCCGTCAAACAAGCTGACAAAATTGTATAAGAAATGGGCAAAATCTATTTTCCTGTCTCTTATACACATCTGACGCTGCC
>OJPQ01000619.1_pt1 | contig 14591 bp, 13 predicted proteins | sample 1598531 | NCBI WGS metagenome assembly OJPQ01 (sample SAMN03922491, study PRJEB24848) | human gut metagenome | isolation source: stool sample | host: Homo sapiens | place: Germany | collected 2011-05 | reverse complement strand
GTTATTAAACTTTCACAGGTGTTGTGTTGCAAGCCTCAGGAGCTGATGGAGATAAATGATTGAAAAGCCTGCTTTTTAATCATTTAAGGATAGGGTATACTAGAAAAAAAGCAAAGACAGGGGGTGACTGCAAATGTCTGCAAATATAGCAATCGGAATACAGGACTTCTCCACATTAATTGAAAATCATTATTTTTATGTTGATAAAACGGATTTTATAAAGGAATGGTGGGATTGTGGGGACAGTGTTACTCTGATCACAAGACCAAGACGTTTTGGTAAAACTCTGACCATGAGTATGGTAGAACAGTTCTTTTCCGTGGAATATTCCGGGCGTTCGGATCTGTTTGAGGATTTAAAAATCTGGGAGGATAAGAAGTACCGTAATATACAGGGAACGTATCCGGTCATCAGTCTGTCTTTTGCAAATGTGAAGGAACCCACGTATCAGCTGGCAGAAAAAAAGATCTGTGAATTAATTGCGCAGCTTTATGTCAAATACGATTTTATAACGGAAAGTGGAAAGCTACGGGATACGGAAGTAAAGTTGTATAAAAAAATCATGACTGATATGGAGTATGTAGATGCAACACTTTCTTTATATTATCTGTCAGGATTTTTGTATAAATATTACGGGAAAAAAGTGATTATTCTGTTAGATGAATATGATACGCCAATGCAGGAAGCTTTTGTAGATGGCTACTGGGAGCAGCTTGTGACATTCACAAGAAGTCTGTTTAACGCGACATTTAAGACCAATCCGGCATTAGAGCGTGGAATTATGACAGGAATTACGAGGGTCAGTAAGGAATCCATTTTTTCGGATCTGAACAATTTAAAAGTGGTCACTACAACATCCAATGAATATGCTGCATCCTTTGGTTTTACGGAGCAGGAAGTGTTTTCTGCGCTAGAGAGTTTCGGACTGGAAAACGAAAAAAATGAGGTAAAAAGATGGTATGACGGATTTATTTTTGGAACCCACAAAGATATCTACAATCCGTGGTCGATTTTAAATTATCTGGATGCAAAGCAGTATACAACCTATTGGGCAAACACAAGTGCAAATAGTCTTGTCGGAAAACTGGTTCGTGAAGGAAACCGCCTGATCAAAGAAAAATTTGAGAAGCTGTTATGTGGCGATTGTATACAATCAGCTGGATGGAAATGAAAAGGCCGTATGGAGCCTTTTACTCGCAGGCGGGTATTTAAAGGTTTTGTCTTATGAAAAATATCAGGATATTCCGGAAGGAACGGAACCGAAATATCAGCTTGCACTTACCAATCTTGAAGTAAAGCTTATGTTTCAGAGAATGATTCACGATTGGTTTGCCCCGGTACAGCCGGATTACAACGATTTTGTTAAGGCAATGCTTGTTGGGGATGTGGATGCGATGAATGAATATATGAACCGTATTGCATTACAGACATTCAGCTATTTTGATACCGGAGACCGGGCTTTTGGGGCTGAACCGGAGCGTTTTTACCACGGGTTTGTTTTAGGTCTGCTGGTTGATTTGCGGGACAGGTATTATCTGAGGTCGAATCGGGAAAGCGGCTTTGGCAGATATGATATTATGTTGGAGCCAAAACATCCGGGAAAAGATAATGCTGTGATTCTGGAATTTAAAGTACGAAGCGCAAGAAAGGGAAAAAGTCTCGAAGAGACCGCGCAGTCTGCAATTGCACAGATCAGGGAACGAAAATACAGTGAAGAACTGAAAATGAAAGGGATTACAGATAGTCAGATCAAAGAATATGGAGTTGCGTTTGAAGGTAAGACCGTGTTGATTGTGGATTGAGCTGGAGGAAAAAAACAATGGGAATCTATGTAAATCCGGGAAATGAAGAATTCAAAAGAGCAGCAAATTCAAAAATATATGTGGACAAGACCATGCTCCTCGCGTTTACAAACCAGAATTTAAAATCAGAGCATCAAAACATCTGTGTCAGCCGTCCCCGCCGCTTCGGGAAATCCATGGCAGCCAACATGCTGTCTGCTTATTATGGCGTGGAAAATGATTCACATGCATTGTTTAAACCTTACAGGATTAGCAAAGACAGCAGCTTTGAGGAGCATATAAATAAATACAATGTCATCCAGATTAACATGATTGATTTCATGACACGCACTTCTTCTGTCGAAGAAATGATAGATTATCTGCAACGTCGGATTCTTTGGGATTTAAAGAAAGCATACGGACAATTAGAATGTTTTGACTGGAATGATCTGGTGGAAGTATTGCAGACCATTTATGCGGAAACGAAACGCGCATTTGTAATCATTATTGATGAATGGGATTGTATTTTCCGCAAATACCCGGATAACCATGAGGATCATATCCGGTATCTGGATTTCCTTCGTTTCTGGCTCAAGGGAAAATCATACATTGCATTAGCCTACATGACCGGCATCCTTCCCATCAAAAAATACGGCGAACATTCCGCCCTGAACATGTTTGATGAATATTCCATGACCAACCAGCGCGAACTGGCAGAGTTTACCGGTTTTACAGAGGCTGAGGTGCAGGAACTCTGCCGCCAGTATGACATGCCATACGACAAGACGAAACAGTGGTATGATGGCTATGATTTAAAGGGCGTGCAGATTTACAATCCGCGTTCTGTAGTCATGTCAATGCTTGGTCATGACTACGACAGCTACTGGACAAAAACAGAGACATATGAGGCATTAAAGAAATACATCCAGATGAACTAGTATGGGTTAAAAGAACTGACCACCCGGCTGATTGCCGGGGAACACATCCCGGTAAATCCGGATAAATTCCAGAATGACATGACAACGTTTGCCAGTGCGGACGATGTACTGACGTTGTTGGTTCATCTGGGATATCTGACCTATGATTTTTACGCACAGACCGTCTGCATCCCCAATCAGGAAGTGCAGAAAGAGTTTATTAACTGTATCGAGGACGGCGGCTGGGAACCGGTGATGGCGGCCATCCGGCAGTCAGAGGATCTGATGGAAGCTACACTTCGTGGGGATGAAGAATATGTTGCACAACAAATTCAGCGGGTGCATGAAGAGAATATTTCCATTCTGAAATATAATGATGAAAATTCCCTGGCGTGTGTATTGTCACTGGCATACTATGCGGCAAAGAAAACATATGAAGTTTATCGGGAACTGGCAGGCGGAAAAGGGTTTGCGGATCTGGTGTTTGTTCCGAGAAAGCATGTGGAAAATCCGGCCATGATTGTGGAATTAAAATGGGATCAGTCTGCACAGACAGCACTTGATCAGATCCGGGAGAAAAAATATGACAAAGCATTAAAGGGCTATCATGGAAGATTGCTTCTGGTCGGAATTAATTACAGGAAAGCGGAAAAAACTTATACCTGCAGAATAGAAACGGAGACGATAAACGAATGATCTGACATGTATTGTTGGGTGCGCAGGGGAGGGCATAACAAGGGATACTACACCAGCATCCCAAGCGTTCCCGCCACAATCAGTACCAGCCCCCCGGCTTCTTTTTTTCCAAGTTTCTCATGAAATACAAGATAAGAAAACAGAATGGTAACCAGAATACTCAGCTTATCGATCGGCACAACGACACTTGCCAGACCATCCTGCAGCGCACGGTAATAGCACAGCCAGGAAGCACCGGTGGCAAATCCGGACAGGCAGATAAAGCCAAGTTCCCTGTGATCAATCGTGCGCACACTGTCCTGCTTTTTCGTGACAAACACGACAATCCATGCCATGATCAGCACAACGATGGTACGGATGGCTGTTCCCAGATTGGAATCAATGTTTTCAATGCCGACTTTTCCCAGAATAGAAGTCAGGCTGGCAAAGACGGCAGAGCCAAGCGCGTAGAAGAACCAGCTCCAGCCTTTTTTCCCGGAATTCTCAGAAGAGGTTTCCTTTTTCGTGATCATCAGGTAGGTTCCCGCGCCGATCAGCACCACGCACAGAAGTTTCAGTGGGCTGATGCTCTCATGCAGGAAGAGAAAAGCGAGAAGAATGGAGAGGATGGCACTTGATTTATCGACCGGGACCACCTTATCCACATCTCCGATCTGCAGTGCACGGAAGTAGCACAGCCAGGAAGCACCGGTGGCAAGTCCGGACAGGATCAGAAATGTCCAGGTTTTGGCAGAAACACTTCCGATGCTGTGTTGTGCCCCGACCAGAAATACCATGATCCATGAAAAAATAAGTACAATAATGGTACGGATCGCCGTAGCTGCATTGGAATCGGTATTTTTGATACCGCATTTCGCCAGTATGGAAGTCAGTCCGGCGAACAGAGCTGACCCAAATGCAAATAGAATCCACATATACAATTTCCTCCCTGAGACAAGCGTAAAATGTTTTGGGGCATTTGTCAAAACTTTTTTCTTGTGATATGATAATTTTATCATTTTCAGAGGTGACAGAATGTTTGAAAAAAAACAGATCATATACAGTGAAACACAGGGAGTCTGTCAGGTAGAAAATATTGTTTCGCTCTCCGCATCACGTAGGGAGCGCAAAATTCCGTACTATGTGCTGCGCCCGGTATTCGACAAATCCAGAGTATCTTATATTCCGGTAGAAAACCATCAGGTAAAACTGCGGGAGTTGTTTACCAGGGAAGAGGCAGAGGCACTTCAGGGAACGGAAGAAATGAAAAAAGATGAAAAACTGAGACAGGCCGTGGAGTATGTATTAGGAAAAAAGGAGGGATAGGATGGCACAGCAACAGCCACAGCAGGCAATACATAAATTTGTACTTGGAAATAAAGAACTTGAAGGAAAGACAGCGGAATTCCAGTATGACAAAGGCTGGTACAGCATTACGGATATTGTAGGGGAGGAACGCAACGTAATCTACAAATCCCGCAATGCGCAGGAAGCCTATATGAAATGGAACGTATATATCGGCCGCAAAAAAGAGAGACCGTCATCCGGCAAAAACAGCGATGTGGATGGAAACAGAGCAAACGATTCCCGTGAGCATCGGAGCCGTGATTTCCGCGAAAAGCGTGACATGACGGATCGGCGTGGAAATAACCGGGGACGTCATTGACATATAAAAACAGCACCGGGTAGGTGAAGACCGCGGTGCTGTTTTTGTTTAAAAAGTGAGCGGAGAGCATGGGATTCGAACCCACGTTGCGTCTATTCGACGCAAACCGCATTTCGAGTGCGGCACCTTCGACCTCTCGGACAACTCTCCCTTGAAATTCATCTCCGATGAATTTCCTACGTACATCGCTTCCGCGGAGCGGAACTTTCATGCGATGTGCTCCTTGAGGTATAGCGTAAGCTATATCTCCTACGTACATCGCTTCCGCGGAGCGGAACTCTCATGCGATGTGCTCCTTAATAGTATACAGAATTTACATACATTTTTCAAGTCGCTTATCTTGTGAACGGACAAAAATTATACTATAATACAAATGTGTATGTGAAAACATTTGGTACACAATAAGAGAATATGCAGGAGGAAACGTGCATGATGAAGATCGGAATGCTTACCAGCGGCGGAGACTGCCAGGCTTTAAATGCAGCCATGCGTGGTGTTGTAAAAGGACTTACTACGAATGTAGACGAACTGGAGATTTATGGATTTGAAAATGGGTACAAAGGGCTGATCTATGAACAGTACAGAATTCTTACAGCCTCGGATTTTTCCGGAATCCTTACCAGAGGTGGAACGATTCTCGGATCTTCCCGCCAGCCATTCAAACAGATGCGTGTGCCGGATGAAAACGGTCTGGACAAGGTAGAGGCCATGAAGTCCACATACCGTAAGCTCGGACTCGACTGTCTGGTTATCTTAGGTGGTAACGGTACACAGAAGACAGCCAATCTGCTTCGCGAGGAAGGACTCAATATTATTCATCTTCCAAAGACCATTGACAATGATATTTACGGAACAGATGTGACATTCGGTTTTCAGAGTGCAATTAATATAGCGACAGAGACTATCGATTGCATCCATACAACGGCTGCTTCCCACAACCGTGTATTTATTGTAGAGGTGATGGGACACAAAGTAGGATGGCTTACCCTGTATGCAGGAGTGGCAGGCGGTGCCGACATTATTCTGCTCCCGGAGATTCCGTATGATATTGATAAGGTCGTGGATGCGATTCATAAGCGTACAAAAGACGGAAAAGGATTTACGATTCTTGCAGTTGCAGAAGGTGCAATCTCCAAAGACGATGCACAGCTTACCAAGAAGCAGTACAAGGCAAAAGTTGCATCCCGCAGGTACCCATCGGTTTCTTATGAGATTGCAGATCAGATTCAGGAGAAATGCGGTGTGGAAGTCCGCGTTGCGGTTCCGGGCCACACACAGCGTGGCGGCAGTCCGTGTCCATACGACAGAGTATTATGTACCCGTCTTGGATCTGCCGCTGCCCAAGCAATTATGGATGGAAAATTTGGCTGCATGATCGCCATGATCAACAACAAGACCAAATGTGTGCCGCTTGGAGAGGTGGCAGGCAAGTTAAAGACGGTTGATCCGGACAGTCAGATGATTCAGGAGGCAAAACGGATCGGTATCAGTTTTGGAGATTAAATTTCCTGATATCCGGCAAAAAGGAGAAGAAAAATGTCTTACACGGCTTTATACCGTAAGTTCCGTCCGCAGGAATTCGAAGATGTCAAAGGACAGGAACACATTGTTACAACATTAAAGAACCAGATCAAAGCCGATCGCATAGGACATGCTTATTTGTTTTGCGGTACCCGGGGTACCGGAAAGACGACAGTTGCAAAGATTTTTGCAAAAGCAGTAAATTGTGAACACCCGGTAGACGGAAGTCCCTGTGGAAAATGCCCTGCGTGTCAGGGCATTGCCGCCGGGACTTCTATGAATGTCATAGAGATTGATGCGGCATCGAACAACGGCGTGGACAATATCCGGCAGATCCGGGAAGAAGTATCTTACCGCCCGACAGAGGGAAAATACAAGGTTTACATTATTGATGAGGTGCATATGCTGTCGGCAGGCGCATTCAACGCGCTGCTCAAGACGCTGGAGGAACCGCCGGCATATGTGATTTTTATTCTTGCGACAACGGAAGCACACAAGATCCCGATTACGATTCTGTCCCGCTGCCAGAGATATGATTTTCACCGGATTTCCATTGATACCATTACCGATCGTCTGGCGGAACTGATGCGTACCGAACAGGTGGATGTCGAGGAGCGCGCACTGCGTTATGTGGCAAAAGCCGGGGACGGTTCAATGCGTGATGCGCTGAGTCTGCTCGACCAGTGTATTGCTTTTCATCTGGGGGAAAAACTCACCTATGAAAATGTGCTGGAAGTGCTCGGTGCAGTGGATACGGAAGTGTTTTCCGCACTGTTGCGCCAGGTGCTGGCAAAAGATGTGACCGGTGCCATCCGGACGGTGGATCATTTGGTGGATCAGGGACGGGAACTGGGACAGATGGTGAACGATTTTACCTGGTACATGAGAAATCTTTTGCTCATCCAGAGTGCGGATGACATGGAGGAAGTGCTGGATATGTCGGCAGATCATCTGGCAGCCCTGAAAGAAGAGGCACAGATGGTGGAGCCGGAAACACTGATCCGGTATATCCGGATTTTCTCGGAACTGTCCAGCCAGATCCGGTATGCGGCACAGAAGCGCATCCTGCTGGAGATTGCAATTATCAAGCTTTGCCGTCCGCAGATGGAAAAAGATCTGTCGGCACTCAATGAGCGTATGGATGATATGGAGCAGAAATTAGAAAGCGGGGCATTTGTTTCGGCAGCACCACAAAGTGCAGCAGTTCCGGCAGCAGGTGGCACACAGGCTCCGGCGGCACAGGCTCAGGAGAAAACACAGCTTCCCAAAGCCATTCCGGAGGACATTAAACAGGTGATGAACAACTGGCGGTCGGTCATTTCGGAGATGGGAGGCATCACTAGACAGTATTTAAATCAGGCGGTGCCGACGCTTGGACCGGCGGGAGAACTGCTCCTGGTGTTTGACGATGCCAACGCTTTTGCCTATCTAAGCGACAATAAGGCAGGGTGTATTGATCATTTGAAAGAAATGATTGCGCAGCGGTGTGCAAAGCAGGTAGAAGTGCAGCTCCGCTTAAATGAAGGAGGACGCAGCGCAGCCAATACGGTACCGGATTTGCGGCAATTAATCAATTTTGATATTGAGGAAGAGAACTTCTAATGGTATGATAATACAAGATTCGTAAATAACTGAAATTAGAAAGCAGGAGGACCCCACATGGCAAAAAGAGGTGGATTCCCTGGCGGTATGCCGGGAAATATGGCGAATATTATGAAACAGGCGCAGAAGATGCAAAAGCAGATGGAAGAGGCGCAGAAGAATTTAGAGGAACAGGAAGTTACGGCAGCAGCAGGAGGCGGAGCCGTGGAAGTGACGGTTTCCGGCAAGCATGAGGTGACAAAGGTAAAACTGGCAGAAGAAGTAGTGGATCCGGATGATATTGAGATGCTCGAGGATCTGATCATGGCAGCGACAAATGAGGCGATGCGTAAAATTGACGAAGCTTCCCAGCAGTCCATGTCACAGATTACAGGGGCATTAGGTGGAGGACTTCCGTTCTGATATGGATTATTACAGTCATGAGATTGCAAAATTGATTGAAGAACTGTCTGCACTTCCGGGAATCGGAGCCAAATCCGCACAGCGGCTGGCATTTCATATTCTGAATATGCCACAGGATCATGTGGATGCACTGGCATCGGCAATTGTTTCTGCAAAGAAAAATGTCAAATACTGCAAGTGCTGTTATAACCTGACAGATCAGGAAATTTGTCCGATCTGCAGTGACACATCCAGAGATCACAAGACGATTATGGTGGTAGAAAATACCCGCGATCTGGTTGCCTATGAAAAAACCGGAAAATACAGCGGGGTCTACCATGTGTTGCATGGTGCAATTTCCCCCATGCTTGGAATCGGTCCGAACGATATCCGGCTGAAGGAACTGATGGTGCGTCTGGAAAAAGATGTGGATGAGGTGATTATTGCAACGAATTCCAGTCTGGAAGGTGAGACAACGGCGATGTATATCAGCAAACTCATCAAACCGACAGGGATTAAAGTGACACGGATTGCCAGCGGAGTGCCGGTTGGCGGAGATCTGGAATATATCGATGAAGTAACTCTTCTGCGTGCATTGCAGGGGAGAACAGAATTATAAATATATAGCTATTCTTGTGTTTAAAGGAGGAAAGGACAAATAATGAATCATTTAGAATTGGAAAAGCTTGCGAATGAAATCCGTAAGAGCATTGTAACGGCAGTGCACAGCGCAAAATCCGGTCATCCGGGCGGATCGCTGTCTTCGGCAGATATTTTTACATATCTGTATTTCGAAGAGATGAATATTGATCCAAAGAACCCGAAGATGGAGGATCGTGACCGTTTTGTATTGTCCAAAGGACATGTAGCACCGGCTTATTATTCCACACTTGCAGAGCGCGGATTTTTCCCGAAGGAAGATCTTGTGACACTGCGCCATACAGGTTCGTATCTGCAGGGACATCCGGATATGAAGCATATTCCTGGCGTTGATATGTCCAGTGGATCTTTGGGGCAGGGAGTTTCTGCTGCAGTAGGTATGGCAGCAGCCGGAAAATTTGATCACAAGGACTATCGTGTATACACCCTGACCGGAGATGGTGAGATTCAGGAGGGACAGATCTGGGAGGCTGCTATGTGGGCAGGACACAGGAAGCTGGACAATCTGGTAGTGATTGTAGACAATAATAATCTGCAGATTGATGGGGAGATTGACAAAGTATGTTCTCCGTATCCGATTGATAAGAAGTTTGAGGCATTTAATTTCCACACGATCGTGATTGACGGAAATGATTTCGACCAGATCCGTGCAGCATTTGAGGAAGCGAAGAAGACCAAGGGTCAGCCGACTGCCATTATTGCAAAGACCATCAAAGGAAAGGGAGTTTCCTTTATGGAGAATGAAGCCGGATGGCATGGAAAAGCTCCGAATGACGAGCAGTACGAAATCGCTATGAAAGATCTTGAGAAAGCAGGTGAAGCATTATGTCAGAAGTAAAGAAAATTGCAACCAGAGACAGCTATGGAAACGCATTGGTAGAACTTGGAAAAGAGCATGAGAATCTCATCGTGCTCGACGCAGATCTGGCAGGTGCTACCAAAACCTGTATTTTCCAGAAAGAATTTCCGGAGCGCCATTGGGACTGCGGTATCGCAGAGTGCAACATGACAGGTATTGCTGCAGGATTATCTACCTGTGGGAAAGTTCCGTTTATCAGTTCTTTTGCAATGTTTGCAGCCGGACGTAACTATGAGCAGGTTCGCAACTCCATCGGATATCCGCATCTGAATGTAAAGATCGGAGCTACCCATGCAGGAATTTCGGTCGGAGAAGACGGTGCTACTCATCAGTGCCTGGAGGATCTGGCCCTGATGCGTGAGATCCCTGGTATGGTAGTGATCAACCCGTCGGATGATGTGGAAGCACGCGCAGCAGTACATGCAGCATATGATTATGTGGGACCGGTTTATCTTCGGTTTGGACGTCTGGCAGTGCCGGTGATCAATGACAGAGAGGATTACAAGTTTGAGATCGGAAAAGGAATCGTATTAAAAGAAGGTACGGATGTAACCATTTTTGCGACAGGACTGGAAGTGTCAGAGTCCTTAGAAGCTGCAAAGATGCTGGAGAAAGATGGAATTTCTGCAGAAGTAATCAATATCCATACCATCAAGCCGATTGACGAGGAACTGGTTGTTGCATCTGCAACAAAGACGAAGAAAGTCGTAACCGTTGAGGAACATTCCGTAATCGGTGGACTTGGAAGCGCGGTAGCGGAAGTATTGTGTGAAAAGGCACCGACAAAGATGATGCGTATCGGCGTGAATGACCGGTTTGGAGAATCCGGACCGGCGGTTGAGCTGATTCACAAATACGAACTGGACGCAGAAGGAATTTACAAAAAAGTAAAAGCTTTTGCAAAATAATACAGCAAGTACAAAGGAGGCTGTCGTATCGAAGGATATGGCAGTCTTTTTTTGCCTGAAGTCTGGAAATATGTCCGGTAGTGTCGTACGATTTTTTTCATGCCTGTCAGGTTTTTCCAAAATTCTACCGGATGGTGGTGATACTATATTCTGGAAAAACGGATAAGGAGGCAGGATATGATAGATATTGCAGAAGGACCGGGACGTGACCTGAAAAATATCAGACAGATCGGAACACCGGCAGAGGGGGATCGGATTTACATAGAAAATGCGGCGTATGCCAGGGTGCATGAAGAAACTTATGAGGAGCGGAGAGTGTTTATCTTTATGGGGCATACAGAGTGCGAGCAGGGTGTATATATGACCTTTGTAGAGGCTGCCATTCCGGTAAGGGATATGGAATTTTCACAGAATCTGCCGAGATGGGGAACACATGCGTGGTCGGATGTATTCCGTGAGATTAAGAGATCTTATGAGAATTCCATTATTGTCGGATGGGCGTTGGATTGTAAAGGATATCCACCACGCCTGACAGCAGAACTGGAAGCTATCCACAGAGAACAGTTCGGAGGTGCACATCAGGTTCTTTTCCTTATGGACAGTATGGAGGGGGAAGAATACTTTTATCTGCATAAAGGCAACCGGCTACAACCGAAAAACGGGTTTTATATCTATTATGCAAGGGAATTGCATGAGATACGGATCCCGGATGTGACGATTGAACTGCCGAGACGTGGAACCCGGCAGATGCTTCCGGAGATTCTGACGGAGAGCAAAAAAGAGAACGAAAAAGAAGAATGCAGCAGTTCAAGGAGCGAAGGCAAACCAACGTCGTATGCGATGGCTGCCGCAATCGCGTTGCTTTTGGTTCTGGCCGGGGTCGGAATCTGGCAGCAGCGAATTCCTATTCCGGGTCTGGAGCAGACCGTGGAGACGATAGGAGAAAAAATCCGCCATGTGTCACAACCGGCAGAAGTCCTGGTGGGAACTGAAAAAAATATAGTGGAAGAACAGACGGAGAGCGCAAAGAGTACGGAAACCATCAGTGAACCCATGCAGCTGATACCGATTGAAGAGGTTCCGGCGGGAGCGGTGAAAAAGGCAGAGGAAGCGGCTCCTTCCACACAGCCGGCCGAGGAAAAAGAAAAACCTGTGGCGGTAGAAAAAACACAAAATTATTATGTGGTACAACAGGGGGATACGTTGAGCGGAATCTGTAAACAGGCATACGGATCAATGAAAAAATTAAAAGAGCTTGAAAAGGCGAATGATCTGGAAGATTCGGATGATATCAGGGTTGGGCAGAAATTATTACTTCCGTAACGGGGACTGCAATGCTATAATGATAGAAACGTAAGCGAAAAGGAGAAAAATCGGTGGCTGAAAAAACGGAATTTAAAACCGTAGAGACAAGTCAGGAAGACCTGGAGGAACTGGAAGAAAAAATCAGGAGACACAGGCATAAAATAGCCCGCAGAACGGCACTTGTGATCGTTACTGTTGTAGCAGCAGTGATTTTTGTAGAACTTTGGTCTGCACTTCGCACGTATTCAGGATTTGAGGTGCAGGCATCGGCGGAGAGAAAGGACAGTGCGGCAACGGGATATAAGATGTTCCAGGGAAAAATACTGGAATATGATAATGACGGAATTGTGTGTCACGATACAGATGACCGGCTGATCTGGAACCAGTCTTATGAAATGACTGCGCCGGAACTTTCCGTGTGTGAACAGTATCTTGCGGTTTATGATCGTGGAGGGACATTCATTTATGTCATGTCGGAACGCGGACTGGTAAAGAAAATCGAAACGGCAACACCGATTGAACGTGTATGTGTTGCCCGTCAGGGAACGGTGGCTGTGTTGATGAAGGAGGATGATGTCTCGTATGTACGGCTTTATGATAAAAAGGGACAGGAACTTGCCAGTGGTGAATTTTATCAGGAAAAAGGAAGTTTTCCTGTAGATATTGCGCTGGCTCCGGATGCGCAGAAACTGGCAGTAGATATGCTCGATGTGACAAAGGGCAAAACCTGTTCCACGGTTACCTTCTATAACTTTGGTTCGGTTGGGCAGAATGAAATCGACAACAATGTGGGAACGTACAGTTACAAAAATACGATGATATCGGAACTGGTTTATACCGAATCCGGAAAACTTCTCGCGATCAGCGATGCCGGACTGATCTGGTTTGACGGAGCACAAAAACCTGCGCCGAAAAAACAGATAAAGTTTAAACGGGAGATACAGAGTGTCTTCTATAATAATAAATATGTCGGTATTTCATACAGCGATACCAAAAAAGAAAACAGCTGGCACATAAAAGTCTATGACATGAATGGTAAAACGGTCATGGAGAATGATACAGAGATCGCATACAACAGAATCGAGCTCCTCGATAATAATGAAATATGTGTCCGGGATGATTATAACTGTGAATTGTTTACCATACACAGCATCCGTAAATTCCGTTATACGTTTGACCGGCAGCTTTATAACGTATTGTCGGGATCGGATGGTCAGAATTATACATTGGTATTAAACGGAGAAATAGAAGAGGTACGATTACAATGAACTGGTTATTGATACTGGTTGTATTACTTGTTGCCGGAAATATTGTCTGGGGATTCTTCCGTGGTTTCCTGCGTGTGGTTTATTCAATGGCTGCCTGGATACTGATTCTGGTTTTTGTTACGTTTGCAACGCCGTATGTTGCAGACTGGATGACAGAACACACAGGCCTGGATACCAGAATTGAAAAGAATTGCAAAGAGAAATTGCAAAATGCCGTGGCAGGAGAAGAAAAAAGTACAGAAGAACAAAACACGCAGGAACAGAAAGATCTCAGCGGTCTGGGAATGAAACTGCCGGCAAACGTATGGAACCAGATAGGGGATACACATAAACTTGCGGATGGCTGGATGGAACAAAGCGGACTGTATAATACAATTGCGTCAAAAGCATCATCCCTTGCCATGAAAGCGATTGCATTTGTTATTGTTATGCTGATTACGGTGATCGCCTTTCATCTGATTGCCACTGCGATTGATCTGGTGGCAAAACTGCCCGTAATAGGAGAAGTAAATCATATGCTTGGGGGAATTGCCGGATTGATCAAAGGACTGTTGCTGGTATGGTTGGTATTTGCGTTTGCAGCAATGGGGGCAGCGACAGAAGCCGGGAGTGTTGTGATTGATGCGGTATATCAGTCGGAAATTCTGCAATGGCTATACGAAAATAATTTAATACTGACAATTCTGCTTTCGTTTTTATGATTGAATTGTGGTTTGTAAGCACCCAGGGAACAATATCTTGTGGTGCTTATATTTTTGCAAATAAAATGTAAAGTTTTTGTTGACTTTAGGTTGTCTGCGTGATATTATATCTAAGCTGACTCGTGACGAGGACACTGATACAGGCACTGGCAGGAAGCTGAGTGATGATTGGTGGTCATGATGATGAAAAAAGTTGTTGACAAACAATGACAAACATGATAAGATATCAGAGTTGTCGCGTTTGAGAGACAACAAAGAAAAATAAAAAAGTTGTTGACAACGACTTGAAGATATGATAAAATATACAAGCTGTTGGAAATAACAACAACGAACATTGATAACTGAAC
>OJPQ01000586.1_pt1 | contig 15274 bp, 10 predicted proteins | sample 1598531 | NCBI WGS metagenome assembly OJPQ01 (sample SAMN03922491, study PRJEB24848) | human gut metagenome | isolation source: stool sample | host: Homo sapiens | place: Germany | collected 2011-05 | reverse complement strand
CAAGCTGGAAGCTGACGGCGTCGCAGCCTTCATCAAGTCCTGGGACACCGTCCTCGCCGACGTCCAGGCTGGCATCGACCGCGTCAACGGCTGAATCATTCGCTGATACAGCACCGTTAAACGGATAAAAGCCGAGAGGTCTCCATCTTTTGATGGAGACCTCTTTTTCGTATGCCGAAATAATACGCGCAGAAGACATACGGAAAGACAAAAAGGCCGCGATATCAAATCGCGGCCATAATCGAAAGAAAAGCGAACCGAAAATCAAGCCTGCCAATACGTGCTGAAGAAGTCGCCGATTTCGCCGATGGTCTCCTTCAACATGCTGATGCGAGGCAGATAGACCACACGGAAGTGGTCCGGCTCCTGCCAGTTGAACGCACCGCCGTGGCTGATGAGGATATGCTTGTCATGCAGCAGGTCAAGCGCGAACTGCTCATCGGAATGGATGTTGAACTTCTTCACATCGATCTTCGGGAAGATGTAGAACGCCGCTTTCGGTTTGACCGCGGTGATGCCTGGAATATCGTTGAGCATGTTGTACACCAACTCGCGCTGATCGTAGATGCGGCCGCCGGGCACCAGATAATCCTTGACGCTTTGATGGCCGCCCAATGCGGTCTGCACCACCGACTGCGCAGGCACGTTCGAGCACATACGCATGTTGGCCAGCATGTTCAGACCCTCGATGTAATCCTTGGCGAGACGCTTGTTGCCGCTCAGCACCATCCAGCCGACACGCCAGCCGGCGATCATATGGGACTTCGACAATCCGGAGAACGTCACGCAGAACAGGTCAGGCGCAAGGGACGCGATGGAGATGTGCTCCAACCCATCCATGACCAGACGGTCGTAGATCTCATCCGAGAAGATCATGAGCTGGTGCTCTCGCGCAAGATCGACAATCTGCTGAAGCACTTCCTTCGGATACAGCGCGCCGGTCGGATTGTTCGGATTGATGATGACGATCGCCTTGGTCTTGTCGGTAATTTTGGAACGCATGTCGTCGATGTCCGGATACCATTCGGAATCCTCATCGCAGACGTAATGCACCGCGGTTCCGCCGGCCAGATTCACACAAGCTGTCCACAGCGGATAATCCGGCGAAGGCACGAGTACCTCGTCGCCGTTGTCCAGCAACGCGGATAAGGACAGGTTGATAAGTTCGCTGACGCCGTTGCCGGTGTAGATGTCGTCGATGGACACGTTGGGGATGTTCTTCAGCTGCGCATACTGCATGATGGCTTTGCGCGCGGAGAACAGGCCCTTCGACGGCGAATAGCCTTCCGTGTCGGGCAACTGCTGCGACATGTCGTAGACCACTTCATCCGGCGTGCGAAAGCCGAACGGTGCCGGATTGCCGATATTGAGTTTCAGGATGTGCGTGCCGGCGGCCTCCATGCGCGCGGCCTCGTCGGCGACCGGTCCACGGACGTCGTACAGCACGTTGTCGAGCTTGTGGGATTTCGTAAAAGTGCGCATGGTTCTTCCTTCTGTCGATTGCTCGGATGCATCGTCAACATGGTCGGGCTGTTCACCGGCAAAATCCGGCAAAATCGCGGCATGCTCTTCCATGGGAACATCCTTGCCCATCAGCCAATCCTCGTTGACCCGCAGATACGCGGCAAGGAAATGCGCGATATCGGCACGGGGAACGGTTTTGCCACTGACGTATTGGCTCATATGGCTTTTGCCGAGCTTGATATTGAACTTTTCCGCAGCATGAACGAAATCAATCTGTTTAAGCTCGCGCAATGCCATGGCATCATTCAATCTGGTCGAGAATGATTCCGTCATGCCTATCCTTCCAGTTCAATTTAAACAAAAGCTAGTTCAAAGAATAGCACGACAGGACACCAAGAAAGACAAAGAGTTCAATTTTGGTGGATGTGTTTCATGCCGCTGCATGAATGAGTTCAATTCCGTGAAAAGACTCCATGGGGGGGTCAAAGCAGATTGTTCTCAACCCATTGGGCCACGCCGTCATCATTGTTCGAAGGGCAGATCTCATCGGCGATTTTCAACACGTCGGGGTTCGCGTTGGCCACGGCCACTCCCCTGCCGGATTCACGAAGCATGGCGATGTCCACCAAATCGTCGCCGAATGAGACGGTCCGTGGCAACGGCGTCGACATGCGATCGGCGAGGATGCTCAATGCATGCTCCTTATTGGCCTGCGGATTCATCAGCATCCACAGCGAGCCTTCGGAGATATGCACGTCGAAATCGTCGGGGATGAGCCGTCCCACACGCTTCCACTGCTCCTCGTTCGGGAACAGGATCAGCTTGTCCGCGGTGCCGTCCGGAACGTCATCGAAATCCGTGTATCGCCAGGTCTGCGTCTTCCAGTATTTCGTGACGTCGAAATTCGTGTACCTGACATCATCCATGACGATGCCCACTTCCATGCCAGGCAGTTCCTCCAGCAGGTACTTGCAGACCTCGCAGGCCCTCTTCGAAGAGAATCCGATCTTCTGCAGATGTCCGTCCTTCGGCAGTGTCGGTGAGGTGAGCATATCGTAATCGGACGAGGCGGGGTTGAAATCCAACAGCGCCCCGTTGAGATAGGCGACGGCGTCAACCGGAAGCTTCTGCACGAACGAGTAGCCGGTGCTGACCGGTCGCGCGGTCTCCACCACGAATTTGATGCCGGCGTCGTGCATGCGGTTGATGCTGTCAATGGATCGTTGCGTCAGGAAACGGTCCTCGAAAGTCTCTCCGTCGTGCAGCAGTGTGCCGTCCAGATCGGCGACGACCATGGTCACGTCATCATATGTGTTGTTTGTCGAAGTCATTTGAATCCTTTGCGGGAGCAATCTAGCCGGAGACAAGTTTGGCCCATGACCGTGAAGCCGGTCATGGGCCAAACCAAATTACGTCAATCAGATGAGGTTGAATTTCGTCATCAGACCGAGGGCGATGATGATGGCCACCCACAGCAATGCGATGATGACGGTCCAACGGTTCAGGTTCTTTTCCGCGACACCGGAGGAACCCGCGTTCTGGGTGAGTCCGCCGCCGAACATGTCGGACAAGCCGCCGCCCTTACCCTTGTGCATAAGGATAAGCAAGGTGAGCAAGAGGCTGAGGATGACAAGAAGAATCTGCAGCACAAGCTTGACAGTAGCCATAGCGGACACGGGTGAACCTCCAGTTCGTAAACACTGTTTCTGATAATAGCGCATGGTGTTGAAAAAATCGAGCGTCCAACCATGCTTTTTAAAAGTTTTCAGGCGGTTGTTTCCAATGTCAGCTTGCAGATGCGTGTGAGTTCATCGACCTTCAACGCGGAGCCGCCGATCAGGAAGCCGTCCACATCCGGCTCGTTGATCAGTTCCACCGCGTTTTTCGAGGACACCGAACCGCCGTACAGGATTCGCACCGTTTCGCCGACCCGTGTTCCGAACGTATCGGACAGGTCGTTTCGGATCGCCCTGGCCGCGTCCTGTGCCGACTGAGGCGTAGCCACCATGCCGGTGCCGATCGCCCATACCGGCTCGTACGCCACAATCAGCTTCGCGGCCTCCTCATCGGACAGGTCCCGCGTCACGTCGTGCACCTGGCCGACCGCGAAATCGAGCTCTATGCCTTTGCGCCGTTCCTCGTAGCTTTCTCCGACGCAAAGTATCGGCTGCATGCCGGCAGCAAGCACGGCCCTCACCTGGTCGACGATGTTCGCGTCGTCTTCGGGATGGTATTTGCGTCGTTCCGAATGGCCGACGATCACGTACGAGCAGCCGAGATGGGCGATCATATCGGCGGAGACGTCGCCGGTGAACGCTCCCTGCGAGGTGACTGAGACGGCTTGGGCCCCGTAGCGGATTTTCAGATTGTCCGATTCGACGGCGACCTGCACGCTGCGGAGTGAGGTGAATGACGGCATCAATGCGATTTCGCAACGTTTGTAGTCGAAATGGATGGCCCGAAGATTCCATGCAAGCTGCTGTACGAAATACGTCGCTTCAAGATGATCGAAATTCATCTTCCAGTTTCCGGCCACCAAAGGAATCCGTTTCGGCCCCATAATATTCGTCGTCTCCCGTCCGTGCTCGTCAAAGCGAAAGGTCGTTCTTGTGACATTGTATGCGAAATACGCAAAAGGTGCTCCCCCACCCACTGATGAGGAAGCACCCCTTCATGATTCTGAGATCAGTCGAGCACCTTCAGGCCCGGCAGTTCCTTGCCCTCGAGGAACTCGAGGGAGGCGCCGCCACCGGTGGAGATGTGCGAGAAGCCATCCTCCGGGAAGCCGAGGTTGCGCACTGCGGAAGCGGAATCGCCACCACCGACGATGGTGAATGCGCCGGCAGCAGTGGCATCGACGAGAGCCTGGGCCACGGCCTGGGTGCCTTCAGCGAAGGTCGGGACCTCGAACACGCCCATCGGGCCGTTCCACACGACGGTCTTGGAATCGACGATCTTGTCGTGGAAGAGCTTCTGGGATTCCGGACCGATGTCCAGACCCATCTTGTCGGCCGGAATGGCGTCGGCGGCCACGACTTCCGGAGCGATGTCCTCATCGGATTTCGGGAAGACCGGGTTGATGACGACATCGGTCGGCAGCACGAGTTCGACGCCGTTCTTCTCGGCGCGCTCCATGTAGCCCTTGACGGTTTCGATCTGGTCCTCTTCCAGCAGGGAGGTGCCGACCTCGTAGCCCTTGGCCTTGAGGAAGGTGTACGCCATGCCACCGCCGATGACCAGACGGTTGGCCTTGTCCAGCAGGTTGTCGATCACGCCGAGTTTGTCGGAGACCTTGGAGCCGCCGAGCACGACGGTCAGCGGACGCTCCGGGTTCACGGTGGCGCGGGACAGTGCCTTGACTTCCTTCTCGACCAGCAGGCCAGCGGCGGCCGGCAGATCGGCGGCGACGTCGTAGTTGGAGCCCTGGGCGCGGTGCACGACGCCGAAGCCGTCGGAGACGAAGACCTCGCCGAGGGCGGCGATCTTCTTGGCGTATGTGGCGCGCTCTTCCGGATCCTTGCTGGTTTCCTCCGGGTTGAAACGCACGTTCTGCAGCAGCACGACGTCGCCATCGTTCATAGCGGCGACCTTGGCCTGGGCGTCCTCACCATAGGTGTCGGCAGCCAGCGGAACGGTGATGCCGAGCAGCTCGCCGAGACGGGCGGCGACCGGAGCCAGGGACAGTTCCGGAACGACCTTGCCCTTCGGACGGCCGAGGTGGGCCATCAGAATGACCTTAGCGCCCTGCTCGCGCAGAGCCTTGATGGTAGGCAGGGCGGCCTTGATGCGACCATCATCGGTGATCGTGGTGCCGTCCAGCGGAACGTTGAAATCGGCGCGAACCAGAACGCGCTTGCCCTTGAGATCTCCAAGATCCTTGAGTGTCTTCATGTATATCCTTTCCTAGCCGCTTGTAAGCGTGGAATGGCCATATTGCCACTTACGCATAATACAAGCCCAAACGAACAAAAAACACCATACGACGGAAAAGTCGCATGGTGTTTTGTTTCCGGAAACGAAAATCAGGCCGCTTGACGGCGTGCCTTCTCCGTTTTCTCAGCCAATTGCAGCAGTCGACGGATACGTCCGGCGATCGCGTCCTTGGTGATTGGCGGGTCGGCGAGACGGCCCAGCTGCTCAAGGGACGCGTCGGCATGGTCGAGTCGGAGCTGGCCGGCGGATTTAAGATTGTCCGGAACGTCGTCGCCGAGGATTTCAAAGGCCTGGCGGACCTTATCGCAGGCTTCCGCGGCGGCCTTGGCGCTACGGCGCATGTTGGCGTCATCGAAGTTCGCCAGACGGTTCGCCTTGCCTCGGGCCTCTCCGTCGGAACGCTTTCCGGTCCATTCGCGGGCGGAATGAGGGGCGCCCATGAGGATGAGCATGCGTTCGATGGCATCGGGGTCGCGCAACGTCACACGTTCGGAGCTGCGCAGCTTACGCGGCTTGGCGGTGATGCCGAGACGACGCGCGGTGGAGACCAGCGCCAGCGCGGCCTCATGATTCGGACATACGATTTCGAGATAGCTGGCCTTGCCCGGGTCGGACAGGTGTCCGCCTGCGAGGAACGCGCCACGCCAGGCGGCCTTGATCTGGGCGATCTTGCCGTTGATGATGTCGCCCGGCAGACCCAGCACCATGTTTTTGGTGTAACGGCTGTACAGGCCGGTCTGCAGCACCAGAGCCGCGCTGCCCTTGGGGACGCGGACTATGAAGCGCTGCACCACGCCGGTCGGCGTCTGCCTGGAAACGGGGGTAAGCGTGGCTTCGTGGCCGTACAGATTTCTGATGGTGTCCTGCAGCCATATGGCCGCGTCTTGGGAATCAAGCTGCGCCTGCACGAGAATGTGGTGATCCACCGAGTGCAAACCATTGCCGAATCGAATCATCGCAGTCGCCTGTGCCTTTTTGGCGATGGGCAACTCGTTGTCGATTGCGGCCAGCTCGCTTTTGACGTCATCCAGAAGAGCCAAGAGCCAACCTCCTACTTTCCTGTTCTTCCCTATAATTTCAGGCGAGTCGCGGACTCGACCCGCACTGCTACCGGCTTACTGTGATACCGAATAACTTGGACAAAGCCGGCAGCTTTTCTTTGTATTTGGATACTGTCTTCTCACAATGCGGTCATCAATCGGCCGAACGCTTGTCCAGCTCGCGGGCCGATACGGAGACCGTGAGACCACGCGCACGCAGGCGCTTGGCCAAGGCCTCGCTCATGGCCACGGAACGGTGCTGGCCGCCGGTGCATCCGAACGCGATGGTCACATAGTGCTTGTCTTCCTGCGCATAACCTTCGATGGCGATGGCGATGGCTTTCTCGTAGGCGTCAAGGAACTCCTCCGCGCCCTCGCTGGAGAGCACGTAGTCGCTGACCGGTTTGTCCTTGCCCGTCAGCGAACGAAGCTCCGGCACCCAGAACGGGTTGGGAAGGAACCGGACGTCCGCCACGAAATCGGCGTCTATCGGAATGCCGTATTTGAATCCGAAACTGAAGATATGCACGGAAACCGTGGTCGGTCCGGAACCAAGCAGACCCTCGTACAGTTTCGTGGACAGCTGATGGATGCTCAATGCCGAGGTGTCGATGACGATGTCGGCGTGCTCTTTGAGGTTCTTCAGCAGGTCGCGTTCCTCAAGGATGCCGTCGATCAGACGATTGCCCTGCTGCAGCGGATGGGGCCTGCGCACGGATTCGTAGCGCTTGATGAGCACCTCGTTGCTGGCGTCGAGGAACAGGATGCGGGTCTTCACCCCAAGATCGTCCAGATGGCTCAGCACGGCGGACAGGTCGTCGAAATAGTCACGTGACCTCACGTCGATGACCGCGGCGAGTTTGTGGATGTTCGAACCGGAGCTGGTCATCATGTCCACCAGCGGGACAAGCAGTTTCGGCGGCATGTTGTCGACCACATACCAGCCCATGTCCTCGATGCTGTTGGCCGCGTGGGACCGGCCCGCGCCGCTCATGCCGGTGATGAGCAGCACTTCGAAGCCTGCGGCCGGAGAAGGCGCGCTCGTATGCCTGCCTGCCTGGTTGACGGCGTTGTTCTTTTCGTTCATCACAGGGTCTCCTTAAGCGCGGAGCGCATGGCATGCTCCAATGCTTCGACTTTCTGATGGCTGGTGGGCTCGGTCGGCGGATCGTTGTCCCATATGCCGGTCATCAGCCAGACTTGAATCATGGCTTGGTACAGCAGCATCTCCTCGCCGCCGATGGCGGTGCCGCCGCATGACCTCCAGGCCTGCATGAGCTTGGTCGGGCGGGGATCATAGACCACGTCGAGTAGCGTGCCGTTCGTGACTATGCCGGCTGAGGCAAACGCCTCGGCGATCGGATCGGCGGCAAGGCCGGGGATGGTGTTGATGACGACGTCCGCATGGGACAGCAGATTCGCCGCATGGTCCATGGCGACGATGCTTATGGAGCCGACGCCCATATGGCTTTCCGCCAATGGTTCAAGCGCCTCGTTCTTATCGGGATGGCGTGCCACGACGGTGACATGTCCAATGTGGGGCATCTCGGTGCAGGCCGCCAAAGCCGAGGTGGCGGTGTTGCCATTGCCGATGATCACCGCCTCGCCGTCTTGTCCAGAATCCATCCGCATGCCACGTGCCCGATACGAGTGCTCGAAGGCGAGCTCAATTCCCTTCACATCCGTGTTGTAGAGCCTGATCGCAGGGATGGCGGCGTTCTTATCGTTCGCGCCAGACCAGTCGAAGACGGCGGTGTTGGCCACCTTCAGCTCTTTCGCCCACGCGTTGCATGGCACGCCATATGGCTGGATGGTCTTCTTCAACGGCATGGTCAGGCTCAGTCCCGCCCAGCTGGAATCAAGCGACTCCAAAAAATCCTCAAGCTCCGTCTCGCCGACCTCGTGCCTGCCATACGACCAGCTGTCAAGTCCTAGAGCTCGATAGGCCGCATTATGCAATACAGGGGAAAGCGAATGCGCGATGGGTTTGCCAAGGACCGCGCACCGATGGTCCACCTCGGTCATGTTCCCTCCCTTACTCTCACCATTCATCATGCTAGCAACGCAGAAGCGATTGCTCGTTACAGATTCTATTTCTTTTCATCTTTCGGACTGTTTCCATCCGATTTCACTGTTCGGAGGGCATCCTCCGCCTTCGAAGCAATGTCAACGGACGAATGCAATGCCTGGTAAATGTTCTCGGCCTTGGCATGGCCGATGCCTTTGACCTGTTCGAAATCCTCCACGCTCGCCTCACGCATGGCGCGTACGGAGCCGAAATGGTTGAGAAGCCGTTTCTGATAGGCTTCGCCGATGCCGGGAATGTCGTCCAAAGCGGAACGCAAAGCTCCTTTGCGTCTGGTCTGACGATGGTAGGTGATGGCGAAACGATGCGATTCGTCACGCACCCGCTGCAGCAGATACATGCCTTCGGATTGTCGCTTGAGGATGATCGGATAGTCGTCATCCGGCACCCAAACCTCCTCAAGACGCTTCGCCAATCCGCAGACGGCCACATCGTCCACGCCGCAGTCGGCAAGCGCCTTGGCCGCCGCCATCACCTGCGGTTTGCCGCCATCGACCACGACCAGATTCGGCTTATAGGCGAAATGGCGACGGTTGGTGTTCTGCTGCACGGCATCCGTTTCAGGACCATTCGTGCCATCCGACCTATCATTTTGCGTGGCCATCCGACGCTCGTTGTCCATGCTTTCCCCGGAATCGCCGGCGATGTTGCCATGGCGGAAACGACGGGTCAACGTCTCATACAATGCGCTCAAATCATCCAACGCGCCCTGCCCGTCCGCACCTCGGATGGCGAAACGGCGGTACTCCGACTTTTTCGCGATCGCGTCTTCGAACACCACCATGGACGCTACCTGGAATGCGCCGCCGACTGTGTTGGAAATGTCGTAGCATTCAATGCGCAACGGCGCCTGTTCAAGCCCAAGAGCCTTCGCCACATCGTTCATCGCATCGGAACGTGCGCCCATATCGCTGATACGGCTCATCTTGCTGCGTGCCAACGCCTGCTTGGCATTGTCGTTGGCACGGTCCATAAGCTGTTTCTTGTCGCCTCTGCTGGCTACACGGATGGTGACGGCCGCTCCACGCAATCCGCTTAGCCATTGCTCAAGCCCTGCGCTGCGCGACGGTTCGATTGGAACGATCACCTCACGGGGAACAGGCGCGATTGGAGCCAGCAGGTCGGCACGTCCCGTCTGCTCCTGACGTTCGTTGCGTTCCTTCGTGGCCTGCGCACGGGCGATAGCATCCGTTGCGGTCACGGTCTGTGTCGAACCGATCGCATTGCGCTGCTCGGTCACGACGGTCGAATCGGAGACGGCCGCGCTCTCCCCCGTGGTTTCCGAATATACCTGAGTGATCAGATCGGCGATCAACTCCGCGTCGCTCACATCTTCGACTCGCTCCACACTCCAGTTACGTTCGCCGCGAATTGATCCGGACCGCACGAAGAACGCGTGCACGCTGGCTTCAAGCTCGTCGGACGCGATGCCGAACACGTCGGCGTCGACATCCGAATCGAACACGACGGCGTTCTGCTGGACCACGGTCCCGAGCATTTGGATCTGATCGCGCAGCCGGGCCGCCTTCTCGAATTCCAGTTCGGCGCTCGCCTGCTTCATGTCGCGGGTCAGTTGGGCGATATACGATTTGCCGATTCGGCCGGTCATCACGCCGACAAGCTGCTCGCACATCCTGCGATGCTCGTCAGCGCCGATACGGTTCACGCATGGAGCGGAGCATTTGCCGATCGATGCCAACAGACATGGACGGCCCGTCAACTGCGCCTTGTGGAACACGCTCTTCGAGCATGTGCGCACGGGAAACGTCTTCAGCAACGCGTCGAGGCTGTGCCGAAGATCCCATACCTTGGCGTACGGGCCGAAATATCTGGTATCGCGACGTTTGCGGCTGCGAGTCACCCATACGCGTGGGATGCGTTCGCCTGATGAGATGGCCAGATACGGGTAGGTCTTGTCATCGCGGAACACCACGTTGAATCGTGGGTCGAACTCCTTGATCCACGTGTATTCGAGTGTGAGCGACTCCAGTTCCGTACCCACTACCGTCCATTCGAGGCTGCGAGCCGTCAACACCATGGTCTGGGTGCGTGGATGCAGCTGGTAGAGCGGCTGGAAGTAGTTCGTCAGCCGGTTGCGCAGGTTCTTGGCCTTGCCAACGTAGATGACGCGCCCCTCGCCGTCACGCCACTTGTATACGCCCGGCTGCGCGGGAATGTCGGAGGTTTTCGGACGGAACAGGTCGCGAGTATCCCCCAACAGGGGCGCGCCGTTCTTGTTCACTCCCCTGCCGTCGGATTGGGTGCCGGCGTCCGATACTGCGGTTTCCCGTAACGCATCCGCCGTTTTGCGCCACACGTCCGGACTGTGTCGTTCGAAATCAGTCACAGCATATCCCTAAGGAACTTGCCCGTCCACGACTGTTCGCATCGCGCGACCTGCTCCGGCGTGCCTTCGGTGACGATGGTGCCGCCGCCGTCACCGCCTTCCGGCCCCAGATCGATGATCCAATCCGCGGATTTGACCACGTCGAGATTGTGCTCGATGACGATGACGGTGTTGCCCTTGCCCACCAATCCCTGCAATACGAGCAGCAGTTTGCGCACGTCCTCGAAATGCAGGCCGGTGGTCGGCTCGTCGAGGATGTACACGGTTTTGCCGGTGGAACGCCGTTGGAGTTCCGTCGCGAGTTTCACGCGCTGCGATTCGCCGCCGGACAGCGTCGGCGCCGGTTGGCCGAGCCGGATATAGCCGAGACCGACCTGCACCAGGGTGTCCAGGTAACGCGAGATGGACGGGTACGCCTTGAAGAACTGCGCGGCCTCCTCGATGGGCATGTTCAGCACGTCGGCGACCGATTTGCCGTTGTACTTCACTTCGAGAGTCTCGCGGTTGTAGCGCTGGCCGTGGCATTCCTCGCAGTCCACGTACACGTCCGGCAGGAAGTTCATTTCGATTTTCAACGTGCCGTCGCCGTGGCATGCCTCGCAGCGGCCTCCCTTGACGTTGAACGAGAACCGTCCGGGACCATAGCCGCGCACCTGCGCTTCGGGCGTCTTGGCGAACAGCGTGCGGATTTTGTCCCATACTCCCGTATAGGTGGCGGGATTGGAACGCGGAGTGCGGCCGATCGGATTCTGGTCGACGTGGATCACCTTGTCGCACTGGTCCACGCCTTCCACGCGCGTGTGCTTGCCGGGCACGATGCGCGCGCCGTTCAGCTTGTCCGCAAGCACCGGATAAAGGATCTGGTTGACCAGCGTGGATTTGCCGGAACCGGACACGCCCGTCACGCAGGTGAACACGCCCAGCGGGAAATTGACGTTCAGGTTCTTGAGGTTGTTCTCGCGGGCTCCGACCACGCGCAGCTGCTTGGTCTTATGCGTCTTGCGGCGTGCGGCGGGCACTTCGATCTTCCGTCGGCCGGCGATGTAGTCGCCGGTGATGGAGCGTGGCGCTTCGGTGATTTTTCTGGCGGGGCCGGAATACACGACCTCGCCGCCATGTTCGCCGGCGCCCGGACCGATGTCGATGACCCAGTCCGCGTTTCTGATGGTGTCCTCGTCATGTTCGACGACGATCAGCGTGTTGCCGAGGTCGCGCAAATGATGCAATGTGCCGATCAGCCGTTCGTTGTCACGCTGATGCAGGCCGATGGATGGTTCGTCCAGCACATACATGACGCCCACCAGGCCGGAGCCGATCTGGGTGGCCAGTCGGATGCGCTGCGCCTCGCCGCCCGACAGGGTCTTCGCCGCACGCGACAACGTCAGATAGTTCAGGCCGACATCGTTGAGGAAGCCGAGTCGTGCGCGAATCTCCTTGACGACTTCGCCGGCTATCTGCGCGGCCGAGCCTTCGAGTTCTAGGCCGTTGATCCATGCGAGGCTCCGTTCGGCGGACATGTCGCACACGTCCGCGATGGACTCGTCGCCCACGGTGACGGCAAGCACTTCCGGACGCAGACGCCGCCCATGGCACGCCTGGCATGGCACCTCGCGCATGTACGACTCGTAATACTGCTTCATCTGGTCGGAATCGGTTTCGTCATGCCGGCGCATCAACGTGCGCACCACGCCTTCGAAACCGGTGGAATACTCGCGCATGCGACCCCAACGGTTGCGGTACGAGACCTGCACCTTGAAATCGCGGCCATACATGATGGCGTCGCGCGCGTCCTTGGGCAGATCCTTCCAAGGCGTGTCCAGGTCGAAGCCCATCTCATCGCCGAGTCCCTCAAGCACATGGCGGTAGTATTCGCCGGTGCCTTTGGTCATGCCCCACGGTTCGATGGCGTTCTCGTTCAGCGTCTTGTCCGGATCGGGAATGACCAGTTCGGGGTCGATTTCCAGCTTGTATCCGATACCCGTGCATTCAGGGCAGGCGCCATACGGCGCGTTGAAGGAGAAGGTGCGCGGTTCGATCTCGTCGAGTTCCAGCTGATGGCCGTTCGGGCAGGCGCGTTTCTCGGAGAACGGCTTGCGGCGGTCCGGATCCTTCTCGTCCAAATCGACGAAATCGGCGACGACCACGCCTTTGGAAAGCTTCAACGCCGTTTCGATGGAATCGGTCAGACGCTGGCGGATACCGTCCTTGACCACCAGACGATCCACCACCACTTCGATGGTGTGCTTCTTCTGCTTGGCGAGCTTGATGTCATCGGACAATTGCCGCATCTCACCGTCGATCAGCGCACGCGCGTAACCATCGCCACGCAGCAGTTCGAGCAGATCCTCGAATTCGCCCTTGCGGCCGCGCACGACCGGCGCGAGAATCTGGAAACGCGTGCGTTCCGGATACTTCAGCAACGTGTCCACCATCTGCTGCGGTGTTTGCGCGCTTACCAAGGCGCCGCATTCCGGACAATGCGGAATGCCGGTGCGGGCGAACAGCAGTCGCAGATAGTCATAAATCTCGGATTCTTGCTGGTGGTCTTCTGGTCGATGGAAATAGCCGGGCTCATGCCCTCGATGGAATCGACGTCCGGCTTGTCCATCTGCCCCAGAAACTGGCGCGCGTACGCCGACAGCGATTCGACATACCTGCGCTGGCCCTCGGCGAACAGCGTATCGAACGCCAACGAGGATTTGCCCGAACCCGACAGGCCGGTGAACACCACCATGCGGTTGCGAGGAAACTCCAAGTCCACATTCTTGAGATTGTGCTCGCGAGCGCCTTGGATGGTGATTTTGAGGTCGTTGGGTAGGTGGGTGAGGTCTGCTATGAGTGAGTCGCCCGTTGTTTTCATGGGGGCTTTTTTGATTTCGCGTGTGAGGAATGCGTCGCTGGTGAGTACGCGTTCGACCACGACTTCGTTGTGTGTCGTGTTGTTGCGTTTGGTTGTCATGGTGTTCTTCCGCTTGGTGTTGCCTGTTCTGTTGTATAGGATAGCGTATTTTTGTTGTGGTTTCGAACAGGTGTTCTATTTGGTGTTGTTGTTTGGTATGTCGTTGCCGGGTATGTCGATTGGCCAGTGGTGTTGGTCGTGCAGGATGGTTGTGGCGTCGCGTATGGGGATGCGTTCCTGTTCGATGCGTAGGTATTGGATGTCTGTTCCTGTGCAGAGTGTTTCGTAGAGTTTGCGTTCTTCGGTGGTGAGTCCGGGTGTGGGTTGTGGGGTTTGTGTGGTGAGGGGTTTGTTTTTGGCGTCGAATTGGGTGCCGTATTGTTCGTATGTCCGGTATGCGGTGGTGTCCATCAGTATGGATGTGCATGGGATGCCGGTGGCGCGTAGTTTGGAGAGGATGTCGAGTCCGTTGGCGTCCATGTCGCCCCAGTAGATGATGTTGGGGATGGTGGTGAGCCATGGCAGGAGTGTTGTGATGTGTGATGTTGCGGCGTATCCGTTGCCGAGGATGCAGATGGCGTGTTCGACGGTGGGCATGGCCTGGTAGGTGTCTTTGTTTTCGATGATGATGGCGTGTTCGATGTCGGTTGGCTGGCTGCGGACCCATGGTTGGGTGACGATGAGGTCGGGTTGGTCGTGGTGTTCGGCGTCCATGAGGCGTAGTCGGAGTTCGTTCGGGCGTTCCTGGAAGGTGAGGTTGTCTTGTCCGGTGAGCTGGCGTATCGCTTTGCGGCGTTGGGAGTTGGGTGCGCCGAGCCATTTGGCGCTGAATCCTGGGATGGGCGCCATGCGTGGGGTCATGGTGTGGCAGTCGTGGTTTGCGAAGTAGTGGGCGGCTTGGATGACGAGGTGGAAGTCGGTGTCGTCGTGGTCTTTGAGGGTTTTGGCGACGTTCATGGCGTTCGCCGGTTCGAGGCCGAATTCTTTGGCGAGCGCGCTCATGCGGTCGTGTTCGCGTAGGTAGCGTTCGCGGGTTTGTTTGGTGGCGATGCGGAGGGCGGTGTCGAGGTCGGGTATGGTCACGGAGTCGATGAGTGGGCTTTTTTTGTTGGATGAGTCCGCTGGAGACGATTTTGGTTTTTTCGCTGGTTTCGCAGTGGTGTTGCCGCGCCCAGTCGCGGATGGTTTCGTTTTGGGCGCGGATTTGGTTGTAGTGCTGCTCTAGTTCGGCTTGTTTGGGCAGTCGGATGGTTTTGCGCAGCGGCCAGGATTCGTCGGTGTCGTACATGTGCCTGGTGAGGTGGGCGTCGACGTATTCGTCGAGTTTCCGGCGGATGTCCGTTTCGCCTGTGGTGTTTCTGGCCGCTGCCATATTATGCCTCCGTCGCGGGTTGCGTCTGCTCGACGGTGGCGTCTTGTGTTTCGGCTTGCGTTGCCGGCTCGCGGTCGAGCTCCTGCAGGTACGAGTTGCCGGTTGCGGGATCCTTGTATGCCACGTACGCTTT
>OJPQ01000563.1_pt1 | contig 15801 bp, 8 predicted proteins | sample 1598531 | NCBI WGS metagenome assembly OJPQ01 (sample SAMN03922491, study PRJEB24848) | human gut metagenome | isolation source: stool sample | host: Homo sapiens | place: Germany | collected 2011-05 | reverse complement strand
CCCTAAAATAACAGAAATATGGTAATCAGGCGAAACAATATAAGATGTTTCATCGAATCCATTACCGCAATGTAGAGGAATTCTTTCTGCGTTGAATGCTTCTTTATTTAACAGAAGCTGATTGACAGTTATGTAATTTGTTCCATCATGCTCAAAAATATTAATGTTATCGGGAGCAAAAGATTCTGAACCACAAAAGTATTGAATATCCAAGGATTGGTTGATCTTTTCTAAAAATGTATATTCCGGAAAAGATTCCAGCGCTGAATGAAAGTCTTTTAACAACGATACCTGATTCGGATCTTCGATAATAGGAACGATTGGGTCTTCATAATCATAAAGCTTGTATTCATGTGTCGAGTTACCTTTAAGGAGCAGCGTGTGCAATGGTGTGCATACGATAATAATAGAAAACGCTATGAAACCCAAAAGAATACTTACAATTGAAAGGAAACCAGCGGTGAGATATAATTTTTTCTCTTTAGTCATAATTCTAATTGAATTTTATAGGAAGTGGCATATTAAGAAATAATCGTTTTATCTTAATATGCCACTCAAATTGATTTACAATATATTATATGTAAGATTAATTATCCCCAATAGGACCGCAATGCGTATCCCCAGTCATTCAAAATGTAAGGGCTTCGAGCAACAGCGCTACCAGAATTTGCATATTGCCGGTCACTATCTACCAAGACTGTTCCACCGACCGCTTGAACAATTTGAGCCCGAGAATAATGGCGTAATGCATACACTGTTTCAGAGGCGGCACGAACTTTGTTCGCCGAAGGCTCTTTTGCTGCACGGTGTTTAAGCGGCAACCCATCGAATGTATGCTCGACCCACTCTGCGTCCGAGAGATTATCGATAGTAGCAATCCCGTTGTCATCACGCCAGCGGCATTCGTAGTAGATTTCCCCATTTTCATTGTGCTCGATAATAGCCTCAACGGACTGTGGAACAAAAAAATTACTATTGGAATTATCTGCAAAAGCAGGTAACGCCATAGCACAGACCATGGCTATAGCCAAACCAGAAGTAAAAAGATTCTTATTTAGAGTTTTCATTATATAAATCCTCATTATTATAATTTGATTGATTTCGGAACGAACAAGATTTCATCTGTGCACCGATGAAATTAATTACAAGTTGTGATCAATTCCAGTGTTTAAGATTCACTTCCTGTATTTGCACTATAGCATACTTCACATAAGATTTCCATAAATGCGTTATAAAAGCAAAAATAACTGCATGAACGCAGAAATCTTTGTTAAAGACAATAAATTAGCAGCGGAAGAAGAAAAATTGATAAACAAACGGGCTTACTTTTGAGAAAATCGTGCAGGAATACTTAGAAAAACAGAGCCTAGGGCGTACCCCGGATTTGCAGGAAAAGGAGCCGTCAATATCTTCGCCGCCAATAGATTTAATAGCCAGTGCTTTGGCCGATTTTAGAGGGTAAAGCACTATACAGAAAAAGGGCTTCCGCCAACAGATGCGGAAGCCCTTTTTGAGAAGGAGAATAGTGAATATCAGTTTTTCATTTCGGCACGAATTTTATCGTTGGCCTCTTCGACCTTCATGCGGGAGAGGATAAAGGTGATGATGGCGTCCAGCACAAAGGGAATTACGAGGTACATGAGTTTCAGCATATTGATGCAGGATTCCGGCTGCACAGCCAGCGCCTTATCGTAGTTGCTGAACGCCAGCAGCCAGCCGGTGATGGCGGTGCCGAGACCGCCGCCCAGCTTGACACCGAGCGAGGTGCAGGAGTACATCGTGCCGTCCACGCGCTTGTGCTTCGTCAGCCAAGTGTACTCGGAGCAGGAGGCGATAACGGCATTCATGTCGCCCTGCCACGGGCCCTGACCCAGTGCAGCGATGGCCGTGAAGAGCAGCATCATCTTGACATCGCCGGTGCCAGTATAGCCGGCCACGGCAACGAGCGCGCGGGCCACGGTAGCAAGGGCATAGCTGCCGATGTTCAGTTTGTACATACCGTGCATCTTGGCAACGAGGGTCGGGGTAAAGACCAGTGCGATGATCAAAGGAATGTTGATGGCCCAAGAGAACACGCCGAACAGGTTCTTGTCGCCAAGGATATGAGCAGTGTAGTAGGTACCCATGCTGATCATGGCACCATAGATCTGCTGCAAAATGTAGGTGACGCAGATCATCAGGTAATATTTGTTGGAAACCAGCAGCTTGGCAGCTTCGACAAGACCGTACTTCTCGTCTTTCTCGATTTCGGCTTTATCCGTGGTATCGACAAACTCTTCCTCCGGCAACTCCTTGACGGAGAAAACAGAGAGCGTGTTGACGATCAGACCGATAATGGCATAGACGATAGCCACGGTGCGCCATGCTTCGGCAGTGTCGCCCAGTGCAGAGACAGCCAGCAGTGTGAAAGACTGAATGGCAAGGCTGGTGGCGAATGCGAACATGAAGCGGTAGGAACCCATCTCGACTCGCTCGGCGCTGTTCTTGGTGACAAGGGAAGTCAAGGCAGAGTAGGCGATGTTGTTGGCCGTGTAGAACACAGCGTTCAGCAGGGAATAACAGATAAAGAACCATGCGTACTTGGCAAACTCGCTCATACCCATGGGGATGGCGAAGATGCCGACCAGTGTGATGGCGCAGCCGATGTAGCCGTAGAGCATCCACGGGCGAGCCTTGCCCAGCTTGGAGTGCGTCTTGTCGATCATCGAGCCAAAGAAGATGTCGGTAATGCCGTCAAACAGCTTGGACACAGCAATCAGCGTGCCGACGATGCCGGGATTCAGGCCGACGGTGTCGGTCAGGTAAATCATAACGAACGAGGAGAGGAACGCATAGACCACGTTGCCCGCAACATCGCCGGAGCCGTATCCGATCTTGTTATACCATTTTAAATAGCGTCTTTCCGTATTTTCAGACATGAGGATTTCTCCATTCTTTTTTGTAGAGGTTATGCTTTTTCAGGAATCAAACGGATGCTGAAATCGAAGGAAGCGTCGTCAAGGCGGTACTGCTCCGCCAGACGCGGCCCGCAGCTGGCAGAGCCGATGCCGTTCTGTGCATAGTCAAGGCAGAGAACGGTGCTGTCACAGGGATGCAGCTCATAGTTGTGCGCCTTTTCAGTCAACTCTTCCTGCGTGTAGTGCGAGGCGTTGAAGCAGAACGGCTTTGCACCGACAGCGGTAAGCTTGATGCCAGCGCCATCCAGCTGGACATAATCGCAATCATAGTGACTGCCGTTCTCCTGCGGGCGAATGTAGTCCTCGTGCTGCTGCCAGATGGTGGAACTGAAGTAGTCATGGCTGGCAGCATGGTGCTTGTCGCAGTAGCTTTCCATCGGACCCATGCCAAAGTAACTGACGCGGGCCATTTCTTTTGGCAGGAACAGGCGCAGGCCAAAGCGCGGCAGTTCGGGGAATACCGTGTTGCGCTCAGCGTGCAGTGCCAGCGTTACTGCACCGCTGTTGGAAACCGTCCAGCAGACATCCAAATCAAGGAATTTCTGCAAGCTGATCGGTGCAATGCCGACTTTGGCGCGCAGAGTCACACCGCTGTCCGTCACCTGATATTCGGTGCGGTAGGCATTGGTCATGCAGTGGTCATAGCGGGCAGCCAGCCAATCCAGCTTCAGCTTGCGGTCATTGTCCGTAGGAGCACGCCAGATGTTGAACTCCATTTCCTTGTCCAACAGGACTGCATCCTCGTACTGCATCGCGGCGAACAGACCCGTCAGCTTATTAAAGTTGTAGGTGAAGTTCTTGCCGCGCAGCGTCAAATGGCGGTCCGTCTCCTGAACAGTGATTGTGCTGTTGGAAGGGGCATCACTCCACATAGCCAAGGCTTTCTGGTTGCGGCTGTCTTTGTTTTCCAGCAGGATTTCATCAAAACCCAGAAGATGACCTTCCGAACGCAAGGACAGGTCTTTATCGCAATGGTAGAAGATTTTCAGGAAACACTTGCCTTTGTCGGGAATATGGACGGCCAACGGCAAGGCGTTTTCGCTGTGCGGCGGCAGGGTGAAACCGTCAGGGTAGGGGATGAAGCCGTTGTCGATGACCTCGCCGTCGCAGCTTACCTGATAGGTTAGTGCGGCATACTCGGTCAAATCAACAAAGTCCATGTAGTTGTGCAGCGTGAGCATGCCGGATTCCCGGTCGTACTTCACAACACGCGCCGGGCGATAGACGTTCTTGAACTCCAACAGCCCGGTGTGCGGGCGGCGGTCGGGGTAGACCAGACCGTCCATGCAGAAATTGCCGTCATGCGGCCACTCATTGTGGTCGCCGCCGTAATAATAGATGTCGCGGCCGTCGGGCATCTTCCCTTTATAAATACCGTGGTCGCACCATTCCCACAGGAAACCGCCGACCAAGCCGTCATGGCTCTGAATGAACTGGAAGTAATCCTCCAAATCACCGGGGCCGTTGCCCATGCAGTGGCTGTACTCGCACATGATATAGGGTTTGTCCGGCTCGTTGTCCAGATATTCCTGAATGCTTTCGAGAGAAGGATACATATTGCTGAACATATCAATGTTCGAGAAATCGTATGTACGGTTCTTGCTGCGGTACTGGGCGCTCTCGTAGTGGGTCAGGCGGCGGGGGTCAAAACGCTTTGTCCATGCCAGCGCTTCTTCGAACGTGCAGCCGTAGGCGCTCTCGTTGCCCATCGACCAGATGATGACGCAGGGACGGTTCTTGTCACGCTCCACGCAGAGGCGGGTGCGGTCTACGGTGGCCTCGGTGAACTCCGGGTTGTCTGCGATGGGCTTGTTCCAGTTTTCAACGTGGTTGGGCCAGCTTTCGTTGCCCTCGCAATAGTATTCGGACGCACCGTGGCTCTCGTTGTCGGCTTCATCAATGACAAAGAAACCGTACTGGTCGCAGAGCTGATAGAAGTAAGGCACATCCGGGTAATGGCTGGTGCGGATGGCATTAAAGTTGTGCTTTTTAATCATGAGCAGGTCTTTTTTCGTCTGCTCAAAGCCAACAGCATATCCCGTGACGGGGTCGGATTCGTGGCGGTTTACACCGTGGAACTTGATGGACTGGCCGTTGACATAAATCTGATTGTTGGCAACGTGAACCTCGCGGATGCCCACACGGTCCGTAATAGTCTCGTTGGGCGTGTCCAACACAAGGGTATATAAGTAGGGCTGCTCTGCGTTCCAGAGTGTCGGGTCAACAATGGTGATTTCTGCATGATAGGGGAATGCCGCATCATCCGGTGCTTCCACGGGCGTTACGCTGCCGACCATCGTGCCGGCTGCATCGTAGAGGGTGATGCGGTGGCAACGGCGGAATCGTAGTAACGCAGGCGGACAGCAACCCCTGCGGTGCTGCCGTGGATGTCGGTGGTGATGAAATAGTCCTCGATGCACTGTTCCGGTCGGTGCAGCAGGTAGACATCACGGAAAATGCCGTTCATGCGGAACATATCCTGATCTTCCATGTAACTGCCATCGCACCATTTCAGCACGAGGACCGCCAGATGGTTGGTGCCGTCCTGCAAAAACTTCGTTACATCGAACTCGCTTGTGGAATGGGCGACCTGACTGTACCCGACAAACTGACCGTTGAGCCAGACATAGAAGCAGGAGGCAACGCCCTCGAAGTTCAGAAATGCACACGGGGCGGTGGCATCTTTTTGGTAAGTGAAGTCGTAGAGGTAAGCGCCGCAGGGATTCTCTTTAGGAACATACGGTGGATCAGCGGGGAATGGATAGCGGATGTTGGTGTACTGGTGGTGGTCGTAGCCGTGGTTCTGCCACACGCTGGGGACCGGGATGCTGTCAAAAGCGGAGGCATCATAGCCGACCTCATAGAAAGCATCCTGCAAGTCATAAATACTGGCGTAGTAACGAAACCTCCAGCTTCCGTTCAAAAGCTGGAAGCGATCCGAGGTCTCGCGGTGCTCGACTAAGGCATCGCTGCGCCGGGATGACGGAATGTAATAGACACGATTCGGCATGGTACCCACATGCAGTGAGTGCGGGTCCTTGTAATAGTGCGGAATAATCATCCATTCTCCTCCTGTGATTTGTACAGTTCTGCTTGCGTTTCGTCTGAAATTATTATACAATTTCTATATACAATAAAACCTAAACGGTATTGCGCTAAATATGCACAAAATCAATGGCTTTTTGTAAAGTGAAGGTAAAATGGACGAAGCACCTAGCAATATTCACAAAAACAGGAGGGAATTTTTGTGTACATTAACGCTGGATATCGGAACAATTCCCGTACAGATTTCAAAGACAACTCCACGCCGTTGGTGGTGGGCAGCTGTGGCACCTACCGGCTGAAAACACGCCCCAAACTACCGACCTGCTGGCAGAAAGGGCGCAGGGATTACCAGATTTTATATGTGGCAAACGGCAAGACGCATTTCTGGTTTGACGGCAAGGAAGAAATCGTCAGCGCGGGCCATATGGTGCTTTACAAGCCGGAAGAAATCCAAAAATATGTATATTATCTGGAAGATAACCCGGAAGTTTTCTGGATTCACTTCACAGGCAGCGATGTAAAGAGCATACTGGCGTATCACGGCATCTCGCTCGATGAGCATGTGTTTTACTGCGGTGTGCTGCCGGACTACAAGGCGTTGTTCCGCAAAATCATTCAGGAGTTGCAGCTGTGCCGCTATGGGTACGAGGACTATATTGCATCGCTGTTCAACGATATTCTGCTGTTGGTGGACCGCCAACAGCATGAACAGAAAAAAACCACCGGCAACGTCCAAGAGCAAATTGAACGCGCGGCGGCTTACTTCAACGAGAACTATAACACAAAGATCAGCATAGACGATTATGCGGAATCCCTGCACATCAGCACCAACTGGTTTATACACAATTTCAAACAGTACGCAGGTATGTCCCCGGCCCAGTACATCCTCTCCTTGCGCATGGTCAACGCCCAAAGCCTGTTGGAGCGGACGACCTACAACATCAAGGAAATTTCCGAAATCGTAGGGTATGAGAACCCGCTGTATTTCAGCAGGGTGTTTAAGAAAGAGATAGGGAAGTCACCGGCGCAGTATAGGAAAGAGAGAGTAGAGGCAGAAGAGGTCGAGAAATAGAACTAACGAAGGAGAATGAGATAAATGGGAAAAGAACAAGAATTTTTAACACAACTTAAATGGTATGCTTATTGGCAATTAAATCAAGGGTATGCTCTGCAAGTAAAACCACCAAAGTATGAGTTACTCATATTAGTTGAACTGCATAAAATTGAGCGCTTTTCATCTCAATATGAGCAAGAATTAAAATGCCTAAGCCGGTGTATACGCAGATATATATGGAAAGAGGAAAATGAAGATAATCTCTGGTGCTATCTGAAAATTATAAATATTGTTTTTGAAGAAAGCGAAAAGGCAGCGGCTATTGACGATTTTTGGGGGCTCGGAAGGATTATTACTTACACAAAATGTTTGTGTGCGTGTTGCGGAGAACTAAAAACAGATAAGAGAGAAGTCTTGAATAAGATAATCGATTCGATTCAAATTGCAAATGCAAAAGTTGCCCTTGAAGAACGATGGAAAAATATTCGTTCATCGCCTGATGGAGATAAAGCCTTTATAGATATTTTTCAAGATATTTTTGAAAATGCAATTACCAAATATGAGACCGACTTTATTTGTTCTCTTGATGAGACAGACATCTTGTACCGAATGGTAAAAGAAAAAATATGTGACGAAGGAAGATTTATACCGTGGCCCAATAAAGTTCAAAATAGATGGAATCCTCCAGGAAAAACGTATTTGTATCTTTCTTATGGAAAAGAAGATGTGGCATATAATGAAAGCCTTAAACTGGGACAATATGTGTGCCTTTTAGAGTGCAGGGTACAAGGGGAAGAAGATGTTTGTTTTTGTAGATTCGTGCCAACCCAAGGGGGCAGAATCTTAAATTTGGCCTACAATGATGTTGAACTTTATGAAATGCGGGATGAATTAGACGATTTAGTAAAAAAGAGAACAGGAAAGCTTGCCAATATGCTTCGAAAAGACGTTGATTTAATTAAACATAGACATGACGAAAAATATGTTTACGAAAAAATAAGAGATATAGTAGAAGCCAATCAGATTGATAAAGCGGTTATAGAAAAAAACAGCGCAAGGCAATTACTAAAATTGATTTGCAGTAGCATCTATACGAAAGTTGACGAAAACGACGCATTAGGAAAGGAAAAGGCGTATAAGTCGTTTCAAGATTTGGCGCAGTTCTTAGAAAATCAGAATATAACCGGTATTATCTATCCTTGTACACGAACAAATAAAATTCATGGGAAAAATATTGTCCTGTTCAACGCTAAGGATGCAGAACCTATTAAGGGAAGTATAATGCAATACCATGCTACAGGAAAAGAGTAAAACATTTTCCAAAAAAAGGCGAATGAAAATCTGAACAGAACAAAATTGTCATGTGAGCGTGAATATTCATCGTAATATAACCAGACAAATCAATCCCCAAGGTGGCATGAAGTCACCTTGGGGATTGTTATTTAGCGCCTATTTACCGGTTCAGAAAAATCCTCGTTGCGCAAGGGTCTGGAATCTCCCAGTTGACGTACAAATCATTCAACGGGCAGGCGTAGGGGTCACGGATATGCTCGTCAATCCAGCCTTTGTACAGCTCACAGAAGTTAGCTTTTGTGAAGACGGCACGGCACTCGGACTTGTCCACGGTGATGCCGAACAGATATTCTACATCATGCACCGGCACGATTACCGGCGCACCGGCCGTGTCAAAGGCACAGAGCAAATTCTTGCAGCTGCGGCTCACGGCACACTGGCAGTCGCCGCACTCGATGTAGATGGTGTTGCGCCAGTCGCGGCCTGTGGTGCGCAGGAACTTGCAGAGATGCGAATTGGTGGAAGTAAAACAGGAAACGGACAAAAAATCACTCCTATCTCAAATTGTGCGCAGTGTAACAACTCGGCACAGTTTTTATAAAATACTGCCGGTCTGCGGGAAAGTTTTCATAAGCGGCACGGGCGTATCGGTGCGCTCATCGTACATGGCAAGATACCCCTCGGAAGATTTCTGCCAGCCGCCGTTCTGCCAGATAAACACAACAAGGTTGTCATTCATTTGCATGACTTTGAACGTAATGCTCTCGGCAATGAGATAGTCATCCGGGGCCAGTTCCTCCACCATCGTATAGACGTGTTCACTGGTATCATCGGAAAGAAGCAGCAGATTCTTGTGTGGGTCTTTGGCGGCAGAACGCTCCGGCAGTACGCGGATGGCATGGTCGCCGTCCGTGGTCGTCCAGCGGTCAATGGTCGTGCCGTAGGCATCGCGGATCGTCAGGCGGGCATCTGCCAGCTTTGCATTGGTGGCAATGTCGCGTTTCGTGAGAATCAGCGAATGCGCCGGGGCATCGTACATTGTCACTTTCTGAATTTCCCCGGTCTCCTGCACGGTGAAGTGTATTTCTTCGCTGAGCAGATACCCGGCAGGGGCAGCAGTCTCGGTCAGCGTATAGTCACTGGGCTTCAGGCGCTCGATACGGTGGGGCTGGCCGTTGGTTTCCCACTCGGCAATGGTGTTGCCGCTGGCATCGGTAATTTTCAGCTTTGCACCGGGCAGCTCGCGGCCGTCTGTCATGTCAGCTTTGGAGATTTCGACTTTTGTAAAGTCATCTTTCATCTCCACGCGCTGAATATCCCCGGTAGGGCCTACCTCAAAGGTGATGCTCTCGGCGCGGACATAGCCATGCTCGGTGGGAGCCATCGTCTCGGTTAGAGTGTAAGTACCCATCGGGATGCGCTCCATATAGTGGGGTGTGCCGTCCGTGACCCATTCGGCAATCGTCTTGCCGTCTGCGTCCGTGATTTTCAGCTTTGCACCGCTGATTTCCTTGCCAGTAGCAGTATCGGTCTTGGAAATCTGCACTTTCGTGTAGTCATCCTGCATGAAAACATGCTGGACCTTGCCGTCATCCTCGACCGTGAACTGAACGGCATTGGCAGGCACGTACCCAGAATTATCCGGCACAAGGGTTTCCTCCAGCGTATAAGTCTCGCCCGCAACCAGCACGGCCTCCATGTAGTGCGGCGTATCTTCGGATACCCATTCGTCCACAACATTGCCGTCTTTATCCAGCACGCGCAGCGTTGCACCGGGGATTTCCTCGTGGGTCGTAATGTCGGCCTTGCTGATTTTTACGCGGGTAGGGGCATCCAGCATTGTAATGGTTTGGCTGAACCCATCGGAATCTTTCAGCAAAATCCAACTTGCAGAGTAGGTGATTTCGGCATTGGCGGGCTTGTCGGCAATCTGCTTATCGGCAAAGAATGCAGGAGCCGCCGCGCCGGTCAAGTAGACCTTATCAAACGTCAAATCGGAGAAATCGCTCTCCCGCAGGCATTTGGCAATGGCGCGGTCATTGGCGGCATCAGTGAAATTCACCACCAGTGTGCCGTTCACACAGTACCAGTTGGCAATGACAACGCCGTCTGCATCAGGATTCTTGCCCGTCAGCTTATCCCAGAAAGCGCGCAGCTTGGCGGAAATCGTAGCCACAGTGTCATCGGAGAATGCGGTGGGGGAGATAATGCTGCCGGACTGGTATGCGGCATCTTCGGATTCATGCAGCACCCAGACCGCCGTTTCCTGTAAGTAGCCGTTGTCATCCGTGGCCTGTTCCAAGTGGAACTGAATCGAGCGGGCGGTGGTGTAGCCGTCTGCCGGGCGGGTTTCGGTCAGGGTATAGATTTTGGTGGTATCGCGGTTCCCGGCAAAGTCGTGGGAAAGATGCAGCCCGCGAATCACATGGACCGTGTCACCGCTCTCCCAAGTATCCACCATATTGCCGTTCCAATCGGTCACGGTCAAGGTTGCACCGGGAAGGGCAAAGGTGCCATCGGAATCAGCCGTGAAGGCACGCTTGTCGATCTCCACGGTGGTCTGCTTGTCGGAGTGCAGGCAGTCAACGATCTGCCACGCGATGAACTGGTTCTCGTAGGTGAACTCCACAGGAATCACGCTTTGCTCGATCAGGTAGCCGTCCGGCACACTGACCTCGAGCAGATAGTAGCGGCCACTGTTGGTCGTCCAGTCGTGGGTATCGCTGCTGCCATAGTGTTCGCCGCGCAGGGGAACATCTACGTCAAAGTAGGCAAGGCCGGTTTCATCGGTGGTGGCGGTACCCAGCAGCGTATCAGCGGTTGCCAGCAGCTCGCCGGAGATACTGTAAATGTCGTCTGCGGTGTACAGCTCATAGACGGCGCCCGCGACCATCTTGGCATCAGCCGGGATGTCGGCGCGGTTGCTGCCGCCGTTCAAAAGGGAGGCGCGGGTCTTACAGCCGTCTGCATAGGGCGCATCATCGGTCAAATCGCAGGTGTCGCGGTCTATCTTATACAGCCCGACACCGACTTTGCCCTCCTCAACGACCGGCAGCACACGGGCGTTCTCAAAGACAAGGACCTGCTTCTCAATCTGCTCGGCGCTGGCGTTGCCTACATTTATAATAGAGTAATCATACACAACATCGCCGTCCTGCGTGTGGTCGATGATTGTCTTAGCAAGCACTAAATCGTTGTATTGGTTATCCCAGTCCAGCACCACCGTGTAGGTATGGTCGGTGTGAACAAAGCCGTAGGGGGCCTGCACCTCGGAAATCGTATAGGTACCCAGCGGCAGCGTGATGGTGACTTCGCCCTTGGTGCCATCGTGGGTCACTTTCAGAAAATCGTAGGTTGCAGTGGTTCGCGTGGGGCTGAACCGGACTTCGTCCACCTGTCCATCTTCGGCAGTGGTAACGGTGGCGACAAGGTCGCCGTCTGCGTACCAGAGCGTACCTTGATTGTCCGGCGTGGGAATGTCGCCCTGCGCGTGGATCTCATAGGTGGCATTGGCAAGGTTATCCGTCTCGTACACGAACTGCCCGTTCTCATACCCGGTCAGCACGTTGCCGATTTTGCGGATCTTGATTTGCCCCAATGTCTCGTGGTTATAGTAGTTTTCGGTAATGACATAGTCATCCATGCCATCGGCGCTGCCGCCGCTGACCTGATACACACGATCTGAGGTCAGCTCAAATACAACATTGTACTGGCGGTCGTTGAAATACCCGCGTGGACCTTCGATCTCGACGATGCGGTACTTGCCCAGCGGCAGTTTCTCCGGGGTCTTCATTTCGCCGTTGGAATCGGTATAGAAAGTGCTGGTCTTTGCCCAGGCATTGCCGGATTTCGGGTCGTTCATCTCCACAAGTGTTTCACGACCGTCCTCGACAATGTAGTAAATGTTGAACGCAGTGTCGGCAATTTTGACAGGCTTGCCCGTCTCAATGTCGATTTTGACAAGCTGCAAGTAGCCCTCCAACTCTTCATCCAGAATGTTGTAGGTTATGTAGCTGCCGCTGGGCGTTGCGATGCTGCCGGCAGGCACAGTAAAGCTGCTCTGCGGGCTGGATGCATTGACAGTGATAAGGAACGGTTCAGCCTGAAAAACATCCTTCGGTACGGTGGTTTCCACGACGATGTACTGGCCGTAAGGAAGCCCCTGCACACGCAGGATGCCTTCCTCGTTCGTGAAGATCTCGGATAAGCGATATTCTTGCGCATTGTTGGTCGGCACCCAGCCAAGACCCTGCCCGTTGGCAAAATCGCCGTCTGCGGTCAAGGTGGCATTGTAGCGATTGACGGCGGTGGTGTCGCTCTCGTACATCGTGGCGACAGCCTGTTCCTCGTCAGAAAAATCGAATTTCAGAGTGTCCTGATCGTAGTCGGATTTGCGGTAGGCATTCAGAATGCTGGCGGCATCGTAGCTGCCATCGGCATTTTGGGTAAACTGGTCAGCCTTGCTCAGCAGTGATACACGGTACACTTTGAACCCGGTACCGCCCAGCTTGATGGCAGGGGAGGGCTGCCCGGTGGTGGACACCAGTTTTTGCAGGCTGAACCCGGATTTCAGCACTTCGTCCTGCGTCTGGTCTTCGGTGCGGACAACGTAAGTGGATTCATCTGCATAAGTAAGGGACTGATAGTGGTTGACTTCATCACAGAGATAGCCTTTTGCAAAAGACAGGTAGTAGCCGTCATAGGTCTTGCTGCCGTCCAAGGCGCGGCTCTCGGCAACAGCAGAATACTGGTTGCAGTAGACGTAGTCGGTGTACTCTGTGCCGTTGCTGGCAAGAGAAGCATAGCGGCCGGTAGGCTCTAACTTTTTGTTGAGCAGGGGGTACTGGCCGGAGAGGTAATACTGCCCGTTGGAATTCACCGGAATCACGATGCCTGTGGCGCGCTCTACAAGGTAATAACGTCCTAAGTAGAGATTAGAAAAAGCCAACTTTCCGTCCTTGATGGCGGCAGAAGCGACGAGATTGTCTTTTTTCAGCACCGGGAGATAATCGGACTTCCAAGCGCCGTTGGTAAGCACGGTGGTGTGCCAAATGGGTGTGCCGCTGGCATCTGTGATTTTGGAGTAATCGATGATGCCGGAAACACCGTCCGGGTGATGAATGTCCTCGGCGGCGTACAGGTCGTACACGGCACCTTCGAGCGTTGAGTCGCCATTACTGCCTGCGGCCAGATACCGGGCGGCATCCAAGTCTGCTTTGGAGAGAGTGATGCTGCCGAGAGTGCGGTCATTCTGCATGGTGACGGAATCAGCGCGCATGGTGTAGGACTTCTCATTGCCGGCGATGTCGGTAGGGTCAGTATTATAGGCTTTGTCGCCGTTGCGGTCACCGAACGTAATGCTAACAATGCCCTCGCCGGTGTCGATAAGGGTGCCGCCCTCATTGGCTGTACCAACGTCGGCGTTGTAATCGGCGTTGCCCAACTGGATGGTCTGACCGTCCAGTGCCTTGGTGATTTCAAAGGCGTAGGCGCGTTTGCCCAACACGGAACCAGCCGTGCCGGGATTGGCTACATCCGTCCAATCGCCGTAGTACCCGCTGGGAGCGCGGCGCTCGACAATGACAAAACGGCCCTCGTTGCGCTGGGTAAAGTAAACATTATCCGAGCCGTTTGCATAGCCGCTGTGGTTGATGACCTTGTAGGTGCCATCGCTCTGACGCTCAACCTTGTACTGGTTATACCCGCCAGTGGGGATATACCGTTGCAGAACAGTATCCCACTCGAAAATGGCGAACTCGGCATCCCCGTGAATTTGCTGTTTGGTCTCGCTGTCGATCTTATCAATCGACACCTTTGCAGACCATTCATCGTTCTGCATCTGGTAGTCGTTGCTGCTGTTGGCGGGAACAGTAATCAACTGGTGGCTACCCAAAGCGCCGGGCGTGGAATCAAAGCCGTGAGGGATGGTGATTTCATCGTAGCTAAACGTAATATTTGCAAGCTGTGCCCGCGCCGAGGCGATGGCGGCATCTACCATACCTTGTGCTTCGTTTTTTAGTTGGTTGATGGCTGCATTTTTGGCAGCCTCGGCAGCAGCATCCGCTTCAGCCTGGCTGGTGAACGGTCCTTCCTGCCCGCTGAGTGTGCTGGTGCTGGTCTTGGACACCTCATAATGTACTGTCCATGTAGCAGAACCATCGCCGCCGTCCAAATGGTAGTTATTATCCTGCGTGTGACCGCTGGTGGTGATAGTCTGCGATCCGGCAGGAGTCATCTTCCAACTGCCGCCGTCCACGCTGCCGCCGGTCCGGCTGGGCGTGACGGTAATGACCGCCCCGTCCACCTTTTCCAGCGTGTTCAGTTGAACCTTGTCGGTGTTGACAGTGAACGTCAGATCAAAGCTGCCGCTGGCGCTCTGTGCAGGAGCGGTCCATGAAGCAGAATAATACTGCGGCTCAGGAGAACTCGGCACGTCCGGAATTTCGGTGCCGCCAGCAATTTCCTCACCAACCAGCGCCACAATCTGCCATGCGTAGCCTGCGGGCGGATTGTAGATATAAGTGTAGTAGCCGTTTTCGCCGGATTGTACTGCCGTGCCGTTTGCTAATTCTTCAGCAGCGGCGACATAGGTCTGCGCAGCATAACTATCAGGATAGTTGGCGATGATCCACTGCTGGGTTTCATCGTAGATTTCACTGATGAGGTCGGTATGCACATTGTCTGCACTCATAACAACGGGTTTGCTGTCCAGCATATCGAGGTTCAACTGACCGAGACCGCCCCAAATGTTGATTTGGTTCGCGTAATGGTTGCCGGGGGTGTACTGGCCGGGCTCAAGGCGAGACACATGGTCAAAAGCGTAGGTCGGACAGCCATTGGGCTGACCGTTCAGACCGTGGCTGCAACAGTAGGCTTCTTGGCCGTTGAACCAAATAAGCCAAGTGCCACCCCTTTTAGCAATGCTGGTAATTTTGCCGGTGGCATAGGGCGGAGTAGGACCGGCTGCGAGTGTTGCAACACCGTTATCGGTATAAAGCTGCGTAGGGGCTGCTTCATCCGACAATTGTACATGAATAGATTTCTGTAAAGTGGTGCCGTCCGGGCTGGCGTAAACAAACTGTGCAGTGAAGTCAGAAAAAGCCTTCACATAAAAGCCTGTTGCAGCCGCAGATTGCTCGGCGTAAGTCTGATGCAGGATTTTGGACTGCTCGGTATCACTGGCAGGAATGAGGCCTGCATCAGTAGATGCGTAGCTGAGAACCTCCACTCCCTCTGGCAGTACAACTTCTGCTGTTGCGCCATTTGCCGGGTACTCGGTCTGAACCAGAAGAGGAATGATTGCATAATTTGCATCGGGATTTTTGCCGATAGTGATGGTTGTTTCATCCTCGTTCAATGCATCGGCATCTAGGTGGGCATCTGCGCCATCATACAGGTCAGAGACTGTCTCTTATACACATCTCCGAGCCCACGAGACCGAGGCTGATCTCG
>OJPQ01000541.1_pt1 | contig 16370 bp, 13 predicted proteins | sample 1598531 | NCBI WGS metagenome assembly OJPQ01 (sample SAMN03922491, study PRJEB24848) | human gut metagenome | isolation source: stool sample | host: Homo sapiens | place: Germany | collected 2011-05 | reverse complement strand
CCTGATAAGCAGCTCCGTTTTTTCCGAAATAATAACGGAAACCCTTTGCTGTTACTCCCCACTGCTGAGTAACCTTCTGGTTATTCTCATCATATCCATATCTCTTTCCTGTCTTTTTGTCCAGTTTTACCTTAACAGTCTGCGGTCCTGCTGCCTGTACTGTCACTGTTTCTGCTACAACAGCCAACGGTGTCAGCATAAGAAGCATACAAAGCACAACTGCAAGGAATCTCTTTGTTTTCTTCATTCTCCATACTCCTTTTCAAGTATACGGAAAGTACGATGGAAATCAAGGGCAATAGATAAACGGCAAATGGTAAATGCCAATTCACCTCCGCCAGATATCCCGTTAAGATCGTGGCTAATACCAACGTTACATTTGTAATAGCAGAACTTAAACCAAATTGTTTCGTCCGGTATTTCCCGATAAAGAAACGAGAAATCAAACCGGTCGATAAGGGTACGATCAAGCCAGATCCGATTCCCATTAAGGCGCTCACCGCTATCAACTGCCACATCTTATTAGAGAGTAAGTATAGAATACCACTTAGGGCAAAGATCACCAAGCCTAATTGCAATAGACGTATCTCATTTACTTTCTCCGTTAATTTACCCGACAATATAATAAATGGAATTATCAATAACGATGGCAAAGAGGAAAGCATCTGAATATCCAGTTCCGTAGAATGAGGAAAAATAACGGAAAGTTTCCCTAATATCGGAGAAACCGCTAAACCCGGTAATGCATTTAAAGCGGAGATAGACCATATCCCTACCAGAGTTATAAGGGGAATTGTGCCCCGGCCTGTCTGTATTCTCATAAAGATTTAGTTTTACGTTTTTATCTAATCAAAACAAACATTTTATGTGAAAGTTCATCATTTTCGCTCTTTCCAAGAGGACTGGACTTGTATCGCTAATAAACCCCAAATAATGTAAATCCAAAAAACATTCCAATCCATAATCTGTTTTGGCATAAACGCTCAGTGGAAGCAGTATTCCATTGACTCAAATCATTTTATTAACAAAAAAACTAAAGAAAAATGAAAGACTCAAATTTCAGAAATGGCGATGCCAAAACAGCGATTTTTGGCTCAGAAGTGATGTTGACACCCTCTCCAGTAGATAAGATTCCTGATGGCCCTACAACCCCGGAGATCGCTTATCAAATGGTTAAAGACGAGACTTTCGCACAAACACAGCCTCGCTTGAACCTAGCTACATTCGTTACTACGTATATGGACGAGTACGCAACAAAATTGATGAACGAAGCTATCAACATCAACTATATTGACGAAACAGAGTATCCGAGAATCGCTGTTATGAACGCCAAATGTATTAATATCATGGCGAGTCTTTGGAATTCTCCCGAGCAAGAAAAATGGAAAACCGGAGCCTTGGCTATCGGTTCTTCAGAGGCTTGTATGCTAGGTGGTGTAGCCGCTTGGTTACGTTGGCGCAAAAAGAGACAAGCACAAGGTAAACCAACTGACAAGCCTAATTTCGTGATCTCTACTGGCTTCCAAGTCGTATGGGAGAAATTCGCCCAGCTATGGCAAATCGAAATGCGTGAAGTTCCCTTGACTTTAGACAAGACGACACTTGATCCGGAAGAAGCGCTTAAGATGTGTGACGAGAACACGATTTGTATCGTTCCTATCCAAGGTGTAACATGGACAGGACTGAACGATGACGTAGAAGCCTTGGACAAAGCGCTCGACGCATACAATGCCAAGACCGGTTATGATATACCTATCCACGTAGATGCCGCCAGCGGTGGTTTTATCCTTCCGTTCTTAAGCCCGGAGACAAAATGGGACTTCCGTTTGAAATGGGTTCTTTCTATCAGCACATCCGGACATAAATTCGGATTGGTTTACCCGGGATTGGGTTGGGTTGTTTGGAAAGACAAGAAATATTTGCCGGAAGAAATGGCATTCAGCGTAAACTATCTTGGAGCGAATATCACTCAGGTTGGTTTGAACTTCTCTCGTCCTGCCGCACAAATCCTCGGACAATACTATCAGTTTATTCGTCTCGGATTCGAGGGCTACAAACAAATCCAATATAACAGTATGGAAATCACGAAATACATCCACCAAGAAATCGGTAAGATGGCCCCATTCGTTAATTACAGCAACGAGGTAGTGAATCCATTGTTTATTTGGTACATGAAACCGGATTACGCTAAGAACGCCAAATGGACACTTTACGATTTGCAAGATAAATTGCAACAAAGCGGTTGGATGGTTCCAGCGTATACACTACCGAAGAAGCTGGATAACTACGTGGTTATGCGTGTCGTAGTTCGTCAAGGTTTCAGCCGCGATATGGCCGATATGTTATTAGGTGATATCAAGAACGCTGTAGAGGCATTGGAGAAACTTGAATATCCGACTCCTACTCGCATCGCTCAAGACAAGAACGTTCCGGTTAAGGGTAAGGTATTTACTCACACCGCAATGAGCAACGCTAAGAAATAAAAACAAAATTCATCAAGGCGTGCATGAAAGGACTATCAGTGTTTTCATACACGCCTTCTTTAATCCAATTCATATATGGACAAAAAAATAACGATCGCCCAAATTAAGGAAGTAGCTCAACAGGCTTACGATCTTTACAAGACAAATACGGATGGTAAGAATGCCGATTACATTCCTTATCTGGCGAATATCAATAAAAATCTATTCGGAATCAGTATTTGCCTTTTAAACGGACAAACCATCGAGGTGGGAGATTCCGAATATCGTTTCGGTATCGAATCCGTATCGAAAGTACACACCGCTATCTTGGTACTGCGCCAATACGGAGCGAAAGAATTATTGGAGAAGATTGGTGCCGACGCTACCGGATTGCCATTTAACTCCATCATCGCTATCTTATTGGAAAACGACCATCCTTCTACCCCATTGGTAAATGCCGGCGCTATCACGGCTTGTAGTATGGTGAAGCCTGTCGGTGATTCCAAACAGAAGTGGGATGCTATCGTAGCCAATATCACGGATTTGTGCGGAAGCGCACCGCAGTTGATCGACGAACTCTATAAATCCGAGTCCGCAACGAACTTCAATAACCGCTCCATCGCTTGGTTGCTAAAGAATTACAATCGCATTTATGACGATCCGGATATGTCTTTGGATCTGTATACCCGTCAATGTTCTTTGGGTATCACGGCTAAGCAACTATCTGTCGCTGCCGCTACGGTCGCAAATTTAGGTCTCAATCCTGTGACAAAGAAACAAGTATTCGATGCAGAATTATCTCCGAAGATCACTTCCATGATCTCTACCGTAGGTTTTTATGAACACACCGGTGATTGGTTGTACACTTCCGGTATTCCCGCAAAAACTGGCGTAGGCGGTGGTGTCATGGGTGTACTTCCCGGACAATTCGGTATTTCCGCATTCGCTCCTCCTATTGACCAAGCTGGTAACTCTGTAAAGGCACAGCTTGCTATTAAGTATGTAATGAATAAACTCGGATTGAACGTGTTCAACGGTCACCGTGTGACGATCGTTGACTAATAGACTGAATCAGTTTAAACGAGAAGTAGTATAGAAAAAGTGTTTCATTACGATGGGCTGTTATACCATCTAAATGAAACACTTTATTTTTTGTATCAATAAAAATCGGATCAATTCTCCGACACGACCCAAGCCGAATCGTATACTTCCGTATTCGGGGTCTTATAATACATATCCTTTTCTTGAGGAATGCTTAATTTATAGGTCTTCCCACCTGTCACCAACTTACGATCACGGAGCCAAGGATTAAAACGTTTCAAGTCCGCATAAGTGATCCCATGCTCTTTAGCGAAAGCCGACAGATTCTGTATATCTTGGCTTACAGCCACGTCTACGGTAGGGATCGGCTTATACAGGTCACGGGCACGAAGCACAAAACCGTACTTCGACGGATTCTCGAAAATTTGCTTGATCGCCATGATTCGATAAATATAACGGGTAGTCTCCTCCACCAGCCAGAGATCAAAGGAGGAATCCGCATCTTGTTTGACCAGTTCACCGGATATACGTCCCATGCCGCCATTATAAGAAGCGGCTACCGCCGCCCAATCTCCATATTTCTTATAGGCGGCCTTCAAATAGCGGCAAGCCGCCCCGGTCGCTTTCTCCACATGGCAACGCTCATCGACCGTCGGGGTGATTGTCAAACCATACTCCCTTGCCGTGCCCTCCAGTAATTGCCACATCCCGACAGCACGAGCCGGAGAGGATACACGGGGGTCCAAATGGCTTTCTATCACCGCTAGATATTTGAAATCATCGGGAATGCCGTTCGCCTTCAAGATCGGCTCGATCACCGGGAAATAACGGTTCGCCCGCTTGATCAGAAGCATCGTCGTAGAATGGAAATAAGTAAAGCTACTCAATTCACGGTCATAGGCTTCCCGCATATCATAGCGGGTAATATCGATTAGTTTCCCACAAAAAGGAACCGAGGACGGAACATCCGGCGACAGGGTCATGGATGAGACAACCGGACGGCTCTCTATCACTTTTTCCATGTCATTCGAACCCATCGAGATACATGCGGTCAAGCAAACGACGCCTCCACATAAAAAACTAGCTAAATTATTCTTGGATATTCTCATTTTCATCTTGAATTGTTTTAGGTCTAAGAATGTTTATATCGCCTTTTTCCTTGTACTTAATGCCATCGGAACCTTCGGCTTCTATCACATAAAAATACACACCCGGCTGAACGTATTTACCACCTTTCTTACCATCCCATCCTTGGGCCGGATCTGTCCAGTAATACATCTGTAGGCCCCAGCGATTAAATATCCATGCCTTAAATTTCACCAACGACTTATAGGCAACCCGGAACTCATCATTAATTCCGGGCGTGGTACCCGGGGAGAATGTGTTCGGTATCATCAGATAAGACTCCGAGATATCAATCTGAACCTCATCTTCCGTGCTGCAAGTAGTGCTTTGGTCGCTTACTTCCAACTTGATGATAAAAGTCCCGGATTGGTTGAACGTATAATCCACTTCCTCACCCGTAAAACGAACGACCGGATTATCTTCTTCCCCTTGCCGATAGATTTTCCAATTAAACAGGGCGGCTGTCGGCGTATTCGCGATAGCCGAGAATTGAACAGTGGCGGGAGCGCAATAACCGCTCTTCGTCGTATTCATATTCGGGGCCTCTTGCTCAATCAGCAACGTGTCTATATGAGCATCTACCGCAGCGGCCTGATATTCATCGATACAAAGCGTGACCTCCTTTCCAAAATGACGAGCGAAATAATCGCCTTTCACACAGATCTCCGTATCACACCAAGGAGCGGGAATGGATTTACCGAACAAATTACCCTCGATGACCGCCGTCTCTTGTTTAGAGGTATATTCTTTTTTATCCGAATTATATTCCAATGTATTATAAATAACATCAAATTGGCGAGACAGTTCACGTCTTGTTCCCGTATTCGGCCAATAATAATAAATAGGTTGGATCGTACCTGTCCCTGCCAAGACCAATCCGCTACATGGATCGCTATTATCAGAGACATGCAGGTTGGATATGTTTAAGGTGTATTTGCTGTAATCAACGATCCAGACGTAACGAGATACGGCTCCTTCCTCGACAAAATAGCCATATCCCTCCTCTACATTCCGAATGGTGGAAGTAGTTCCATTTTGGGTGGAAGCGACTTTCTCAGCCTCCAATCGTTTGGTTTTATAACGGTACCATTGATGCGAAGAAGAAGATGAAGTATAACTAATCGTCACATTATCCATTCCATACACCAAGTAGACCTCAAGCCGCTCGGCGGAATCGCCGGAACTCTGCGATGCTTTCATCGGACTACCACTTCCTCCCGTGACCACATATTGAGCATACGAGACAGCCACTACAAACACAAAACTTAGCGATAACAGTATCTTTCTTAATTCCTTCTTTAGCATATATAGTCTAAAAATTACGGTTCCAAAATTAGGGAAATAAAAGGACATACGTAGCATGATAAGCAAAATTCACTATCTTTGTCACAAAATACTCCGAACAGCAAATGAACAAGATTAGTATATACGCATTGACGTTCTTTTTAAGTTTATCGAGCGTAACCGTTTATTCCCAAAAGAATAATAAGCAAGTTATTTTTACTAACGAACAAGGGAGCGATATATTTTATCATACCATCGAACGCGGACAAACCGTATACGCCATAGCGACCATGTATGGCGTAAGCGTAGAGGATATTTATCGGTTGAATCCGGAAAGTAAAGAAGGGATCAAGGCCGGTTCTACGTTAAGAATCCCGCAGAAGGACTCCGCTATCGCACCTTCCGGCAAAGCAGATAACTATACATACCATACGATCCAGCCGAAAGAGACCTTGTACTCTTTATCCATTAAATATTCAGTGCCCGCCACGGATATTATCGCCGCCAATCCGGGTCTCTCCACATCGACCTTTACGGCTGGCAAGAATATCCGGATCCCGCCGACACGACTGGAAACCTTGCCTACTACGGAAAAAAAGACCGTACAGAAGGAAATGGAATATACCATACAGAAAAAAGAGACCATGTACCGCATCTGCCGGAAGTTCGATATTTCCAGCGTGGAGCTTTTAAGACTCAACCCCGAGCTGAAAAACGGAGTGAAAGCGGGCATGGTTATCAAGATACCGGTAGCCAGTGAAGAAGTGATCACCCAAAACATGAGACAACCGGAAGAGCGTGAGGTGAACGCCCTCCTTTCTACTCCTAAAGATATAAAGAAGGTAAACCGTATCCAAGTCGCCTTATTGTTGCCGTTCATGACGAACGAGACAACGCAATCATCCGCGACCTCCCGTTTCGTGGAATATTACGAGGGATTGCTATTGGCGGTCGACAGCTTGCGAAATATGGGAACCTCTATCGAGCTATCGGTATATGATACTGGAAACGGTACGAAGAAAGTCAAGGAGATATTGAAAGAAGACGCGTTATCAAACGCTAATTTGATCATTGGCGCCGTACAGAACGACCAAATCGGATTGATCGCTGATTTTGCCCAAAAGCATAATATCAAATACGTGATCCCTTTCACCTCCAAGAATGATGATGTCTTGTCAAACGCGAATGTTTATCAAGTAAACACACCTCATTCCTATTTATACTCCAAGGCGGCACAAGCCGGATGCGATTTATTCTCGGATTACAATATCATACTTGTCAATATAAAGGATAAAGAAGAAAAGCCGGAATTTATCAAAGCCTTCAAGACGGAGATGCAGCAACGCGATATCCCGTTCAAGGAAGTAACTTATAAAGGGGATACTTTCGCCACGGATATAGAGGCAGCCATGGTAAGGGACAAGCGGAATGTGGTATTGCCAACCTCCGCCTCCTTAGATGCGGTGAATAAGATCAAGGCACCGCTCCGTATGCTTTCCGAGTTGAAAGAGGAGGAGAAAGAGCCTTATATGGTCAACCTATTCGGTTATCCGGAATGGCAGACCTATACAAGAGAGTGTCTGGAGGACTTCTACGCATTGAACACCTATATCTATAGTAATTTCTATGCGGACAACTTATCTCCGGAAGTCCATAGCTTTTATTCCGATTATAAAAACTGGTATAGCAAGAATTTAATCAACACATTCCCGAAATATGGAATCCTAGGCTTTGACACGGGTATGTATTTCCTAGGCGCCATCAATAAATATGGCTCGAACTTCGAGAATAATCTAGACAAGATCCATTATAAGAGCATCCAGACCGGATTCGATTTCCATAGAGTGAATAATTGGGGCGGTTTTATCAATACGAACTTGTTTATTGTACATTACAAGAATGATTATACGGTAACCCGCAGTGAGGTAAGATAATTGATATGATGACGAAAAAGATATTTGTAGCGATATTTCTGTGCATGGCAAGCTTATCGATTTGCCATGCGCAGAAAAGTACTTTTAAGCAAGAGCTTGCGGTTGGAGCGTCCTTCGGATTAAATTTCTCTAGCGTAAGTTTTGCCCCAAAAGTCCCTACGAAGATGAAACTTGGATTTAACGGGGGAGCGACGATACGTTGGAATACGGAACCCAATTTAGGCATACAGGCGGAATTGAACTTTACCCAACATGGATGGGAAGAGAAGTTTGAGGAGAAACCTCAATATAAATATAGCCGTACGGTAAACTATATGGAGCTTCCGTTCTTGACGCACATCCATTTCGGAAGCAAGCGAGTGCGTGTATTCGTCAATCTAGGGCCTAAAATCGGTTATGCGCTGAGCGAAAGCACGGAGTCGAACCTTAATGGCGAGAACCCGAACGCGAACCGTCCGGACGAACAACATACAATGGAAGTCCAAAAGAAGTTCGATTGGGGGCTTTGCGGCGGACCGGGAATCGAGCTCCGCACCGGAATAGGCTCTTTCCTGTTGGAAGGTCGTTATTACTATGCGCTGGGCGATATGTTCAATAGCCGTAAAGGAGACACTTTCTCTAAATCTTCCAGCCAAATAATATCCGCGAAACTAACCTATCTGATTCCCATCTTTAGTAAATAAAGGGGATGGACTCGTGATATCGTAACAATCAATTGAAGATCTGTACCGCAAGTAATCCCACTCACGGGATAAGAACGGTGGATAATATAGCCAAGCTCCGAACGATCTGATCTTTTCACGGATGTGAAGAGATCTTTTCACGCTCGTGATACGATCGTTTCACCCTTGTGAAAAGATCATTTCACATCCGTGAAAAGATCTTTGGATACAGGCGTACAAGCTACTTCCGATAATACCTTTATCCAACAGGAAGGTTCTACAGTAATAAATCATGAATACAATGGGGAACGCATCTAACTATCATTATTGTTGAGGTGACCTACTATAAAAGAAAAGGCCATCCGTCACGGACAGCCAATCTCATTGTTAACCTTAAATCTAATACCATGAAAAACACAGTGCAAATATAGAGACTTTATGTTATGCAGCATAATTTTCCAACAAGAAAAGCTTACTCATTAACTTTATTTAAGACAAACATGCTGTACAACATAGAATTCAGCTCTTTTTATCTCGTTTTTTCTATTAACAGCGAAATACTACCACTATAAATATTTCTTACCTTTGCATTTATAAACATAAATATGGATTAATATAAGAAATCATGCTAATTATAGGTATAGCGGGCGGGACTGGTTCCGGGAAAACTACAGTGGTAAAAAAGATCATAGAGAGTTTACCTCCCGGCGAGGTCGTATTACTCCCTCAAGATTCTTATTACAAAGATAACAGCCATGTGCCGGTAGAGAAACGTCAATATATTAATTTCGACCATCCCGACGCATTTGATTGGCCGCTCCTCTCAGAGCAAGTCACCTTGCTGAAAGAGGGGAAATGCATCGAGCAGCCGACTTATTCTTATCTTACCTGCTGCCGATTGCCCGAGACCATTCATATCGAGCCTCGTGATGTTGTCATCATCGAAGGGATCCTCGCTTTATGCGACCCTCAATTACGAGACTTGATGGACTTGAAAGTATTTGTCGATACAGATTCGGACGAACGTCTTATCCGTGTGATCCAACGGGATATGATCGAGAGGGGACGCACGGCGGAAGCGGTAATGGAACGCTATACCCAGGTACTAAAGCCTATGCACCTGCAATTTATAGAGCCTAGCAAACGATATGCCGACCTAATTATACCCGAAGGAGGAAGCAACCAGATCGCCATCAATATATTGAAAATGTTTATCGAGAACAATCTGGGGCTTCCCCATACAGAAAATCAATAAACCAATCGTTCCGACAGGGATCTCCCCAATATAAATGCGTGTACCCCGCCAATACGTTCTTGTAGCGATATAGCGGGGTATCCGTTTGACCTCCTTTCGCCGTAAAGGCTTTCGCTACCGAAGGCAGCGGGCTTTCCATAGGCACGATCCGGGAATAATGGAACTCATGCCCTCGTAAGACATCATTCTTATAGCATAAAGTCCGATACCCTAAACGTAACTTCATGTTCTCCATCGTGGCGGATTGCGGTAATACACCGGCCATTGGATAGGCATTCCCATCCGTACCGATAATCTCTTTACAGAGATACATCATCCCCCCACATTCCGCCAGCAACTTGCCCCCCACTTCCACAAAGGAATGAATCGATTCACGCATCCCGGAATTCATGCTCAACTCCGATAAATATAACTCGGGATATCCACCCGGCAAATAGACAAAATCGGCCTCCGGTAAACAATCATCCCTCAATGGACTGAAATAGGTAATCTTGCCTAGAGTAGATAAGAAATGTATATTTTCCTCATATGAGAAATTAAAAGCGGGATCACGGGCGATGGCTATATTTAAGTTTGCCTTTGAAACAGTCCTCATGACTTCCTTAACCCGAGGAACTGGCTGTCGCTCTGGCAAAGCCGTGATTGCCAACAGGCGGTCTATATCCACATGCTCCTCCACCAAGCAAGCAACCCGGTCCGCAAACTCCTCAAAGCAAAAATCCTCATCCAACGACAACCCCAAATGCCGGCTCGGGATCTCTACATCCGCACACTTCGGTAGATAGCCTAACGCTTCCACACCCGCATCCTCACACGCTTGTCTCAAGAAAGAATAATGACTCTCCGACGCCACGAAATTAAATACCGCCCCCACGACATTCAGATCTTTCCGAAAATTCCGGAAGCCATAAAGCAAGGGAGCTACCGAATAAGCCGTACTTTTAGCGTTCACCACCAATACGATCGGTATCCGCAATAAACCGGAGATCTCCGCACTACTCCCTCGCATGGCATCGTAGCCATCGAACAGCCCCATCACCCCTTCGGTCACGGCTACATCCGCATTCGAGGTATACCGGGCATATAAATCCTTGATATGCCCTTCCGACATCATGAAACCATCCAAATTCACGGAAGCGCAACCAGCCGCCATTTTATGATGACGAGTATCTATATAATCCGGCCCACACTTAAAAGGCTGCACCCGTAAAGAACGATTTCTCAAGGCACGAAGCAATCCTAAGGTAAAAGTAGTCTTCCCGCTTCCCGACGAAGCGGCACCTATTAGCAAATGAGATCTCATGTATAATGTTTCTAATTTATCTGGGAAACAAAGATATGAAACCAACTCGTAAATGTAACATAGAAATAACATAAATTCTTGTTATACTATAAATCGATCCTATTATATTCGCTGCATGAAACAAAAAGAATAAGTAGTTAGTGAAAACAAGATTAGCCATATTATATAGTATTTGTTGCATATCAATGTTTCAGGGCACGACTTTTTCCCAAACAAGCACTTTTGCCCACCGGAACGACAGTTCCAGTCTAGCGCCTTTATCTACTTGGGGAAGAATCCAAAGACAAACCGACAAGATAATTACCAGCAATGTTTTCCAAATGACCTATATCGGGGTACCGTTGATCGTTAGCGGTTTGATTATCAAAAATGAGGACGATCATTTTCAGAGTTTGCGCAATACATATATTCCAAATTTCCGATACCATTACGACGATTACCTGCAATATCTACCTGCCGTAGCGATGCTTGGCTTAAAAATAGGCGGTGTACAAGGAAGAAGCTCTTGGTCCCGAATGCTCGTATCCGAAGCCATCACCGCCAGTATCATGGGAGCGACCATCAATACGGTGAAACATACGGCAAATGTCACCCGTCCGGATGGTTCGAACAATCATTCTTTCCCTTCCGGGCACACGGCCATGGCATTTATGGCCGCCACCATGTTGCATAAAGAATACGGGACGACCCGTAGCCCTTGGTATAGTATAGGAGGCTATACGGTAGCGACCGCCACGGCCGTATCCCGTATGCTCAATAACAAGCACTGGCTATCGGATGTAATGGTTGGTGCCGGAATCGGGATCTTATCGACCGAGGTCGGATATTTTCTAACGGATCTGATTTTCAAGGACAAAGGTATCACCCATAGCTATCTGGGATTCGAGACATTCAAATACCAGCGAAATCCCTCTTTTTTCGGAATCTATATGGGGTTTAGCTTGATGCCGACAAAGTTTAATCTGGCTCCGGATGTGCAATTAAAAGCATCGCCGGGAAGTACGGCCGGATTTGAAGGCGCTTGGTTCATGAATCGTTATATAGGCTTCGGCGGACGCATCTCGGCGACAAGCATGCCTTTATCCCTTACGAAACCCTTGGCGAATCCGACAGTTCCCGGTACGACCTATCAAGTGAACGCCCTAAAATCCGATCCTCTCGACATGATCGGCGGATACATCGGCTCCTACCTATCGTATCCGGTGACCAATCGATTTCTCTTGGGCACGAAACTGCTAATCGGATGTAATTACAGCCCAGCCTCCCGAATATCAGCATTGGGCGTGGAGGAAGGCAAACCGGAAACGATTGAGAAAGAGATCGTAAACACGAATAAAGCGTTTAATATAGGATATAGCACAAACGCCTCTTTCTCATACATATTGCATCCTAATCTAAATGTGCGGGTATTTCTCGATTATACTTTTATCCCCTCACGATTCGTATCATACATAGCCAACCCCCAAAAAGAAACCGATCGCTTCGAGCATCATAAGACCTTACAGACCTTGACGCTCGGAGCATCGGTAAATATCATGCTTTGGTAGATTTAAAAATCAATATTGCTCCTTCTCGTTCGGGAAGTCTTGAGATTTCACGTCCTCGATGTACGCTTGTACGGCACGGGTAATCTCCTCCCCTAAATTAGCGTAGCGACGTAAGAAACGAGGAGAAAAGCCTTGATTGATACCGAGCATATCATGCATAACCAACACTTGACCATCTACGCCTCCACCGGCGCCAATGCCGATAACCGGGATCGTAAGCTCCGAAGCGACACGAGCCGCCAACTCCGCCGGGATCTTTTCCAACACCAAGGCGAAACAACCTATCTCCTCTAGCAAATGGGCATCCTCGATCAGTTTCTTAGCCTCGGCCTCTTCACGGGCACGTACCGTATACGTACCGAATTTATTGATCGATTGCGGCGTCAATCCTAAATGTCCCATAATTGGAATACCGGCACACAAGATACGTTCGATAGATTCCCGAACCTCAGCCCCGCCTTCCAACTTGATACAATCGGCATGCGTCTCTTTCATCACCCGGATAGCGGAGGCCAAGGCTTCTTTAGAGTTTCCTTGGTACGTACCGAAAGGCAGGTCTACCACCACCAGCGCACGATTCACCGCTTTCATGACCGATTTACCATGGTAAATCATCTGGTCGAGCGTAATCGGCAAAGTGGTCACGTTTCCAGCCATTACGTTAGAAGCGGAGTCTCCCACCAAGATCACATCCATTCCTGCTTGATCGATCAATTTCGCCATCGAATAATCATAGGCGGTAAGCATGGATATTTTCTCGCCACGCTGCTTCATCTCTATCAGGCGATGTGTGGTCACCTTTCTATTATCATCTACTTTTGCGACAGACATATTATATTTTTATTAATTGTTTCGGTCGCAAAGGTAAGTATTATTATTTATTTTCAAGACAAACATTCACGGCACTTAAGCCTCTGTCGCCACGTTCAAGGTCGAACGTCACGATATCGTTCACGGAGATATCATCCACAACATTGTTCACGTGAAAGAAATACTTTTCCGTCCCCGACAAGTCACGGATAAACCCGAACCCTTTTGCCTCATTAAAATAGTCTACCCTGCCCCTTAAGATAACGGGAGCCACATCCTCTTTCTTAGGAGTCGAGATCAAGATATCTTCCTGATTTATCTCTTCTTTTTGACGAAGTTCGGGAGGGACAGAGGTGATCATCCCATTTTCATCCACATAAGCGATCATATCCTCAAAGCTAGTCGCCTTGCCGGACGATTTTCTTTCCTCTTTCCTATTCTGTTTCTCTACTCGGCGGGCTTGTTTCTTTTTCTCGTTTTCACGTTTACCAAATGATGCGTATTTTGCCATACAGTCAATTTTAATTTATACTAGAGCCTCACGTTCCGTGAAGCGTTGTTTATACTAACTTAGCGTGAGAATTGATGATTAAAGGAGAGATCCGCTTAATAATAATATAAAAAGAAGAACTATGTCGATAATGATTCTAGACTCAAACTTTCGCAAAGATAATAAAATAAACGGAGAAAACCTTATAGATCCTCTCATTTAAGAATAAAAAAACTTACTTTTGCATCCTATACCAAAAAGCATTTATGAAACTACTTTTTTTTGATTTAGAGACTACCGGCATAAAATACTGGAGAAATGGCGTCCACCAAATAAGTGGGGAGATCGTAATTGATGGGGTTACGAAGGAATCTTTTAATTTCAATGTCTGCCCGCATCCCCAATGTGAGATAGAGGAAGAAGCGCTTCGCATTTGCAACGTGTCCAAGGAACAGATACAAGCTTATCCTCCCATGCGAGAGGTGTACGTTAAATTCGTGAACATGCTGTCCAAATACGTGGACAAATTTGATAAAAAAGACAAGTTCTTCCTCGTTGGATACAACAACGCCTCTTTCGATAATCACTTCTTGAAAGCCTTCTTCGTACAGAACGGAGATAATTATTTCTACTCATGGTTCTGGGTGAACTCGATCGACGTAATGGTATTGTCTACCCAGCATTTGATGCGCAAACGGCATGAGATGACAGATTTCAAGCAGGAAACGGTGGCAAGGGCTTTAGGCATACAAATAGATTCCGCGAAATTGCACGACGCATCCTATGATATTCAATTAACTAAAGAGATTTATAATAGGATATCCTCCCTCTCATTTATGGGTTGATTGATTCTTTTTATAAATTATCGTTTTTGACTATAGGTTGATTTAATTATCTTTACGGCGTAGAATCAATTTTTAAGATGTCTGTGAAACATAGTATCCGTATTTTCTTCTTTATTATCGCTCTCGTATATACAGGTTCCTTGACTGCCCAAGAAAAGGCGTATCCGAAAAACGGAGAGGGCATCACTCTTTTTCTCAAACGCTTCAACCGTACCGGCGGGACGTATCAGAAAGAGTTTATCGAGCTTAATAAAGGGAAGTTGGGTAAAAATAACACTCTGCGCATGGGCGTAAAATATACCTTGCCTCCGCTCGCCTCCGCCCCTCAGAAGAAGAATTATCAGCCCCTATTCGGCAAGTCGCTAGCCAGTTACAAAGTAACCTCTTCCGATTTAAAGGGAGCTTGCTTTTATCTGGTCAGCGGTCATGGCGGTCCGGACCCCGGGGCGATCGGTAAAATGGGCTCCCATGAATTGCATGAGGATGAATACGCTTACGACATCATGTTACGTCTGGCACGCAATCTTTTAACGCGAGGCGCAAAGGTACATATTATCATCCAAGACGCAAAGGACGGAATACGTGACCAGCAATTCCTCAATAACAGCAAACGGGAAACTTGTATGGGTAGTCCGATCCCCCTCAGCCAAGTAAGCCGTCTGGATCAGCGTTGCGCCAAGATAAACAGCTTGAGCCGGAAAGATAAAGAAACTTATAAGAGAGCGATATTCATCCATGTGGACAGCCGGAGCCGACATCAAAGGACCGATGTCTTTTTCTATCATAAGCCCAAGGATCAAGCGAGCAAGCGCTTGGCTAAAACGATGAAATCCACTTTCTCGCGCAAATACAACCGCCACCAGCCGGGCCGGGGATTCTCGGGCACGGTAGACGATCGAAACTTATATGTATTACGTCACACGACCCCGACCTCCGTATTCGTCGAATTGGGCAACATACAAAACCAATACGACCAGCAACGGATCATCCTCAGCAACAATCGGCAAGCCTTGGCCAACTGGCTTTGCGAGGGTTTTGTCACGGATTATAATTATTATAGGAAGTAGCATCCCTAATGATCTATTATACCAACACATATCCTGCGGCAGAAATGTTATATGAGCAATCTTAACAGCAATGTAACATATATTTATTATATAAGTTAATTGGCTTATCTAGAAAACGATACAAATATAGATATTTTTATTTGTAAAACATTTGTAAAACAAAAAACATCTTAACCATCGAAGATAGAGACATCAATTTACATCATTCGGAACCCGCCTATAAATTAACTATCTCTGTAAGCTTACGGTACAAATGCACAGAGACAGGTGACAGGAAAGACAACTTGTTATTTGAATAACGAATATTTCATATGAATGACAAGAACGATCGTTTAAAAAGAATCAAGCCGCCCAACCTTCACAAGCGGAGCGGCTGAAAAACCTAAAACACTAATACCGTGAAAAACACTACTATTCCCGATATGGGAATTCTCATGTCGGGGATTTTCTATCTCTTTTTACGAGCCAACCACCTAACGACATAACCGATGCCAATTACGACCAATCCGGATAACAAGCCTATCGCCCACCCTCCTGCCTCAATC
>OJPQ01000518.1_pt1 | contig 17206 bp, 10 predicted proteins | sample 1598531 | NCBI WGS metagenome assembly OJPQ01 (sample SAMN03922491, study PRJEB24848) | human gut metagenome | isolation source: stool sample | host: Homo sapiens | place: Germany | collected 2011-05 | reverse complement strand
CCTTGACTTGTCTGGCCGCTACCTGGAATCCGGACATGTCTGCCAAGTATGGCAAGGCCATCGGTGAGGAAGCGCGCTATCGTGAAAAGGATGTGTTGCTGGGCCCCGGCGTCAACATCTACCGCACTCCGATGAACGGGCGTAATTTTGAATATATGGGCGAGGACCCTTATCTGGCCAGTGTGATGTGCGTACCTTACATCCAGGAGTTGCAGAAGAACGGAGTGGCAGCTTGTGTCAAGCACTATGCGCTGAACAACCAGGAACTGTGGCGCGGACATATTGATGTGAATCTTAGCGACCGTGTTCTGTATGAAATCTATCTGCCGGCATTCAAGGCTGCAGTAGAAGAGGGAGGTGCTTGGAGCATTATGGGCGCTTACAATAAGATTCGCGGCCAGCACGCCTGCCATAACGATTTCACACTGAACAAGATTCTGAAAGATGACTGGAAGTTCGACGGCTGTGTCATTACCGACTGGGGCGGTGCCCACGACACCTATGAAGCTGCCGTCAACGGTCTGGATATTGAAATGGGGTCTTACACCAACGGTCTGACGTCCGAGAGTGTATTTACCTATAACGATTATTACCTTGCCAGCCCTTACCTCCAGATGTTGAAGGATGGCAAAGTGCCGATGTCTACGATAGACGACAAGGCTTCCCGCATTCTTCGTCTGATATTCCGTACGGCGATGAACCGTCAGAAACCCTATGGTTCGGTAGCTACGGAAGAGCATTATGCCGCTGCCCGCGAGATAGGCAATGAGGGCATTGTGCTGTTGAAGAATGCTCCGGTGGTAAAGAAAGGTGCCCCGTTGCTGCCGATTGATGCAGCCAAGTATCAGAATATCCTGGTGGTGGGCGATAATGCCGTACGCTTGCTGAATCAGGGAGGAGGCTCTTCCGAACTGAAAGTGAAGGATATGGTATCTCCGCTGGATGGCTTGCGTGCCGTTTATGGTGATAAGGTAGCCTATGCGAAAGGCTATGCCGCCGGTCGTCCGATGTACGGCCGTGCAGATGAAATTCCGCAGAATGTGGTAGACTCACTCCGTGCAGAAGCCGTGGAAATGGCGAAAAAGGCAGACTTGGTGGTACTGGTAGGCGGATTGAACAAGAACCACTTCCAGGATTGTGAAGGCGGCGACCGTCTGGAATACGGCTTGCCTTTCGGGCAGGATGAACTGATTGAAGCTTTGCTGGGTGTAAACAAGAATCTCGTTCTGGTGCTTCTCAGCGGTAATGCGGTGGAAATGCCGTGGGTATCCCGGGTTCCTGCCATTGTGCAAGGTTGGTATTTAGGCTCCATGGGTGGCAAGTCTCTGGCTGACATCCTGAGTGGTGCGGTGAATCCAAGCGGAAAGTTGCCCTTCTCTTTCCCTGCCAAGTTGACGGATTGCGGTGCACATGCTTTTGATGAACTCAGTTATCCGGGCGACAGCATTAAGCAGGAGTATAAGGAAGATATTCTGGTGGGCTATCGTTGGCACGACACCAAGAAGGTTCCGGCACTCTTCCCCTTCGGTCATGGCTTGAGCTATACTACCTTTACATATGGCAAACCGGTGGCTTCTGCCAAGGCCATGGCTGCCGACGGTACGCTGACGGTGACAGTTGCCGTGAAGAATACGGGTAGCATTGCCGGAAAAGAGATTGTACAGCTTTATGTAGGCGATGATAAATGCAGTGTGCTTCGTCCTGTAAAGGAACTGAAACATTTTGCAAAAGTCGCTTTGGCACCGGGCCAGGAGAAGAGCGTGACTTTCACCCTTACTCCGGATGATTTGAAGTTCTACGATGAGGCTTCCGCAGCTTGGAAGTACGAACCGGGTAAGTTCAAGGCATACGTTTGCGCTTCGTCTGCCGACGTCCGTGGTGTAGTTTCGTTCGAAATGCAATAATCTTATAATCAGTGCGTAACCACTGCAAAATCAGTGCAACTGTTTTGCAGTGGTACTGCATACCTTTTGCAGCGCTACTGCAATTGCTTTGCAGCGTCACTGCAAAAGGTATGCAGCAATGCTGCAAAGTGTATGCAGTAAGTTTGCAGCCTGAAATCAGAATCAAAAAACAATATGAAGACACTTGCCACTCTATTTCTGCTTGCAGCCTCGTTGCTGCTTCGTGCAGCCGATGCGCCTGCCGACAGTTGTAATCATCAGTTGTACTATACGTCACCTGCCGCTATCTGGGAGGAGACTCTTCCTTTGGGCAACGGACGCTTGGGCATGATGCCCGACGGAGGCATTCTCCGTGAGCACATTGTGCTGAATGAAATATCATTATGGAGCGGAATGGAGGCGGATTATAGCAATCCGGATGCTTCGAAGAGTCTGCCTGCCATCCGGCAACTGTTGTTTGAGGGAAAGAACCGAGAGGCACAGGAGCTGATGTACAGCAGTTTTGTTCCGAAGAAGCAGGAGACTGACGGGAGATATGGAACCTATCAGGTATTGGGCGATTTGGATATAGATTTTACCTACAATTCTTCATTATCCATTCTCAACTCTCCATTAAACAACTATCGCCGTTGGCTCAACTTGCGCGATGCGGTGGCATACACGGCTTTCAGGCTGGAAGATGTCGATTATCGCCGTGAGTATTTTGTTTCCCGTGACCGTGATGTCATGCTGATTCATCTGGTTGCCGGACATGAAGGGGCTCTGAACTTCTCTGCCCGTTTGAGCCGTGCGGAACATAGCTCGGTGACTGTCCAAGGGAACACCCTTTTGATGGACGGCATGTTGGAAAGCGGTAAACCCGGTTTGGACGGTATGAAATACTGTGTAGCCATGCAACTCGTACAGAACGGTGGTGAATCATCTGTCAGCCCGGAAAACGGTATCCGCTTGAAGAACGGGCAGGAAGCCTGGCTGATACTTTCTGCCGCTACCTCCTATGCCGCTGCCGGTACCGACTTCCCGGGCGAACGCTATGCGGAAGTCTGCGACAGCTTGCTCCGTCCTTTCACCGCCCCCGCTAATTCTCCATGTGCCATTCTCCATTCTTCATTATCCAACCATGTCACCGCTCACCGTTCCCTCTACGACCGTGTTTCCTTGACGCTTCCTGCCACGCCGGATGATACGCTCCCGACGAACGAGCGCATCCTCCGCTTCACACAGCAGGAGTCGCCGGCATTGGCTGCTCTGTACTATAACTACGGACGCTATCTGCTCATCAGCAGTACCCGTCCCGGCAGCTTGCCGCCCAATCTGCAAGGACTCTGGGCAAATGGAGTATCGACTCCCTGGAACGGGGACTATCATACGAACATCAATATCCAGATGAACCACTGGCCCTTGGAGCAAGCCGGCCTCTCCGAACTCTATCAGCCGCTGACGACGCTGATGGAGCGCCTTATCCCTTCGGGAGAGGCAAGTGCGCGTACCTTCTATGGCGATGAGGCAGATGGCTGGGTGCTCCACATGATGACCAACGTATGGAATTATACCGCTCCCGGCGAACACCCCTCCTGGGGAGCTACCAATACCGGTGGCGCTTGGTTGTGTGCCCATTTGTGGGAACACTATCTGTATACGCAGGACAAGGATTATCTGCGCCGTATCTATCCAGTCTTGAAAGGTGCCGCCCGGTTCTTTAGTTCCACCACCGTGCAGGAGCTTTCGCATGGCTGGCTGGTAACTGCCCCCACTTCTTCTCCGGAAAACAGTTTCTATGTGCCGGGTGACAGCGTGACTCCCGTCAGCATTTGTATGGGTCCCACTATGGATGTGCAACTGCTCACCGAGCTTTATACTAATGTCATCGCCGCCGCTCGCCTGCTGGATTGTGATGCGGATTATGTGGCGAAGCTTGAGGTGGACCTGAAGAGATTCCCACCCATGCAAATCAGTAAGGAAGGATACTTGCAGGAATGGCTGGAAGATTATAAGGAAGTGGATGTGCACCACCGCCACGTTTCCCATCTCTACGGCCTGCATCCGGGAAACCTGATTTCGCCGGAGTCCACCCCCGAGCTTGCCGAAGCCTGCCGGATGACCTTGAACCGTCGTGGAGATGAGGGTACCGGCTGGAGCCGTGCTTGGAAGATAAACTTCTGGGCTCGTTTGGGCGACGGAAACCGTGCTTGGAAACTCTTCAAGAGTTTGCTGCATCCTGCTGTTGATGCTGCGACGGGAGGTCATGGTAGCGGCACTTTTCCTAATTTGTTCTGTTCGCATCCGCCTTTCCAGATTGATGGCAACTACGGTGGCGCGGCGGGAGTCGGCGAAATGCTGTTGCAAAGTCATGAGGGCTTTATCCATCTGCTTCCTGCCCTGCCGGATAGCTGGACTGCCGGCAACTTCCGTGGAATGCGCGTACGCGGCGGTGCTTCCATAGACCTGGACTGGAAGGATGGACGGGCAACGAGGGCTGTTGTTACCGCTCTTGTTCCGGGTAAATTTACAGTAAAGATGCCCGCAAGTGCTGTCCGTGCCGAAGTGAAGGTAGGAGGACGCACGCGTACTTACAAGAAACCGGTATTCTCGTTGGAGTTGAACAAGGGAGAAGAAGCGGCGGTGTATTTCTTCTGATGATTCGGACAGAAGAACAGAAGATGTTTTAGACAGAAGAACAAAAGAACAGAAGAACAAAAGTCATAAAGTAAAATATGTCCTTTTGTTCTTCTGTCTAAAAATAGTTCCCCGACAAAATTATCAAGTTATTTGTCTTTCGCGTCCGAATGCTGTACATTTGCAGTGCATGTAGAACAAATATCTTAGATAATTATGAAAAATAGAGTACGTTTTTTCTTCTTGTTTCTCGGCTTGCTGGGAGCGTTGGCAGTTCATGCACAAATCAATGAGTTGCCACGTTCCACACCCGAGGCAGAAGGAGTCCCTTCCAAGGCTGTCACTGCCTTGTTTGATTCACTGATGGCATTGCCGAAAACAGATATCCACAGCGTGGTGGTGGTGCGTCACGGCAAGGTCATCGGAGAAATCTATCCGGCTCCGTTCGCGCCGGAATATCGCCATACCATGTATTCCTGCTCCAAAACCTTTGTCGGGGCTGCCGTAGGACTTGCCATTGCAGACAACCGCTTGCGTTTGACAGACCGCGTCGCCGCTTTCTTCCCGGAACTTCTTCCTGATTCGGTTTCCGCTAATCTGGCAGACATGACTGTCCGTGACCTGCTTACCATGACGTCGGGTATCACTCCCGACTGGAATATGCGCAACCTCACTTCCGACTGGATACGTACCTTCCTTGCCAAACCGGTGAAAACTCCGGGCAAGAAGTTTGAATATGATTCGATTAGTACCTATATGCTTTCTGCCATTGTGCAGAAGGTGACGGGCATGACCTTGCTGGATTATCTGAAGCAGAAGCTTTTCATCCCGATGCATATCACGGACGTTGCGTGGGAGATAAGCCCCGAAGGCATCAATACCGGTGGCTGGGGACTGCATATCCAGAGCGAGTCGTTGGCAAAATTCGGATTGTTGCTGCTGAACCGGGGTGTTTGGGAAGGCAAGCAGTTGCTTCCGGCTTCCTGGGTGGAGCAGATGATGACCAGACAGATAGGAGATTATGGCTATCAGATGTGGCTTTGCGAATATCCGGGTGCTGTACGTGCTGACGGGGCTTTGGGACAATACATTCTGATTGTTCCGGATAAGAATATGGTAGTGGTCATTACCGAATGTACATTGATAGACGGTCGTCGGCAGCGTCGTCTGGTCTGGAACCGCTTGTTGCCGGAGGTCGGTGACCAGGTATTAGCGCCCGGTAAGGACTACAAGCGCCTGCAGAAGAAACAGCGTTCTTATCAACTGCCGTTAGTGCAAGGAAAGGCTGCTTCCTCCCTTTCACAGAAATACGCAGGCAAGCGCATCCTGCTCGGAGAGAACAAATACGGATGGCAATCCATCGAACTGCAATTCAAGCAGCAAGAAGTAGTGATGACTGTGGTGGAGAAAGACGGAAAGACATACAGTCTTCCGTTTGGCTATAAGCAATGGTCGAAAGCGGCAATTGATGGCTATCCTCCGTATTCGGTTGCTGCAAAGGGGCGTTTTAAGGGTATAGAAGGCCCTTTCCAGGTGGCAGGCAGTTATGCGTGGGCGTCACCTGATGCTTTGCAACTGAAAGTACATTATGTCAACTGGATAAGCGCTCTTGGGCTTACGCTCTGCTTTGAGGATAACAAGGTACTCCTGACTGTTACGGAGAATTATTCTTCGGGTGAAGGGGTGACTTTCGAAGGTACATTAGCGCATTAAAATAATGAATCGTATTTTGCTTACTCTAAAACGGCCTTTTATCTGGCTGTACCGTTTCCGGCACCGTTGCGGCTACGGTGTACATTCTCCTTTTGCCTTTAACCTGATTACGCATGTAATTTACGAAAGTACGGCTTATTATAAATATGAAGAGCTGGCCAAGGCACAGAAGCAACTGGAGCTGGAGAAAGATAAACGTTGGAAGTACGAATCGAAGAAAGTAAAACGCCTTCTGTTCCGTCTGGTAAACTATACCCAGCCGGAGACCATTGTAGATGCCGGTACGCTTGCCGCTTCTGCCCTCTATCTGAAAGCGGGGAAGGAGGGGGCAGATTATACCTCAGCTTCCGACCTTTCCGAGCTCTTTCTGGAGAGTGGCGTTCCCGTTGATTTCCTTTATTTGCACGATTATCGTCATCCCGATTTTGTAGAGGAGGTCTTCCGCATCTGTTCCACCCGTACCAGGGGAAAGTCTGTTTTTGTGATTGAGGGTATCCGTTACACTCCGCAGATGTTTGCCCTCTGGAAGCGCATGAAGCAGGACGGACGGGTGGGCATTACGTTCGACCTTTATGACCTTGGTATCATATTCTTCGATAAAACAAAGATAAAACAAGACTATATTGTCAACTTTTGATTATCTTTAGGCGTTTCAATAGTGATTAGCGGTTAGTGATTAGTGCTTAGCTCCACTTACTGGCTGCTAAACATTAATCCCTAACCCCTAAACATTAATTCCTTATGAAGATATACACCAAAACCGGAGATAAAGGAACCACCTCTCTTGTAGGCGGAACCCGTGTACCTAAAACGCATATCCGCCTTGAGGCATACGGTACGGTGGATGAGCTGAATTCCAATCTGGGTCTTCTCATCACGTACCTGCTTGACGGAAAGGATAAAGATTTTCTGCAGCAAGTGCAAGACAGACTTTTTGCCGTAGGCTCTCATCTGGCCACAGACCGGGAGAAAATGGAGCTGAAAGAAGCCAGTATCATCAGCTCGGAGCAGGTGGAAATGGTGGAGCGGGAGATAGACCGTTTGGATACTCTTTTGCCTCCTCTTTCAGCCTTTATTCTTCCCGGCGGAAGTCGCGGTGCGGCAGTCTGCCACGTTTGCCGTACGGTTTGCCGTCGTGCAGAGCGTCGGATTCTTGCTCTGGCCGAACAAGTGGAAATCGCTTCGGAATTACTGGCTTACGTGAACCGCTTGTCTGATTATTTGTTCGTTCTTTCCCGTAAAATGAATCAAGACGACAAAAAAGGTGAAATATTTTGGAATAATAGTTGCAAGTGAAATAAATTGTTATACTTTTGCCGAAAAATAGAAATAGGACTTAATATTCACAATTTTAATACTAGAGACTATGTATTGGACATTGGAATTAGCATCTAAGTTGGAAGATGCTCCTTGGCCGGCAACTAAGGATGAATTGATAGATTATGCCATGCGTTCGGGTGCTCCGCTTGAAGTGATTGAGAATCTGCAGGAAATGGAAGATGAAGGCGAGATTTATGAAAGCATAGAAGATATTTGGCCCGATTATCCCAGCAAAGAGGACTTTTTCTTCAACGAGGAGGAATATTGATACGCTTTAAAAGAAAAAACTTACCGGTATGTCTGGTAATATTTTGAAACATAGGGAGAAGTAATTCCAAAACCGATAACTATGGTTGAAGAATTACTTCTTTTCTTTTTAATACCCCCACACTACAATAATAATGAATGTACAAGAAGCAACGACACGCCGGTTACCGGATTTGAAGGAAAGGCATCTGCCTGAAAACTGCCGCGAAACCATAAACACGATTTTAAAGGAGACTTACGGCTACGAACAGTTTCGTAATCTTGAGATTTACGATGACTTGTCCAAGGGAAAAGAGAAACTCTGCATTTCGCAGGGACAGCTGATAGAGAACGTTATACTGGAGGCTGAAAAGGCTTGGAAAGGTGAAACGCAGGTAGACAATATCTTGCTGACTGCCCCTACCGGCTCCGGAAAATCCTTGTTGTTCCAGCTTCCTGCCATCTATTTGGGGAAGGAGTATAATCTGCTTACCATTGTGGTTTCCCCTTTGAAGGCGTTGATTGTAGACCAGGTGGAAAGTCTGCAAGAACTGGGGTATACGCGTGTGGCATACGCCTCGTCCGATTTATCGCCGGAACAGAAGATGGAGGTTTACCGGCAGGTGCGTGAGGGGGAGATTGATTTGTTCTATCTCTCGCCGGAATTGCTTCTCTCTTACGACATCAAGCATTTTGTAGGCGAGCGCCGCATCGGTCTGGTGGTGGTCGATGAGGCGCATACGGTAACGACATGGGGCAAGGAGTTCCGTGTGGACTACTGGTTCTTGGGGCGCTACCTGACTGCTTTGAAACAGACTCTCGGCTATAATTTCCCGTTGTTTGCATTGACTGCTACGGCTGTCTGGAATCCCAAAGGAGGCAATGACATGATATTCGAGACTATCCGTTCCTTGCAGATGGAGCCTTGTGTGCTTTATGTAGGTACGGTGAAGCGCCGGAATATTGGCTTTGACATCCGTCAGATGGAGATGGAGGACGGGGAGACATACGACAAGGCAAAGCAGCGCGTGGTGGCTGCGCGGGTCGAGGACTTCCTGGACGGACACAAGACATTGCTCTATTATCCTTTTGCGGGTGGCATCGACATGCGCCTGAAGACGTGGGTGAAGCCGGCAGACTGGCGTCTGGTCGCTTCCTATTATGGCAAGAAGGAAAAGGAACAGAAAGCTGCCATTGTGCAGGAATTCAAGGAGGGGACCAAGAAACTGATTGTGGCTACGAAAGCCTTTGGTATGGGAGTGGACATCAGTGATATAGACCGTGTATACCATGTGGCGCCATCCAGTACGTTTGTCGACTATATTCAGGAGATAGGGCGTGCCGCGCGTGATACGGAGATACGTGGCATTGCCGCTACCGACTACCATGAACGGGACTTCTATTATATGAAGCGTCTGCATCAGACGGGGAACATTGCCCAGGAACAGCTGGTGCTTATTCTGAGAAAGCTCATGGAAGTGTACCGCATGAAAGGGGAGAAACCGGAAATCATGGTGTCTTTGTCCGATTTCGAGTTTGTGGTGAAACTGCCGCGTACAAAGAACAAGCTGGAGTATGAAGCAGAGTTGGGACAGCTCATCAAGACTGCCTTGCTTTGGCTGGAAGACGATTTGATGCAGCGTTATGGAAGGCATCTGCTTGAAATCAGCCCCAAGAATCTGTTGACCGAAGGATATGTCCAGGACAAGACGGGTGATGTCTTTGCCCGTGAATTCCATAGCTATCTGACAAAGGTAGAAGGGGAGGACGGGGTTTACGTCGTACGTCTGGAAGCGCTTTGGGAAGAGCGTTTCCCGGAGCTTGGCTACAAGGAGTTCAAACAGAAGCTGAATAATGGAACGTTGCGGGAAGGTGCCCGTGCCGTATCTGTAGGCAAGCATGAGGTGTTGTTAAAGGAAGATGCCACTGTCATCCGTGAGCGGATGGATGCCTTGTTCAAGAGCCTGACAATGATGCTGAAAACGGCATTGATAAAGTCGAAAGGACGTTTTGATGAAGAAGAACTGCGGGCTGTCTTTGCCGAGCATGGCATGGACGTGCGCTCTGCCAAACGCTTTATCGGCTCCCTGCTGGAGAGCCGCACGGAGGAAGGCCGCAGTGTGAGCTATATCAGCAGTGTGAAAAAGAAAGATTCCAATGAACTCTCTTTTACGGTGACCAAAGGCTTTGATTTGCTTTTGTTGCGCTATCAAAAACTGTTTAGCCAACGTATAGTGGGCAGTAAGGGAGACCGCCTGTTGTTTTATTGCACTCCTTTCTCGGACTTGAATATGCTGCTTAATCTGCTTTCTATGCTCGACTGCCTTTCGTTCAGTGTGGAGGGTGGCGGTACGCCTTGCGTATTTGTCCGTTTCAATGACCCCGAAACGCTGCAGGAGCTTGCACTTGGCGATGATTACCGCAATCTGATTTTGGACACCAACGAACAGATATTCCAGGAGCAGATAGACTTGTTTTCTTTCTTCTTCGGGACGGACAAGCTGACGGATGAACAGCGCTGGGACTTTATCGAGGATTATTTTACGGGAATGGGAGTGGACGACTTGAAAAAGAAGTTTGTGTCCTTGTAGCACCAATTCGTTGAACAGCCTTTCCAGAGTTACAGTTCATCTTTGCTTTTACTGTAAAGATTGTGAGTAATTAGTCTAAGTGCTCCTGCAGAAACCGTTGCAGGATGCGTGCATGGTTGTATATCGGTGCTTTGGAAGCATATAGTAAGGTTATGGTATGGTGGTGTTTTATGGTGTCAATGAACCTAAGGGCGGCTTCCGAATTTTCCAGTTCCTTGCGATACATGGCTGCAAACCCCTCCCAGTGTTCCGCTTGGTCTTCGTGAAACCATTTTCTTAATTCAGGTGAAGGGGTAATATCCTTTTCCCAGACATCGTATTTCAGATGTTCCTTTTTTATGCCGCGAGGCCACAGCCGGTCCACCAATACACGGTAGCCGTCTGTTGCATCGGGTTCTTCATATACCCGTTTGATTCTGATTTGTGTCATGGCTGTTCTCTTAATTTTGCTTCCATTTTGATGGAGCGTGGGAAAACGATATTATTTTCCAGATGGATGTGCTGGTGCAAGGCCTCTTCAAATGCTTTAAGCTGTTGGAGTACGAGGCGGTAACTGTTGCAGGCATCTTCTGGAGCTGTATAGCCGTTGGTCAGATGCTCTATGTGGCGATAGCGTTCTCCTTCAATGTCATGTTCTGCCATCATGACGGATATGGGAGCTTCGATGCTTCCACAGTGGAATTCGGGCAGGGGAGTATTTTCCAGCTTAGCCTTTACCATCTCATAGATGTAGGGAAACAGTACCAGTTCCTCTTTGTCGAGATGGGCATTGAGGTCGGAGAGGGAATCATGAAAGAGAGCCTGCACATTGTAGAGTGACGGATGTTTTTCACCGTGTACGCGACATATTTTATCCAGCAGTTCTTCAATCTCGGGACCTTGTGTACGGATATTACGGTGGTGGATTTTGAGAATATAGTCCACCAATAAGTCCAGAGGCCAACTCTTGAAATCAATATTTTCGGAGGTTGTCGGAGCCAGATGCTCTATTTCTTCTATCACCTTCTCCATATCGGCTCCGGCAGTTTTACTGGCTTCGGGAAGCAGTGCGGAACCATGGCAGCAGAAATCAATGCCATATTTATCAAATATCCCGGCATTGTTGAAGTTGTCGGCTACGATTTCGCCGACTGTCATACGTTTATAATCCTTCATATGTTATCTTGTTTTTGTTTTCCACAACATTGTGGAAACCTGCTATATATACAATTATATGGCAGATAATGTTTGAAGGGTTATGATTATTTGAGTTTTCTTGCCCGGTTCTTTCATTTAAAGGAATTGGAGGAGTTATCACTTCGCTCCGCTCCGTCAGGAGTTGAAGAAGTTAAAGCCGATACTTCTGTGAATACATACGCACGAGTATTGGCTTTAACTCCTAAGCCGACTTGTCGGCTGATAACTCCTTTAAATGAAAGATTCGTGGTTTCCTTGTCTATCCTTCTACTTTTTGGAATGCCAGCCGTTCGTCTCCATTGGCCAGAAGGATGATGCCGCAATATTTGAATCCGTGCTTCTTCAGTATGTATTGCAGGATATGATTGTCCCGGTGGGTATCTGCACGTAGGTTGGGTATTTGTTCGTAGCACCATTGCAGGCAGGCATTGGCCACTCCTTTGCTGTGTTCTGTACTTGCCAGCCGGTGAATGACGCCGTAAGGAAGCGTATCTTCCACCCATTTTCCTTCATAGATATGCGTATATGTGGGGTCGTTTCCACGGATAAAGGCGAAGGTTCCGATAATTTCTTCGGTATCGTCGGTGCACACATAGCTGTTTCCTTGTTCGATGTCTGCTATGACGATTTCCCTGGAAGGGTAGTTGCCTCTCCACTGCAGCATATTTCCGTCTTTCCGCATGATGTGCTTCGCTTGTTCAAAGATGTCCATAAGGATTGTAATGTCTGTGGGTTGCGTCTTTCTGATTTTTATCATAGCTTTTTATTTTATCTGTGTGGTATCTTTCTTTGATTCAGGTTGCAAAGGTAATGCGTTTTGTGATTCATTGTTCTCTTAAATGAACAAATGCTAATAGATGTTGTTTCTTTAGGAAGAATTTGCATATATTTGTCCCGTAATATTAAACACAATTGATTATGAAAAAGATTTTTAGTGCTTTCATGATAGCTGTATGCTGTATGCTTATGGCTATGCCTGCTCAGGCCCAACTATTGAAGTGGGGTGTTAAGGGTGGTGTGAATATGACGAAAATAGATTGGGATGGCGGATATAAGGGAAACAAGGATAATTCTACCGGTTTCTTTATTGGTCCGATGGCTGAGTTTACCATTCCCATTGTAGGTTTGGGTGTTGACGGTGCTTTGCTGTTTTCCCAGCGCGGCAAGGACGAGGTGAAGCAAACAGGACTGGAAGTACCCGTAAATCTGAAATATACCATTGGCTTGGGTAGCTTGTTGGGTATTTATGTGGCAGCCGGTCCTGATTTCTTCTTCGATTTTAAGAAGAAAGACTACGTAGATCGCAAGAAGGCTCAAGTGGCACTTAATCTGGGTGCCGGTGTGAAGCTGCTGAAGCATCTTCAGGTTGGCGTGACCTATCAGCTCCCGATGGGCGACTCATTTACGTGGGAGGAGGCGGGTAAGGCTTTCGGTGCCAAGAATAAGACTTGGCAGGTGTCTGCGGCGTATCTTTTCTAAATCTGGCAAAACGATTTGTGGAATATAAAGAAAGGCTCTCCTACAAAAAGGAGGGCCTTTCTTGTGTTTTTGATTACTTTTCTACAATTACATCTACTGGGGCAGGTGCATCATCATGGAGTGGGGTAGCAGCTTCGCGACTAGGCTGTCTACCATCTTTGATGGCGAGTACCCATTCTCCATTTGCTTTTATAGGGTTGAACATGAACCCCATACTACTACCTGGAGTGTCAGAATCTGAACGTGGCGTAAATTCTATTTTGTACTTCACGTCATTATTTCCTTGTGTAGAGAAGCTGAGGTAATCCAATCGATAACGAATTACCGGGAAACGTTGAAAACGTTTGGTCAGTGCTTCCCGTTGTTGTATTGTTAAGGGTTTGGCTATACCAGCGTCATCAATGGAGTAAAGCATATCAAGAGCCTTGTCAGTCTCTTTAGCTTTTAGAAGATCCATACACTGTGTACATAATGTAAGAACAGCGCTTGAGTCTGCAGCAGTCAAAGTAGCTACAAACTCGTCTTCTGCCTCTTTCTGTGTCTTCATTTTCTCTTCGTGTCCTTTTGTTGAACATGCTCCGAGTAGAAAGCTTACTGAGAGAAGAAGCATAAAAAAGATTTGTTTATTCTTCATTGTTGATATGTTTATTAATCGTGCATTGTTAAATAAAAAGGTGCGTCACCTTATTATGACGCACCTTTATTATATTACCGCATTTTAGGATGCGATGAGTTCTTTACAAGATTATCTGTTGGCGATAGTACCCTTAACAGCAATAGCAACTGCAGCTTCTACTTCACCCCATGCATAGGTTACCTTTACGGGAACCATGATGGTAAAGTCTTTAGTATTACCTTCGTTGTTCTTGTAGTTCAATTTGTAGGTGTTCAGTTTGGCAATGTCATCACCACTGATTGTAACTTCATTAGAAGTAGTGGCTGCGCCCGCATTATCAAGAATAGACAGCTTGATAACATCAGGATTAATAGGCATTTGCGTACCGCTTGTATTAACATCACAAGTTGCATTATCCAAATCCAAAGCTACTTTTTCAATTTGATAGTAAGTGTACAAGTTGACACCGTTTTCTAATACAGCTTCATATGCCTTGGTTGTAGTGTTATACTTGATAACAGCTTTGTCACGCCAATCTTCTGCGGTGAAGAGGTCACCCAGCTTCACAGAAGAACCACCTGCTTCAGCGTCTACAAACTTAGCATTGTCGTTGCTTTCGATATCCAACGGACGCAAGAAACGAGCGTTGAAATTGTAAGCAGGAGCCAGTTCTATGTTGCAGTCACCATAAACAGCTGAAACTTCGATGATGGCAAACTGTTGGTTAGGCTTATTTTCGTTGTGACCGAAGAGGTTCAAGAATTTCTTGGCTTCTGCGTTATCTTTGTAAGTAATCTTGTGGCTTACTTTATCAAGAGTTGCGATGAGAGAAGCGTCTGCTCTCTTTTCGCCCCAATACAAATTAGTGCTGCTCTCGTTCTTCTTAGTTTCATCTGTGTTAACAAACAACTTCTTTCCACCTATAGTCAGACCATCGTTCTTAGCAGAGAACAAGTAGCTGTACTTGATTTCCATACCTTTGTCTTTCTTGTTCCAGATTTCACCATAAACCGGCTTAGAAGCTTCTGATACAGTGAATTCAATGCCAGATACTTCTTTCTTAGAAGTAGCATCTATATGCCAGAAGTAGTCATCAAGATTTTTTACATAAGCAGTTACGTTATTGTTTGCATCCGGAGCAGGAACATTGGTACGTACAGTATCTCTGTCAGCCAATGCTGTTTCAGCAGGATACCAGTAAGCATCACGTTTATTACCGTAACTTGCTGTAGTCGGCAATTCTGCGATGGAAATCTTGATACCTACGTAAATAGCATAAGTTGTTCCACCTGCTACAGGTTTGTACTTGCCATAAAGTGTCAAGGTGCGATCTTTGTAATCCTTGATGAGTTGGTCTCTTTGTTCTCTTGTAGTAGTCCAAGTCAAGATGTCATTCGTTGAGCTAGGTTCAGCATCAGCTATCTCCTTAACTACACCATAAGCATTGTCCACAGCAAATTTATTAGCAGCTGTTACTTGAATGAAGCCACCCTTACCGTCTGCTACATAAGTTTCGTCTTTTACAAATGTATAACCCTTTGTGAATTCTTCCTTGGTCATACCCAGTTCTTCAAGAATCTTACCGGACATGTCTTTCCAAGTGATGGATACAGCTTGGTCACCACACAAGTACGGCAACTGCGGAGTGCTCTTGTCAATAACAATTGCATCAGGAGTAGCGGCTTTTTCAGTAATTTCCAACTTGATGTAACCTGCTAATACTACATTATTTGCAGCATCAACCAATTTAACCAATACTGCCGGACGACGACCGATAGCACTTCTACCAATCTTTTCTGTACTTCCTTCAGGAATAACTACACTTTCTTCTTTGTCGTTTACATAACAAGGAGTGAAAGTTCCGTCTTCTTCCAGTTTAGAGTAAGCATTTTCTTCTGTATCGTTGTCACCGCTGATATAGTGAACGGGCTCAAACTTGAGAGTCAAATTATATAACTGGGCAGCCTCGGCAAGAGTCATTCTTCCGTGATCAGTTGCGGTAATTTCTTCTCCAAAGTTTTCTACATGATGGATGCACAACAAATCTGCCAATTCGATGGAACCACCATTGTATTGTGCAGGAACAGTATATACGTTTTCGATAGCGTCCTTAGCTGTCTTGTACAATTCGGATTTGCATGCAGCGTTTGTAGTTTCAATCTTACTGTCATCGGTGTAAGCGATGGCTTTAAAGCCTTGGATCATTGGCATGATGGCAGCATAGTCGGAAGTGACTGTAGACTTCTCTTCACCTTCTTTTTCGCCATTAGCTAATGTTGCTTCCAGAGCTGCGATAGAAATATACTTGTCTTTACCGGGAGTGCTCAAATTGCCCTTCTTCAAATCCTCTACAGAGAGTTTATATGTAGCATACATTCTTTCGCCATCAATGGTCTTACCTGCGTTTTGGAAGATAGGGGTTACTACAGCAGGATTAGCTTTTGTAGTTACATATTCCGGAGTAGCTGCCAAGAACTGCCATTCGATATCTTTCAGTTTGGCGTTCAACGGGTTCATATGATAGTACATAGCACTGGTTGAAGGCATCCAATAAGTTCTCTTAGTGGCATCTTTCAAAGCAATCCAATTGGTAGCACTTGTACCTTTCTTGATTACAAAAACTACACCGTGATCATCTTCACCATTTTCTTCGTTCTTTTCAGCTTCGATGAAATCACCGTTGGCATATTTGTATTTAGTAGCTTCTACTCCGTCTTCGTACAATTCAGGGATGAATACTAAAGCTTTCAACTTAGTAGTCAGAGAAATAGTCTTTTCAACCAATTTGCCGTTCTCATCCTTCATGTTACCAAGGGTCAGAGTTTCATCTTTTGTATTCCAAACAGCTGAAAGTGTTCCTTCCGGTAACCATTTCGTAGTTTGTACTTCATATAAAGGATCTTTACCCTTTTCTTCTGTTACCTTCACCCAGTAGCCAGCTTCTGCTTGGCCATGCAACTTACCAGTCTCTTCAGTACCTGGATAGTAATAGATAGTTTTAGCGTCTTGACCGGCAGCACCGTCACCCGGCTCACCTTTTTCACCACGTGCAGGAAACTCTGTTTGTACATCGTCTTTAGCCCACCAATAGTCACCGTTAGCGTCTTTTACAATACTCCAGACGGGAGCGTTTGTGCCGTTTGTTCCGTTCTTGATAGGATAAGATTCGCCATTGCTTAATTTGATGACAATGCCATCTTCTGTTTTGTCAACGCCGGTAATGACCGATCCAGCGTCAATCTTAGCTTGAAGGTCACTTACCAGCTTTTCTACTGCTGATACGCGATTATCCAAGCTTTCGATGTCGTCATCATAGTCCTTACAAGACGTGAACGTTCCTGCAGTGCCCACCATTAAGGCGCTGAACAGGATCACACTTAGAAACTTTTTGTTCATAATTGAAAACTTTAAATTTATAAATTTAAAAAAATAAAAAGTGAATAATATCTCATTTTGAATTCCTTTCGCATACTTGTTTTGTTACTAAGTATTCCGTTACTTCGCAGGTAATGAAATCCTGTTAATTTCGTTAATAATCAGGGAAT
>OJPQ01000517.1_pt1 | contig 17225 bp, 16 predicted proteins | sample 1598531 | NCBI WGS metagenome assembly OJPQ01 (sample SAMN03922491, study PRJEB24848) | human gut metagenome | isolation source: stool sample | host: Homo sapiens | place: Germany | collected 2011-05 | reverse complement strand
GTCTCGTGGGCTCGGAGATGTGTATAAGAGACAGGTTGATATCCTTCATTATCGATAATTTCTTTATAAATCTCATAATCTCTGAAGTCTTTCAGTATCTGATTTAAAATATTTTCATTCCATAAATTAATTACTACAATATGATGATTTGAATAAAATAATCTTAAATCATCATGAATATCCTTTCCTTCAATATCTAATAGATAGATTTTATCATCATCTTCCACATCCAAAATATCACTCATCCATCGCACCCAAGCAAGATAATTAGGATCTGTTCCTGAAAAACCTACTAAACAGAATACTCCTTGTAGCATAGCTATACGCATTAAATAAGAAAAAGCTTCATGTTTTTCCATATACGTATCATAATCTTCTTGAGCAATAATATAACGAAGATGACTATCACCATCAAACTGAAAGTCATTCTTGTCGTCACATATACTTCCATGAATCTTTATGATATTACGAGATAAATTACCGGATAATTTTTTCCCTGATTCTACTATATTATATGACGAATAAGGTTCTTCTTCTGAAAGAACTTTTGAAGTAAATTCCAATACATTATCATAATTAGTTGTATATATATTTTGAAATCTACGACATCTAAGAAGAGATTTGTGAACAGATAAATCTGATTTTGTAACAGTGCCTAAAATACTCTTACTTGTTTTAAGTTCTATATCACCATTTTCTGATGAAACAACAAGTTGTGGTGTATGGCACTCAATATAATAATCCATTGCCTCACGATACCCTTTTTTCTGAATGTATTTTGAAGCAAGTTGCAAAAAGTCCTCATTATCTAGAATCGTATCGATATACTTATTTTTTATCTCATCAATGTTTTCATCATTTCCATGAATGTGTATGTAGTTCTCACAATGCAGCTCTATTTTATCTTTATAAATATATTCTGCAATTTCCTTCATTAAAGTTCTCCATGAAAGAAACTTATTAGAAACATTCATTGAAAATCCAGCGCCAACAAGAACTGACATTTTATTATCTTTATAATCACAAAGGAATTTTTTAAAAATTTCTTTCTGGCTTTGTTCAACTCTACCCATTTTGTTCAATTATTCCATCAAATTCGATTATTAACCTCAAACTTTATCCCTCCAATAAGGCTTATTTTTTATCAATCATATTAAAATAAATCCATTGCAGAAATAATAATTATTAACATTATTTTAAACTTATTACATGTAAGCTTATTCCTTTATCTATACCAGCAATAGCCAACATGAAAAATCTCCATTGATTTTTTCATATACTTTTTTTGCTGATAGATATAGATTTTAATGTATTCATAGCTCTTTTTTATAATACTCAGATATAGCCTTCAAGCACTCTTCTGTATATTTTGTTTCTGTAGTATCTAGTGTTTTATTTTGATAAAGTGTTGCTATCTGAAGTATGGTATTATCCAATATTTTAGTTGCCTCATTTATAATATCAGGTAATTGAAAATTAATTCTATTTCCTTGTGAATAGAATTTATTTCGAGACCCTGAGCGAATAAAATTACCAAAATCATCCATATCTGGACTATAAATAATAACATCAGCTGGTTCTTCGTTTACAAAAGTATTATAAATACTACATCTCAAATCCCAAGGTCCATTATGAACGAATTCGTTTCTGAAAGTTTCAATTTTTCTAATTACAAGAGGCTCAGAAAACAGCATTCCAACATTTTTAAGAGAGGGGTCGATATTTTTTAAATTCTTATTGTAAATTATATCAGAACTTCGCATTTTTTTATAATTACTAAAATCATATTTATCATATTCAAATTGCTCTATTGCAACTTTAGTTATAATATCAAATATTGATGCATAAGCTACAAATACACTATTCAATAGCATATGAGCTTCTGTTTCTTTTTCACCACCACACCTAACCGCACTAGTATACTGACTCTCATCATATTTAGCTTTACATGGTACTATGTTGTAAAGTTGACGCATAAACATAATTACAGCACTTAATCTATCCTGTATGGCTGCAACCTTACTCCATAAATCGTAATGGTATAAAAATTTTCCGAATATTGGATGTGTTGTATTTCCTCTTAATTTTTCATACCAGTCTTTTGAACAAGATAATTCTGGAGAGATGCCAGCATCAGCCACCCATTGTGGCATATTAGATACTACTTTAGAATAATCTATATCCTGAAAAATATAATTATCTATACTATCATATAACCTAATTATACTATCATCTATAAGTTTTGTGACCTGAATATAACATTCTTCTGCAGGGTATAAAGGATTTTCTTTTAAGGCTTTTTCGTAAAGGTTGAAATTTTCATCATTATTCATATTAATTCTAAATTTAAAGAACTGCATAAATTCTTATTAGTCAACAAATTTAAAACGGTTATATTGAATTCGCAAGTATGAATTCAATATAACTGGTATTTATTCAATATTTTAGTGATAACCAAAACATAATCCGAATCTTCTGCATACCCTATCTCATCAAGCCAAAGCAGATAGTTACCACCCTTATACTTATATTGCACTTTAGTATAATAAGCCCGGACACTTTCTGTCCAATGATTGAATTCATAGTATTTTCCTGTACGTGGATTGGTAAGCCCGAAAAGATTATGCTTATTTCGACATACCGATGAACGGAACCATCCGGTTTCTAGTATAGCCTGGGCCAATACTATTTTGGGATATAGGATTCCGTTTCTTATGATTTCTTTATAAAGGTTGGGGATGGTAAGTTCAGGATTTTCTGATTTTGTAATATTATCTGTTTTCTTTTGCTGTTGTTCTGTTTTCAGGGATGCTTTTCTGTCACTATTCCGGCTGTTTTCTTCTGATTTATTCTGATTGTCAGGTCTAACTGTCAGGGTATCATTTACTATTATCTTATTCTTTTTCCCTTCTGTAACATCCTTTTCTACATGCTTATAGGCCTCTTTTCGTCTTTCTGTTGGCAAAATTTCCGAATCTCTGGTTATCGTATAGAACTGTGCCGATACGCTTACCGGCAGAAACATCAGCAGCAGTGAAATCAGAATAGTGTTGCGCATTTCTTTTTCAGGGTCTTGCCGTGAATACATTTGTGGCATTCAGGCGGTTAGAACCGCAAATATAACAGCTTAATTACAGTAATATGGAAATGCACAACAGAAATCAGTCCGATTTGTTGCCATACGAAAAACTGGCAATACTGGGTATTGACCGTGAAAAGGCGGACAGTTTACCCATGGAAGTGAAGGAGAAGCTGATGGCAGGTGAAGTGACTCCCATCATGCAGGTATCCATCAACGCAAGGAACGGAAGTATCATCACCATGCCGATGAAACTTCAGATGACTACAGACAATAACGGTGTTCCGGCTCTGATTGCCTATCCGGTACGTGCAGAACTGGACCGGGAACGCAACAAGGTTCTCAACCTCACTCAGCAAGAGGCTGAACGTCTGGCCAGAGGTGAGGTAATACAGAAGGCTGTCAACGTAAACGGTGAAAAGACTCAGCAGTATCTGCAGCTTGATCCGGAAACGAAATCCATCATTCACAGGCGTGTCACTGACATAAAGCTGGAGCAGCGTCTGAAGGACATGGAGAAGGTAAACGACATTGAACTGGGCATGCAGCAGAAGCAGCAGGTACGGGAGGGGAAACCGGTTGAGCTGAATGTGGGCGGTGAGAAGGTTTCAGTCGGCATTGACCTGAAAGAGCAGCAGGGATTCAGGCTTATCAAGGGTGACATGAAGGAATGGGAAAGGCAGCAGAAGCTCCGCTATGATGAGATTCATCCTGAATACCTTGGCCTTGTCATGACTGACAAGAACCGTTGGGAGTATCAGAAGGTGGTGGACAAACAGTCCGTGGAGCGTGCCATTTCACTCTCTCCATCCCGGAAGGAAACAAAAGCAAACAACCTTAAACTCTAATACTGATTCCTATGGCCAAAAAGACAGATTCAGATAATGATAACGGTATCATCCGGCAGTTCAACGAACTGAAAAAGAAGCATCCGGATGCCATGCTGCTGTTCAGACGGAACAGTTTCTATGAACTCTATAAGCAGGATGCCGTCAAGGCAGCCGCAGTGCTTGCCATCGAGATTACAGACAGGATGCTGCCTGACTACAAGAGACCTGTAAAGGTTGCATCATTCCCTCAATCAGCACTTGACGTTTATCTGCCCAGACTGATACGTTCCGGAATCAGGGTGGCAATCTGTGATGCCTTGGACAGCCCTTTGAAGAAGAAGACCGGACAGGATAAAACTGAAATTAATGACAGAACCATTCAAAACAATAAAGATATGGGAAAGAAGAAAAAGGAACAGGGTATGCAGGAAGCTCCTGACAGAACAGTGGAGAACACTGTTGATGTAAAACCTGTAAGGGAAAAGAAGTCGAAGGCCAAAGCCGAAACTAAAGCTGAGACCGGAACGGATAATGAAGTAAAGACCGAAAAGAAGGACGGACAGAAAACGGAAACAGCCCAGGAACGAAAACCCCGTGAGCCGCAGATGGTGACTGCCAACGGTGAAAAGGTAACTCATGGTCATGCCTACCAGAGTACCACCAATCCTGCCGACTGGTACTTTACCGCAAAAATTGACGGACAGCAGCTCAAGCCGCAGAAGATGGATGCAGCCGACCTTGCGGCTTACCAGAACAAGGAAATGACGGTGCCGCAGCTGATGGAACGCTACTATCCGACAAAGCTGATGCCGAAGGTATCTGAGGATGCCTTCCGTATGCCAATGGAGATTGCAGGACCGGACGGCTCTATAACCGTAAACAAGTTCAATGTCTATAAGGAGAAGGACGAGCAGCGTCCTGACTTTGGGAAATACAAGTTCTATGTTCAGGTTGGGGATACGAATATGTCTGCCGTGGCTTCACGCCAGGACCTGAATGCCTACTTTGACAGGGTGGCCACTCCAAACCAGCTTATTGAGAAGAACTTCGGGGAACGTCTGCATCTGAAATCCGCATACGAGAAGTATCAGCTTCCTGAAGGTGTTGACCCCAAAGGTGTGCGTGTGGCCAAGGACAGGAACGACAACAAGTGGAAGGTGTCGGTTGACCTCGGAGAAAAGGGACAGACTTCCCGGCATGAAATCTCCTTCGATGACGGCTATTCTCTTTTCAAGACCAAGACGGCCACAAGGGAACAGATTGCGGCCAAATATCTGAATACGGAAATAACCGGTATGCTTGCCGCCAACACCGCAAAGGTGGAGAAATCGGCTTCTATGAAAATGTAACATAATCAGAAAACTAAAATACAAGTTATATGTCAGCTAAAATGAATCATGAGGAGCTTGTGGAGCTTCTGCAGGAGGGTAAAATCGGTTTCCTCCGCTTTGTTATGGACAGTGAGAATGCAGATGATTATCTGGAATGGTGCCGTTCACACGGTACTGACCCTTCGGATGAATCGGCTGAGTTCTATGTGGAACAGACGGACATCGAGCAGATGGACCGTCAGGTAATGGATGACGACAGCTATGGCATCTGGAACTGACACTCAGGGAAACAGCGGACAGGCGGCCATAGACCGATTCGCTGCAATGATGATTGAGCGTATGCAGCAGATGAAGGATACCGGATGGAAACAGGGATGGATTGGCGGCGCATCGGGTTATGCCGGACTGCCGCAGAACGTGGGTGGCCGCAACTATTCAGGTTCCAATTCCTTCTTCCTTCAGATGCATACCGCAGCCATGAACTACCAGCTTCCGGTATATCTGACCTTCAAGCAGGCACATAACCTGAAGGCTCATGTCCTGAAGGGTGAAAAGGCCTTCCCGGTGGTGTATTGGGATATGATGATAAAGGACAGTCACGGCAAGAGGATAAGCGCGGAGGAATACCGTGCAATGAGCAAGGAAGAGAAGAAGGATGTGGATGTCATTCCTTTCATCAAGTCATTCCCGGTGTACAATGTGGCGCAGACCAACTTAGCCGAAGTACAGCCGGAGAGGATGCAGAAACTCATGGACAGGTTCAAGGTTCCGGAACTTAGGGATACGGAAGGTATGTACACCCATGCCGCACTCGACCGTATGGTAGAGACGCAGCAGTGGCTATGTCCGATACGTGCCGATAAGCGTGAGAACGGTGCCTATTATTCTCCCTCAAAGGATATTGTAGTGCTGCCCATGAAGGCGCAGTTCAATATCGGTGATTCTCCGGAAGAAACCTACCGTGGTGGAATGGAGTATTATTCTACCATGCTCCATGAAATGACTCACTCCACCATGACACCGGAGCGTCTGAACAGGGAGATGGGCGGCAGGTTCGGTGACCCGAAATATGCCAAGGAGGAGCTGGTGGCGGAACTTACGGCTGCCATGATCAGCCATTCCATGGGCTTTGATTCCAGGATAACGGACAACTCGGCTGCCTATCTGGACTCATGGATTGGTGTACTGAAACAGGAACCGAAGTTTATCGTATCAGTCATGGCTGACGTGAACAAAGCTTCCGACCTGATTCTTGACCATGTGGATAAACAGCGTCTGGCTCTCGGCGAACAGCCTTATCTGGCAAAGAATGACCCGCTGACTTCAATGAGTGCTGACGAAGAGAAATCTTTCAAGAATGCGGCCATTGTCAAGACCCGTTCCGGAGACTATGCCATCCGTGCGTCATACGATGGTGTGGAGCTGGGGCTGAAGAAGGTTTCCAGGGAAACGGCCAAAACATTCTTCCAGCTTACGGACTGGAAGGACAAGGAGGCTTTCCTGAACATGACGGCACGGAAGACATACGAACCGGAGATTACTATGATGAGCAGGAATCGGAATGTCGGTACAGGACTTGGTATATGAAATCTGTATAACATCTTAAATCGGAAAGCATGAGTGACTACAAGGTTAATTTCAGGGAAATGAAATCCCGTGTGGGGATTGATGACATTGCATATGCTCTGGGATACCGTCTGGACAGGAAAGCCGGTATCGGACGTTACATCGAGCTGGTACTCGGTGAAGGTGGTAACAAAAGGGATACGCTGATTGTCAGCCATCCGAACGACAAGGCGGCACAGACCTTCTTCCGCCGTGACGGTTCCAAGGGCGATGTGGTGACACTCATACGTGAGAATCTGTCTTCCTTTACCATTTCGGGAAAGGATGAATGGCAGAAGATAGCCAAGGTCATGGCACGCTTTGCCAACATGCCGGAACCGGAATACAGGGAGGACAGGGAGTATGTTAAATCGGCAGGAAAATCATCCGGTGTGTTTGACGCTTCCAGATATGAGGTGAAGCCGGTTGATACCGAAAAAATACCGGGACTGTTCTTCCGGCGCGGACTGTCCAAAGCGACCGTTACGGTTCTTTCACCCTTTATTTCCCTTATAAGGGACAGGAACAACGGAAAGTTTGAAGGCTACAATATCGGATTCCCATATACTGACGGAAAGGGAAATGAAGTCAGGGGGTATGAAATCAGAGGACATGGCGGTTACAAGTCGAAGGCTGCCGGTACGGATTCGTCATCTTCGGCATGGGTGGCTGTTCCTTCGGGTATCAGTCCGGACAATGTAAGAAGCGTGTTTTTCTGTGAATCGGCATTTGATGCCATGGCCTTCTACCAGATAAACCGGATACAGATTGGGGACAGTGCAGCTCTGGTTTCACTGGGCGGCACATTTTCCGACCGGCAGATAACCGGAGTCATGGAACGCTTTCCCAATGCACGTGCCTTCGACTGTTTTGACAACGATCTGGCCGGGAGGATATACGGACTGCGTATGATGGCTCTGCAGGAGGGTATTCAGATGAAGATAAGCAGGACTGACGGCGGCATCCGGATTGAAGCGAAAGGAAAGGTATTTGAGCCTGACATGAAGCGTCCCCTACTGGCCCAAATTGCCAGGCAGCTGAACATCCGGTACCGTATGGGGCAATGGCTTCCTCCAAAGGCTTTCAAGGACTGGAACGACTGTCTGCTGAACAGGCCGATGGAGCCGGTGATTTCACCTCATAAGGAGGAACGTGAGCAGAATCTGAGCGAACAAAGGAATAAAGGACGTAAAATCTGAATGATATGGACAAAATCAAGTTAAGAATAACGGTAGTGGCTGTCCTTGCAGTTTTTTTGCTGAAAGGTACGGACACTTTTGCACAACAGACAGACCCGACACTGACGGGTGCTGTCTTTGCACAGACTTCTACTCTGAAGAATATCTATGACAAACGCCAGAAGGCTCATGAGAAAATCATTGCTGCCGAGACTGCCGTAACGGTTGCACTCGACAGGGTACACAGTGTGGAGAACAAGATGCTGGAATATCTTTCCAATGCACAGGGTGCCATGCAGAATCTCTATCAGATTAAGCGTGCCGGGGAACTGGTGGCCACGGAAATACCTCAGAACTGCAGCCTGCTGCTCAAATCGGTAGGAAGCAATCTGAAGGGGACGGCCATTGCTGCAATCGTTTCGGACGAGCTGGCTGATGCCGCAACCCAGATGGCTGCGCTTTATCCGTTCATGAGGCAGTTGGTGACTTCCGGAAGCTATGATACAGGCGGTTCTGACGGAGGCAAGGAGAAGCACAAGGTAAACCTGCTCAGTTCTTCCGAACGGTACTACATAGCAAACGAGGTACTGACCAGACTGGAGGCTGTCAATACCGACCTTTTTATCCTGGCATGGCAGGTACGCACACTCTCATGGAACGACCTCTGGTTCTCTCTTGACCCGGAAGGATGGGCAAGCGTGATGTCCGGCAAGAACATAATAGGTGGAATCGTTGCGGACTGGAACCGGGGATTCTCATTCAATTAATTCAAACAATGTAACTTATCAGGAATATGGATTCAGAAAAGAAGATTATAGGACGCTGTCCGTTCTGCGGCGGCAACGTGGTGAAGACCTGCAAGGGGTATCGCTGCGAAAACAACACAGGTGAGCATCCTTCTTGTGTGCTCAACATCAATGCCATCATCGGCAACCGGAAAATGAATGACGGGGAGATTGCCGAATTTCTGGAGAAACGCCATATCCTTCTGGACGGCTTTGCCACCAAGGAAGGAAAGACTTTCCCGACAGTTCTGGAACTTGCTGATGACGGTGCAGTCAATATGCAGTCTGTTATCGGCAGGTGTCCGCACTGCGGCGGCGAGGTACGTGTGGGAACAAGGGCTTTCAACTGTTCCAACTACAGCAATCAGGAAGCACCGTGTTCATTCGCCATATGGAGGAATATAGGAGGCCATCAGCTGACACTGGAAGAGGCGAAAGAGCTTTGTGAGAAAAACATTACTTCATCAGAACTGGAGATGTACCGGGAGGACGGTTCCATTTATCGCAAGCGTCTCGGTCTGGCTCCGGACAAACTTCAAATCGTAAAGATATGAAACAGGGAAAGAAACTATTGATACTGCCTGCAGTGGCAGTTCTGCTCGGAATGGGAAGTGCCTGTTCCGGCAACAGCGAGAATAAGGCTCAGGATATGGCAAGAAAGGCACTGATGGCTTCGGTGGATAACCCGGAAGCTGTAAAGATTGTCGGTATCAGCAAACCTGACTCTGTATTTGGCCGTGAGTATGTTACCATGGAGGAGAAGATGGCTCTTTCTGTGGCCATGATGAAAATCAGCCGCAGGTTTATGGAGGATACGGATTTTGATAATCCGGATTCAGAATGTCACGGGATGTCCGGAAAGATGAAACGTCAGATGGATGCCATGACGGCACTCCGCTCTCTGATGGTTACGGGGGAACTGAAGCCTGCAGGTGATGAAGCCAGCCATGAACGCAAGCCGTTCAGCGGCTGGAAGGTAAAGATAGAATATGAAGCCACTGATTCTGACGGACAGCCATACCGTTCTGAATACTGGTTCATTATGGACAAGGAAGCGCAATGTGTAATCAGGTCATTTGAAATTCCACTGTTATGAAGCTGAAAAGATTTTTATTACCGATTCTGGCATGGAGTGGGCTGATGCTCACTTCCTGTCATTGTGAGCATGAAGAAGTTGACGGCCTTTTATCTTCCCTCCAAGTCGGCAATGTGGTTTGTTCGGACGGCAATATATTGTCCATGGACAAATTCAAGCAATCTGACAAAGAAGCTGTTGCCATAGTTTTCCATGTAAACCGTAGTGCTGAAGCTGACAATCTTGGTTATGCAGTTTACATTCATGATATTGAACCGCTGGCTTTTGCCGACAGTCTTGGGATTGACCAGGGTACTTCTGCATCATTGACTGACGAGGACGGAAATGAGAACACCTATTCTTTGTTCAATAACGATGAAGTCAAGTCACCGATGGCTATCAGGACTTTTGATTTGTGGAGTTATGGGCAATCGGCATATATTCCTTCTGTCCGGCAACTCTCTTATCTGTTCGCTGTCCGGCATCAGATTAATAAGTGTATAACCGAAGTCGGTGGAACTTCGATTAATCTGAATCCTGGTGAATGCTGGTTATGGTCTTCTACTGAAGTGGAAGGGCAAAAGGAGAATAAGGCCTGGCTTTACTCTATGCAGTCAGGAACTATTCAGGAGACACCGAAAGATCAACCTCATAAATCCAGGCCGATAATTTCTATATATACAACCAAATAAATAAAAGTCTAAATATAGTCATCTGTGAAGTTTCAGATACTATATTTAGACTTTCTTCTTAACAGACATTTATCAGTCACAATCAGGTTCAGCAGCCAACAAATGCTCACTCTCATAATCCTCATAAGGTTTTACCCTTCTGTCACTCAAAAAAATATGATTAAGCGTATACTCCAGTGATTTTAAAGTCTGTTCACGAAGTGCTGGTTTCAGTTGACATTCCCATACTGTTATGCAGTGCCATCCCATGGAAGCCAGCTCTTTTTGCTCTTTTATGTCACGCTCCTTATTTTTCTGGATTTTATTCTTCCAAAACTCAGAGTTTGTTTTGGGTAATACAAAATATTTGCATCCGTCATGGCCATGCCAAAAACAGCCGTTTACAAATATTACAGTTCTGTATTTCCGCAATACAAGATCAGGATGCCCCGGCAGACGAGGATGATTAAGCCGATAGCGAAAGCCTCGGCTGAACAAGAACTTACGGACCAGTAACTCCGGCTTGGTATTCTTACTACGAACTGCGGACATATTTTTATGTCGTTGTTCTCTAGTCAATCGGTCTGCCATAAATGATTATTTCAGTTTAATTATTTCCTTTAATTCTTCCACACTATAAGGTGGATTCCTCCTGTGAGTCATAGAATGACAATTGGAACAAAGTGGTACTAGATCTCGCTCAATATCTAAGTTATACCCTTCGCCCATTTTAGAAACAGGTGTTGTATGATGTACTTCTATAAATCCTTTTCCTATATCCCCATATACATCTTGAAAATTCATACCGCAGACAGCACAAGTATATCCTTTTTTATAAAGACATAGTTTTCGATTAATAGGGTTACGTTCGTATCTAATAGATTTAATTTCTTGAATGGTACCTTCAGTCTGAACAGCTTTTTGTAAGAACTCTTCCTCACTTATATCAGTTATAGTGAGAAGAGAGAATATTAATTCAAAGCTGTATCTTACCAATTCAACAAGAATAGACTCACATTCATTAACATTATCCGGTATAGGTATTTTAGTCATTTTAAAATCAAATGTTCTCCACGTAATTGGCCATTTATTTTCCAATAAATCAGATTTATTTACTGAATAACAAGATTTTAATCCTTTATCCACAAGCATCTGTTTATACGAAAAGAAAGTAGATTGCTTTTCTTCTGGTGCATGAGCCATTTCATTGAGAATATACCCACCGTGTTTTTGTGGGTATATTTCAATAACTAGCCTGATTTTATTGTGTATATAAACTTCTACACTGAAATACATCTGGTCTTCATTATAAGGAGAACACACATAATGTACCTCTCCATCTTTAAAGACAGGTTGTATTTCAAATGGCATTGAAAAGTAGTTCTCTAAATCTTGTTTTAGTTTAAGACACAGCTCTTCCATATTATTCTTCTATTGGGAGTTCAGGATCAGGTAAATCTGCTACAAGCCTCTTTAAAATTCTAGATACTGTATATCTCATATCTTCGTAGTTCTCGATTGATGACTGTGATACTGTCGTATTTTCAGCCTCTGCAAGTGCCCATAACAGATCATCAAGACCTTCAACAACTAAATTTTGAGCTAAATAAGGTCCATATATTTTTTTATAGAATGGATGGCTTTCATTGATATTAACAGCATGTTTTCCATCAGCAAGTGCTGGCTCCCATAATGCATTACCCTCAATGGTTTTAACTGGTATAACACGATTCTCCTGAGGATTTACATTATGAAGAATTGATATAGCTTTGGTAAACTTACCATTGCTATTAACTATTTCAGCACTTTCATCATCAATAGGAGTAATAGTTGAACCTTCTAGTTCGGGAGCTTTACTGTCAATATTTTGATTGGATGAGATGTGCGCACCTCTACCAGTATTATGAACATTTTTATTCTCCGTATCTCTGTATCTTTTTTCAGCTTCACGTCTGGGTGCTCCTAAAAATTTCATTATAAAGCTTGCCAATTCTCCTATTAGAAGAATACGGGACTTTTTAATATCGATACTAAGTAGTTCATCAAGTGTATAATCGAATGAAAAATCAACTCTCAGTAATGAATAGTGTGGTTCTTTCTTCAAAAGGCTGAACCAATCTCCACTGTGTATCAAACGATTTTCTCTATAAACATAAATTCCTTGAAAATCATTACTACCACGGGCAGATTTCTCAGCCTCTATGCTGGAATATTCTCCTTTTTTGGGAATAATATAAGCTGCAATATGGAATTTAAGCTGTGTACCATCTGGCATATCAACCGGTACATCTTCTTCCTGTAAGAGTTCTGTATTTTTCTCTTTAGTACAAAATGGATCCCATGGAGAAACTGATTGTGTATTTACTGTTATCTCAACATTTTGTGCACGGCTATCGTTTTTATCTAGATAGCGTTGAAATACCATAGACAGATGAAATCGAAGTTCTTCTAAGATTTTATTCAACCCATTTTGTGCATTCTTAAAATTCTTATAATTTTTCATCAGACGGTCTATCTTCTCCCAAACAAGAAGAGTACCAGAACTTCCTTCTGCTACCATATTCAACATATCCTCTTCATCTGAATCAATAACAGGAAATTGTAATAACCAAGAACCGTTATTTGCTATATAATCTAAATCCCACTGAACCTTCCTCAATTCTGAATCAGGTGAATTTCTGGAAATCAATGAGAATTGTTTGCAGAATGCTGTTGATGCAGTTTTCAGTCCTAATCCAAATTTACCTAAAGAATTTTTCTCTATTCGTTCTTTTGAACCGTATTTCATTGCATTCTTCAAACCGTCCAAATCCATTCCACAACCATTATCCGCAAAATAGACTTTAACTTGCATGTTTGGATCCATGTTTACTTCTATATTGATTTTTGTTGCATTTGCCGCAATTGAATTATCAACGATATCGGCAACTGCTGTATTAAAATTGTAACCAGTATCCCTTAATCCGTTTACAATTCTCTCAGGATCAGGAAGTAACTCAAAATCCTCTTCTGTTTTTTGTTGAACTGTCGTAATCATATATATGTTTTTTTAATTATTTTTTATTGAAGGTACTAATTCTAAAGCTCTAAGAATGTCTGCCTTATCTTGGCTCTTACCATCATTCCCTATAATTGCGTATGAAGCAATATCACGTTTCCTTTCAATCCTTTCATTTACAACCTCTTCTACTGTATCAGTGTAATATAATCTATAAACAAATACAGTCTTCTCTTGACCTCGTCTGTATGCACGTGCTGAGGACTGGTCTTCAAGAGAGGGATTCCACTCCAGATTATAGTGTATTACGTGATTCGCTCCTGTTTATATTAAGTCCTGTTCCAGCTGCCCTCGGGTTAAGGACCAGCATTGCCGGTTCATCTAAATGATTGAATTTATCAACTATACACTGCCTGTCTTCTATTGGTGTCTCTCCATTTATAGACCATATTTTAATTCCAAACCTGACAGGTATATCCTCTTCAAATATTTCGAACATACGTTTATATGAAGTAAAAACAATTACTTTTTCTTTCCGACTTATAATTTCTTCAACAATTTCACAAAATCTTTGATACTTAACCGACACTACAGATGGATCATCTTTACAAGAACTATCCTTTACTGCATACGGGTGTGTACAATATATGCGTAGTTGTTGTAACATTCCAAGAGAAGGATTTTCTGTATCCATTCCATCCTTCAATGCTTCCAGATAATTACAATATTGTTGACACTCTATCTCCGACATTCGAAGAGGCTGTGTAGATACTATCTTCTCAGGCAAGTCTTTAGCTACATCTGAAACAAGTCTACGTACCATTAGTGCAGAGAGTATTGGCTCAATTTTCTTACCACCTTCAATGTCATCAGTAATGTTTTTCTTGAATGTATTAAGTGTGCCAAGCAAACCAGGCTGAATAAAGTCTACCAATGACCATATATCCGTTATATGATTTTCAAAAGGGGTTCCAGAAACCGCAAGGCTTCTTACTCTATTCAACTGCTTACAGGCTCTAGTTCTGGAACTGTCAGGGTTCTTTATACTTTGAGCTTCATCCAAAACAACCATTTTCCACTTAATCATATTAAGCATATGAATATCACTTATTACAGTAGTATAGGAAGTTATGATCACATCAAATTCAGAAAAATCCCGAAAATTGCTTATCCTGTAAGGCCCATAATGAACTATAACATTAAGTGACGGTGCAAACTTCTTACATTCCCTTTGCCAGTTAGTAAGAAGTGATATTGGTGCAACAACGATTATTGGGGTCATAAACTGACTTTTCAAATATAACATTTCAGTTATTACCTGCATAGTTTTCCCCAATCCCATTTCATCTCCAAGGATACATCCGTTATTTACTTCTAACATAGTCCTTATCCATGAATATCCAGATTCTTGATAAGGGAATAATGTGGCTTTAAGGTCCTTTGGTATACTTGAATCTGTAACTACTGGCTTATGTAAAACGGATTGCTCTACATGATTCTCAACAACATCTAAGTCACCAAATATACTTTGTTCAATAACGCTTAAATACTGTTTTAAATTAATACGCCCAGAAGATACTATTCCAGACTTTGTAATTATCTCCTGAATTATACTGCTTGTTTCTGTTATATAGAACCATATATTGTCACATATGCACTGATCTATAAGCAATCCATTTACAATATCTACAGTTATCTGTTTACCTTTACGAATAGCATAAACATTGAAATATATATCACCTTCGACACTGCTGGTCAACATGATTTTTGCAGCAGCTCCTATTTTAGAGAAACGAGTAGCCGGTAAATCTACTAAAGGGCTTTCACATTCTATTCCGTCTATTCTATTCATATCAGAGAAAGAATAAATCTCTGAAGCACTTAGATGGTAAATATTGTTACCATCCTTCAGCGCCAAATGGTTATCACATATAATCCAGTTTGCCTTCATAATTAACTCATAGATTGAAACCTTTCCAGACTTGCCGCACTTATAGAGATACCTTTATTGGCTTTATAAATCTCGTTTGATTCACAAAGTTTAGTATCAGTTTGAGGCTCTGTTTTATATGGTTTTACAGTTATAGTTTTCTTTTTCAAGTCAATAGTAAAATTATCTGTATTATCTACCAACAACCTTAAAGAAAGAACACAGGAATAATACCATGCTATTGTTGCCAAATATCCAGCACTTGCATTCACTACATTCATTTGATTAAGAAGCGCAGAGAAATAAAAGTCATTTCTGTCCACAGTTTTATTTCCCGCCCACCAGGAATAATCACTTACAAATTTCCAAAGATATGTTGCAACTTTATGTTTATCATCATGTACATCAGAGTAATCATCATTAAGCATTTCCAATGCTGTAGCCATAAAACTGGATTTATCTTCCATAGTTGGAGCCTCTTTTAATCTGGTCGCATATTCTTTCATTCCTTTATGATTAAGCCCAATACGCTCACAAATCTTAAAGAACAGACTCTGATAGCTTAACATCTCCGAACAAAAATCAACAAAATATGAAGCAATTACAAACCATTGGTTAGCTATATAAATTTGTTGTCCAAAAGTATTATTTACAACTGTAGTATAACTGAAATATTCTACCGTACAGTTTTTTTTATTCAACATGTTACGAAAGGTAACTTTGAATGTATCACTCAGCTTAACCTCCTGCGCTATGAACTCATCAGTAAATCTTTTCTTTGCATCTACAAGAACCTGATGTAAATCTTTCAGAATCTGTTTTGATTCAATGACTTGTTCCGTATCTATCACTTTGTTCATATGCCTATATTTTTAATAATTGTTCGACAATTTCTTTTGATAATCTTTTGATAACAGGTATTGCGACACTATTTCCAAACTGATGATATGCCTCCTTTCTTGGAACAACTATATGAAATTCCAGATTATCAGAATTATAATTTTGGTTATCTGCATTTTCCGGATATTTCCAGCCATTCCCTATAATTCGATAACCCTGTAAACGACCTGCTTCAGTTGGAGTTAGTTTTCTGGGATTTAATCCTTTATCAGATTGATCAATAAGAATTTCGCTACCATCTTTCCAATATCTTGCAGATATTGTACTGCTATATACGCTATTTTCATTAAAAAGTGAATAGCCAAATCCCTTACCGTTAGCCTTGTTCCTTTTCTTTCTCTCTTGATGACCAATCCATAACCTATCACTAATAGTATAGTAACTATCAATAGAATCTTCTGGCTCGAAAATATCTGAAACTTTGGTCTTTATTACCTTATCTCCAAGATCTTTCGATTTTTCATATATTGTACTACCATCAGGTGCTATTCCATAGGGGAATTTAAAAGTTGTAGCTTTAACAATGTCTTTATACCATGCAACAATAAACAATCTTTCTCTATTTTGAGGTACCCCAAAATATTTTGCATTTAAAACATCATAGTTATATGCATACCCCAATTCATCTAATGTTGCTAAAATCGTTTTAAGTGTTTCGCCTTTCATATGAGTCTTCAATCCTTTTACATTTTCCAGGAACAACACTTTTGGTGGAATACCTGAATCAATTTTTTGCTTAACAATATTAGCTATATTAAAGAACAAAGTTCCACGAGTATCTTCAAACCCACGTCTTAAACCCTGTCTCTTATACACATCTCCGAGCCCACGAGACCGAGGCTG
>OJPQ01000489.1_pt1 | contig 18027 bp, 17 predicted proteins | sample 1598531 | NCBI WGS metagenome assembly OJPQ01 (sample SAMN03922491, study PRJEB24848) | human gut metagenome | isolation source: stool sample | host: Homo sapiens | place: Germany | collected 2011-05 | reverse complement strand
GCTCGGAGATGTGTATAAGAGACAGGTGCGAAACGGAATGACAGCAGTGATTTCCATCAAGCATCCGGACCCGCGTTTTGAAGGACAGACGAAGACAAAACTCGATAATCAGGATGCAAACCGTGCAACTGCCAAAGTGACAAGTGATGAAGTTCCGCTGTTTTTTGATAAAAATTTAGAAACCTTAAAGATTGTGATTGGCTGTGCGGAAAAGGCTGCAAAAATCCGCAAGGCAGAGGAAAAAGCGAGAACCAATTTGCTGACCAAGCAGAAGTTTTCGTTTGATTCCAATGGAAAACTGTCCAACTGTGAGAGCCGGGATGCGTCAAAGTGTGAGATTTTTATCGTAGAGGGAGATTCTGCCGGTGGTTCCGCCAAAATGGCGCGAAACCGTATGTATCAGGCGATCATGCCGATCCGCGGAAAAATTCTGAATGTTGAAAAAGCCAGTATCGACAAGGTGCTTGCCAATGCAGAAATCAAGACAATGATCAACGCATTCGGCTGCGGTTTTTCGGAAGGGTACGGAAATGATTTTGATATCAGTAAGCTGCGCTATGACAAGATTATTATCATGGCAGATGCCGATGTCGACGGAGCCCATATTTCCACGCTGCTTCTGACACTGTTTTACCGGTTTATGCCGGAACTGATTTTTGAAGGACATGTTTATGTGGCGATGCCGCCATTGTACAAAGTGATTCCGTCAAAAGGGAAAGAAGAGTACCTTTATGATGATGCGGCACTGGAAAAATACCGGAAAACACATACCGGAAGTTTTACCCTGCAGCGATACAAGGGTCTCGGAGAGATGGATGCCGAGCAGTTATGGGAGACTACTTTAAATCCCCAGACGCGTGTCATGAAGCGCGTGGAGATTGAAGACGGTCGTATGGCGTCGGATGTAACCGCTATGCTGATGGGCACGGATGTGCCGCCGAGAAAGGCCTTTATTTATGAACATGCAAACGATGCGATCTTGGACGTATAGATCCTGTCAGGTTTTCTAGGAGTGAGGAAGAAATAAAATGGAACATAGTATCATTCGCACCGAGTATTCGGAGCTGATGCAAAAATCATATATTGACTATGCGATGAGCGTTATCATTGCCCGTGCGCTGCCGGATGTCCGTGATGGATTAAAACCGGTGCAGCGCCGTACACTTTATGATATGTATGAACTGGGAATCCGATATGACAAACCGTATCGTAAGAGTGCGCGTATTGTCGGAGATACCATGGGTAAATATCATCCGCATGGAGATTCTTCCATCTATGATGCCCTGGTTGTCATGGCACAGGATTTCAAAAAGGGACTGCCGCTTGTGGACGGGCATGGAAATTTTGGGTCCATTGAAGGCGATGGTGCCGCTGCCATGCGATATACGGAGGCACGTCTGCAGAAAGTAACGCAGGAAGCCTATCTGGCAGATCTGGATAAAAATGTTGTGGATTTCATGCCGAATTTTGATGAAACCGAAAAAGAGCCGGTTGTTTTGCCGGTAAAGGTGCCAAATCTTCTGGTCAACGGTGCGGAAGGTATCGCTGTCGGTATGGCAACTTCCATTCCGCCACATAATTTCGGAGAAGTGATAGACGGTGTGATTGCCTATATGAAAAATCCGGATATTACCACTGCGGAGATGATGCAGTATATTCCGGGACCGGATTTCCCGACAGGAGGAATCATTGCAAATAAAGATGATCTTCCGGCAATTTATGAGTCCGGGGTCGGCAAGATCAAAATACGTGGAAAAATCGAGATTGAAAAGGGCAAAGGCGGCAAAGACCGCATGGTAATCACGGAGATTCCGTATACCATGATCGGAGCCAATATCGGGAAGTTTTTAAATGATGTTTACGGTCTGGTAGAATCCAAGGCAACCAGTGACATTACCGATATTACCAATCAGTCATCCAAAGAGGGAATTCGTATTGTTCTGGAACTGAAAAAAGGAGCAGATATCGAGGCTCTCGAGAATCTGCTGTACAAGAAAACCAAGCTGGAAGACACCTTCGGTGTCAATATGCTTGCAGTAGCGGATGGCAGACCGGAGACGATGGGTGTCGTGCCGATCATCCGCCATCATGTGAAATTCCAGTATGAGATTGCAACCAGAAAGTACCAGACCCTTCTGGCGAAAGAACAGGACAAAAAAGAAATCCAGGAAGGTCTGATCCGCGCCTGCAATGTCATTGATCTGATCATTGAGATTTTACGCGGCAGCCGCAGCATCAAAGATGCAAAAGCCTGTCTGACAGACGGAAATACGGATCATATTACCTTTAAGAATCCATCTTCAAAGATCATGGCACAGCAGCTGAACTTTACGGATCGTCAGGCACAGGCCATTCTGGAAATGCGTCTGTATAAACTGATCGGTCTCGAAATTGAAGCATTGATGAAAGAACATGATGAGACACTGGAAAATATTGCAAAATATGAGGATATTTTAGAGCATCGTTCTTCCATGGCAAAAGTAATCATCAAAGAACTGACCGCGTTTAAAAAAGCTTATGGCAAAGAGCGCAAAACCGTGATTGACAATCTGAAAGAAGCTGTAGTTGCAGCAAAGAAGATCGAGGAGCAGGATGTTGTCTTTCTGATGGACCGCTTCGGATATGCAAAGATTGTGGATACTTCTGTCTATGAGAGAAATAAAGAGGCGGCAAACGCGGAATACAGGCATATCTTTACATGCAAAAATACGGATAAAATCTGTATCTTTACGGACAAGGGACAGATGCATCTGCTAAAAGTGCTTGATCTTCCATATGGAAAATTCCGGGATAAAGGAACACCGATTGACAACCTCTGCAATTATGACAGTAAAGAAGAGAATGTTGTATATCTGGCAGGTCTTGAACATGTCAGCTCGCACCGGATGTTATTTGGCACAAAATATGCCATGATCAAAGTTGTGGACGGTATGGAATTTGTGGTCGCAAAAAAGACAACGGCGGCAACAAAGCTGGGAGAGGAAGATGAAGTACTGACGGTATGTCCGCTGGAAGAAAATGATACACTGGTGATGGCAACAAAGAAAGATATGTTTCTTCGGATTGACTGTGCACAAATTCCGCAGAAAAAGAAAGGTGCGGTTGGCGTGCGTGGCATGAAACTGGCTGCCGGGGATGAACTGAAAAGTATTCATGTGCTGCATGAAGGTGAGGAAAAAGAGGTCGAGGTGAAAGGAAAGCCGGTTGCCCTGCATCGTCTGCATGTGGGAAACCGTGATACCAAAGGAGTAAAGAAATAATGAACACCATTTTGTTTGATCTGGACGGAACGCTTATTGATTCTTCGGAAGGAATTATAAAATCGGTATTATATACACTTGATTTTTACGGAATTGAAGAAACAGATACCACGAAACTGTACCAGTTTATCGGACCGCCATTATCGGAAAGCTTTGAAAAATTTTATGGCTTTTCCAATAAGAAAGCGTATGATGCGGTACAAAAATACCGGGAGCGGTACAATAAGACCGGTATTTTTGAGTGCAAGTTATATCCGGGTGTGGAGAAGTGTATCCGTACATTAAAAGAACAGGGATACCGGATTGGCATGGCATCTTCCAAGCCGGAAGTATCCTGCAAACGGATTCTGGAGCATTTTGGAATTCTTCCGCTTTTTGATGATGTCGTGGGAGCTACGTTTGACGGGCGCAGGGACAAAAAATCCGAGATTCTCGAGGAAGTTATGCGCCGCTGGAGTCATATTCCAAAATCCGAGATGTGTCTGATCGGGGATACGATGTTTGATGTCAACGGGGCGAAAGAACGTGGAATTGCGTGTCTTGCGGTCAGCTTTGGTTTTGGAGATGTAAAGGAAATGAAAGAGGCAGGCGTGATCGGTGTGTGCGATTCTATGGAAGAACTGCCGGGCATGTTAAAGAAATAATAAAGAAAAACGGGAGGGTATATCATGGAAACTTTTAAGGAGACGCTGAGAAAGATCTGGTATATCTTATACCCGTTTCTTTTTTATTACGCGGTTATGCTGATTATTATGACAATTGCGCAGTGGGCATTTGGAGGAGATGCCACACATTATGTGTTCTGTCAGCTGATTGCCACTGTTTTTACAATTCCATCCATGCTTCCGTTTTATCGTCAGGGACAGGCACTGGCAGGGATTGCAAAGCAGCCGTTTGGAATCAGCCGGGAACGTATCTGTCATGCACTTTTTGCGGCCGGGATCATGGCATGCTTTGGAATTTCTTTGAACAATCTCATATCCATGACGAAACTGACGGAAATTTCGATGGGTTACCAGCAGGCAAATACCGATTTTTACGGAAGTACAATAGGAATGGAAATTCTTTGTCTGGCAGTATTTACCCCGATTCTGGAGGAGCTGGTATTCCGGGGGATTCTTTTTGGAAGATTAAAAGATATGCTGTCGAAACCGTTTGCGGTTGGAATTTCGGCATTGATTTTTGCGGCCGTGCATGTCAATATCGTGCAGTTCATTTACGCATTGATTCTTGGTGTGGTGCTGGCACTTCTGATGGATCGTGCGGGAAATGTCTATGCATCCATGATCGGACATATGACGGCAAATTTTATTGCGGTAGTCCGGACGGAAACGCATTGGCTGGATTTCAGTGTCAGGGGAGATGCGGTCGCATGGATATTTTCCCTGATGATACTGGGAGCTGGGATTGTGCTGATGTGGAGGTATTTGTCTGACAGAAAAACAATCGCCTAAATAAAAGACAATAGAAAAAAGGAGTACAAAAGAAGATGAAATGTTTATGGAAAAAAGTAATTTGCGGGGCACTTGTGGCTGGAATGCTGGCACAGTGCCCACAGAGTATTTATGCAGAAGATGCCGCAAATACTGCCACGGTAACGGATACCGAGAGTAATCATGTAACACCGGATACTACGCAGCAGCCGGATGATACAAAACAGCCGGGAGATACGCAGCAGCCGGATGATACCCAACAGCCGGGAGATATCCAACAGCCGGAAGAACTGCCACAGCCTTCTGCCGTGGAGGGACTGCATACAACAAAACAGGGAAAAACAAAGGTATATCTGGAATGGGAAGAAAGCAGCGATGCCACTTCCTATGTGATTTACCGGAAAACAGCCGGAGGGGAATACAAAAAACTTGCCGAGAGCAGCAAGCCATCCTATACCGATAAAAACGTATCATCCGGTAAGACATATACATATAAAATTGTTGCAAAAAACGAGCAGAAGAAAGCGGATGAGGCTGCAAAAGTCACGTTTTCGAATACAGAGGCCGTACAGATCCGGTCACAGAAGTATACATACAGCCAGATGAAAAAAGACATGCAGGAACTGGCACAGCAGTACAGTGATTACTGTGAGATGACCAAAATCGGAACTTCTGTACAGGGACGTGGAATCTATGATTTTGCAATCGGAAACCCGGATGCAGAGGAATCCCTTCTGATTGTCAGTACATTGCATGCCAGAGAGTATATCTGTTCCGCAGTCATGATGAAGGAAATCCAGTATTATCTGGAAAATTATAACGGAACCATCGGTGGTGTCAAAATGTCAAATATCCTCCAGAAGATGCAGATCCATTATATTGTCATGGCAAACCCGGATGGGGTGACGATTTCCCAGACAAAACATTCCAGATGGAAATCCAATGGGCGTGGGGTGGACTTAAACCGGAATTTCCCGGCAAAACATTTTATTCCAGGTGGGAAAAAAGGGGAACAGGGATATTCCGGGCCAAAAGCACTGAGTGAGCCGGAGTCCTATGCAGTAGCAATGCTGACCAGACAGCTGATTAAACAGCAAAATCTGCAGGGTGTGGTGAATTACCATGCCATGGGAAGAATTATTTACGGGGACTGTACGAAAGGAAGCCTGAAAAAAGATACCTATAAAATGTATGATATCGCAAAGAAAATTACCGGATACAGCAAAGCCCCGGATAGCGGCAGCGGAAAGTCCTGGGGAGGACAGTACCGGGAGTATGTGATGGATCTGCTTAATAAACCTTCCATTACCATTGAGATTGGAAGCTCAGTAGCACCGTGCCCGTATTGGCAGTATGAGATCGAATTCCAGAAAAACAGATATGTTGTTGTGCGGATTGCAAATGCATTGAAATAGAAAAAAAATCAGGATACTTTGACGCATCTGCCGGATTATGCTAGTATAGGGGAAACAGCTGACAGATGAGGAGAGTAAAAATGGCATACATATTTTTTGATATAGACGGAACGCTGTGGGATGAAAAAATGCAGATTCCGGAAAGTACAATTCCAACCATCAAACAATTGCAGAAAAACGGACATAAGACATTTCTGTGCAGTGGAAGATCCCGCAGCAATATAAACGATAAGCGGCTGCTTGGGATCGGCTTTGACGGAATTGTTGCAGCATGCGGCAACCATGTGGAGATGGATGGAAAGGTTCTGTATGAAAATATCCTTTCCCCGGAACTTACAAAAAAAATTGTCCGGGTCATGGAAGAATGCCGGATGCCGATTGTGCTGGAAGGTCCGGACTGCCACTGGATAGATAAAGAAAATTTCAAGACAGATCCGTATGTGCTGTACCTTTTTGAGGCAATGGGAGCATCTGCCAAAATATTAAAAGGCTATTCACCGGACATCCGCATTAATAAAATGTCGGGGGATATCCTGCCAACAACCGATTATGCCAGAATCCGGGATGAACTGGGGGCTGATTTTGACTGTCTGGAGCATGAAGGACATGTTGTGGAATTTGTTCCGAAAGGAACATCGAAAGCGACCGGGATAGACTGGCTCTGCAGGCATATGGGTATTAAAAATGAGGATACCTATGCGATTGGTGACAGTGTCAATGATCTGGATATGCTTTCTTTTGTGGGACATGGAATTGCCATGGGGAATGGAACACCTCCGGCAAAAGAGGCGGCTGAATTTGTGACAACGGATATCTACGATGATGGAATAAAGCATGCAATGGAACACTATGGATTAATATAGAGTCTGAATCGAGGCAGAAATGAAAAAAAGAATTACAGAGTACCGGAAACGTGTGGACCGGCTTCTGGCAGACGAAGAAGAGAAAACATATGAGGAATGGGAATGTATTTTGGAAGAACATCTGGTTCAGATTGGATTTTTCCAGCACGAACGTCTGATTCATCTGATTGTAACGGTTACATTTGCTGTGATAACGGTACTATCATTGTTTGCCCCGCTTTTGACGGGGATCATGACACTCTATGGTTTTACCATGCTGCTCCTTGTGCTTCTTGTGCCGTATATTTTTCATTATTATACACTTGAAAACGAAACACAAAAAATGTATGCACAGTACGATGAAATAATAAAGCATACAAAGAAAGTGAATTCCGGGAATCTAAAAAAAATATAAAAATTGAGTATCACTGTTGACAATGAAAAACAACAGTGATATTTTATTTACAGAAAGAGTTAGCACTCGAATAAAGTGAGTGCTAGTAAAGGCGAAAAGGAGGCTATTTGTAATGAAATTAGTGCCATTAACAGACAGAGTAGTATTAAAACAGTTAGAAGCAGAAGAGACTACCGCATCCGGTATCGTATTACCGGGAGCAGCACAGGAGAAGCCACAGGAAGCGGAAGTAATCGCTGTAGGTCCTGGCGGAGTAGTAGACGGAAAAGAAATCGTTATGCAGGTAAAAGAAGGCCAGAAAGTAATCTATTCCAAATATGCAGGGACAGAAGTAAAACTTGATGGGGAAGAGTACATTATCGTAAGACAGAATGATATTCTTGCAATTGTTGAGTAGTTTTTATAAATTGGAAATTATAGGCTGAATTTTAAAGAAGAGAGGTTATTGTAGTCATGGCAAAAGAGATTAAATATGGTTCAGACGCCAGAGCAGCACTTGGTGCAGGTGTCGATAAATTAGCAAATACCGTTCGTGTAACATTAGGACCGAAAGGACGTAACGTTGTACTGGATAAATCCTTTGGTGCTCCACTGATCACAAACGATGGTGTAACAATCGCAAAAGAAGTGGAACTTGAGGATGCATTTGAGAACATGGGTGCACAGCTTGTAAAAGAAGTTGCAACCAAGACCAATGATGTAGCCGGTGATGGTACAACTACCGCTACTGTTTTAACACAGGCTATGGTTCAGGAAGGTATGAAGAACCTGGAAGCAGGAGCAAATCCGATCGTGTTAAGACGTGGTATGAAGAAGGCAACAGATGCCGCTGTTGAGGCATTAAAGGAAATGAGCCAGAAGGTTAAGGGCAAAGAGCAGATCGCAAAAGTTGCAGCAATTTCTGCCGGTGATGAAGCTGTTGGTAATCTGGTAGCAGACGCTATGGAGAAGGTTACAAACGATGGTGTCATCACAATCGAAGAGTCCAAAACCATGCAGACAGAGCTTGACCTGGTAGAAGGTATGCAGTTTGACAGAGGTTACTTATCTGCTTATATGTGCACAGATATGGATAAGATGGAAGCAAATCTCGATGATCCATACATCTTGATCACAGACAAGAAGATTTCCAATATTCAGGATATCCTGCCACTGCTTGAGCAGATCGTACAGTCCGGTGCAAGACTTCTGATCATCGCTGAGGATATCGAGGGAGAAGCACTCACCACATTGATCGTAAACAAACTGCGTGGTACATTCAACGTAGTAGCTGTCAAGGCTCCTGGATATGGTGACAGAAGAAAGGCCATGCTTGAGGATATCGCAATCCTTACCGGCGGTCAGGTGATCAGCTCCGATCTTGGATTAGAACTGAAAGATACCACCATGGATATGCTTGGACGTGCAAAATCCGTTAAGGTTCAGAAAGAGAACACCGTTATCGTGGATGGTGCCGGAGACAAGGATAAGATTCAGGGACGTATCAAACAGATCCGTGGACAGATCGAGGAGACCACTTCTGAATTTGATAAAGAAAAGTTACAGGAAAGACTTGCAAAGATGGCAGGCGGTGTCGCAGTCATCCGTGTCGGTGCTGCAACAGAGACCGAGATGAAAGAAGCAAAGCTTCGTATGGAAGATGCATTAAATGCTACCCGTGCAGCAGTCGAGGAAGGTATTATCGCAGGTGGCGGATCTGCATATATCCATGCATCCAAGAAGGTTGCAGAGCTTGCTGATTCCTTAGAGGGAGATGAAAAGACCGGTGCGAAGGTTATCTTAAAGGCACTGGAAGCTCCTTTGTATTACATCGCTGCAAACGCAGGTCTTGAAGGTGCTGTTATCATCAATAAGGTAAAGGAATCTGCACCGGGAACCGGTTTCAATGCAGCTACCGAAGAGTATGTTGACATGGTAGAATCTGGAATTCTTGATCCGGTTAAGGTTACAAGAAGTGCCCTGCAGAATGCAACATCCGTTGCTTCTACATTACTCACCACAGAGTCTGCTGTTGCAAACATTAAGGAAGATACTCCTGCAATGCCAGCCGGTGGTGCTCCGGGAATGGGCGGAATGATGTAATCGGACATAACCGTTGCGTTATGAAGTAAACATAGTATCAAAAACCATGTGAAATAGATATGAAAAGCCTTGAAAATCAAGGCTTTTCATTTTTTTTGTCCTATGATATGATAGAAAGCGTAACGGTTCAAAGACAAAGGAACCGTTTGGAAAAACAACGAAAATCAGGAGTGGAAAAAATGAGTCGAGTGATTGTTGTAACGGACAGTAACAGTGGTATTACACAGAGCGAGGCAAAAGAGCTTGGCGTAGTGGTAATGCCGATGCCTTTTTATATTAACGGACAGATGTTTTATGAAGATATTGACCTGACACAGGAGCAGTTTTATCAGAAACTCAAAGAGGGAGGAGAGATCAAAACCTCCATGCCGCTGGTTGGAGATGTGACCGATAAATGGGATGAACTTTTGAAAGAATACGATGAAATTGTATACATACCGATGTCTTCGGGCTTAAGCAGTTCCTGTGAGACGGCATATATGCTTTCCCAGGACTATGACGGAAAAGTACAGGTAGTCAATAACCAGCGTATCTCCGTAACGATGCGGCAGTCCGTGCTCGATGCCAAAATGCTGGCAGAGCAGGGAAAAGGTGCAGAAGAAATCAAAGAGATTCTGGAAAAAGAAAAATTTGAATCCTCCATATACATTATGGTCGATACACTGGAGTATCTGAAAAAAGGCGGACGTATCACACCGGCAGCAGCAGCACTGGGAACCTTACTGAAACTGAAACCGGTATTGCAGATCCAGGGAGAAAAGCTGGATGCATTTGCAAAGGCACGTACGGTAAAACAGGCAAAAACAATCATGACCGAGGCTATGAAAAACGATTTTGAGAAGCGTTTTCACAGCCCGGATGGGGAGAAGATGAATCTGGAACTGGCCTATACATTTGACACTGCAGCCGCAGAGGCATTCAAAGAAGAAGTGCAGGCTGTCTTTCCGGACAATGAGATCGTCATGCAGCCACTGTCATTATCCATTGCCTGTCATATCGGACCGGGAGCACTTGCGATCGCATGTTCCAAAAAGATTGAAGCGTAGCAGGCAGCTTTTGGAAACTTTCATATGCTAACAAATTAAAGTTTATGACTTGTAATTTCAGTGGGAATCCTTTATAATCATAAAGTAAAAACGGATGGGTTTTTACACCTGTCCGTTTTCGTGCGTAAAAAAGTGCGCACGGAAAGTTAAAGCAGACATACAGGAGGAATAAAAGATGGTAAAAGCAGTTGTTGGCGCTAACTGGGGCGACGAAGGCAAAGGCAAGATTACGGACATGCTTGCAAAGCAGGCCGATATCATTGTACGTTTTCAGGGAGGTGCGAACGCAGGACACACAATCGTAAATGACTACGGAAAGTTTGCATTGCATACACTTCCGTCCGGAGTATTTTACAGTCATACAACGAGTGTGATTGGAAATGGTGTGGCACTTGATATTCCGCGTCTTTTCAAAGAGATTAAGTCCATCACAGACCGCAACGTTCCGATGCCAAAGATTCTTGTGTCCAACCGTGCACAGATTGTGATGCCGTATCACGTACTGTTTGATCAGTACGAGGAGGAGCGTCTGGGAGGAAAATCTTTCGGATCGACAAAATCTGGTATTGCTCCGTTTTATTCAGATAAATACGCAAAGATCGGTTTTCAGGTAAGTGAGCTTTTCGACGATGAGCTGTTAAAGGAAAAGGTAGTCCGTGTTGCAGAGCAGAAGAATGTAATCTTAGAGCATCTGTATCACAAGCCACTGATTGATACGGATGAATTATTAAATACATTACATGAGTACCGCGATATGGTAGCTCCATATGTATGTGATGTTTCCTTATTCCTGGACAAGGCACTCAAAGAAGGAAAGACGGTTCTCTTAGAAGGACAGCTTGGAACATTAAAAGATCCGGATCACGGAATTTATCCAATGGTTACCTCATCTTCCACACTGGCTGCATACGGTGCAATCGGGGCAGGAGTTCCGCCATATGAGATCAAACAGATCATTACCGTATGTAAGGCATATTCTTCTGCTGTAGGTGCCGGTGCATTTGTAAGTGAGATTTTCGGAGATGAGGCAGATGAACTTCGCCGTCGCGGTGGAGATGGTGGAGAGTTCGGTGCAACCACCGGACGTCCGAGAAGAATGGGATGGTTCGACTGTGTAGCCAGCAAATATGGCTGTCGTCTGCAGGGAACAACCGATGTGGCATTTACTGTACTTGATGTATTAGGATATCTGGATGAGATTCCGGTATGTACCGGATACGAGATCAACGGAGAAGTGACAACCGAATTTCCGGTTACCAGTCTCTTGGAGAAGGCAAAGCCGGTACTCACAAAGCTTCCGGGATGGAAATGTGACATCCGCGGTATCAAGAAGTATGAAGAACTTCCGGAAAATTGCCGCAAGTACATTGAGTTTATCGAGGGACAGATTGGATATCCGATCACCATGGTTTCCAACGGACCGGGAAGAGATGATATCATTTACCGTGAGTCTTCTCTGAACAAGTAATCGAAACAAGTAACAGAGCCTGTAAAAAGCAGCGAATCGAATCTGATCCGGTTTGCTGCTTTTAGAGTATAAGAAAGCCTATGCAGATAGAAGTAATAATTGAAAAAAAATCACATAAACTTGATGCAGAAGAAGGAAAAACCATTTTAGAGACACTTCAGGAACATGGAATCCATGTGCTGACAGCGCCATGCGGCGGCAGGGGAAGATGCGGAAAGTGTACCGTAGAGGTGGAACATATGGGAGAAGTACTTGCCTGTATGACAAAAGTAACCGATGGGATGCGCATCACAATTCCGGAGGTGCAGCTTCGCGCACAGAAGTCTAAAATTGCAGAAAACGGAACTGTCACACATTATCCGGCGGATGACGGAGAAGGGCTGGATGCGGCATGCGATATCGGCACGACGACGGTGGTCTGCCATCTGATCGATGGAAAGACAGGAGAAAAGCTGGCAACGGTCAGTGAACCAAGCGCACAGAGAAGTTTTGGTGCAGATGTGCTTTCACGTATTCAGGCAGCCGAAGCAGGAAAACTGGAAATATTAAAAGAACAGATTATTTTTCAGATCGCACAGATGCTTCGGACACTGCAGAAAAAAACAGGGAGAGGGGAACAGATTCATCGTCTTGCCGTGGTGGGAAATACGGTAATGTGTCATCTGTTCGCGGGAATTTCGCCTGTTTCCATCGGGGTGACGCCGTTTATGCCGCAGGAATTCTTTGGAAAAGAGTATACCGGAGAGCAGCTGGGACTTACGGATTGCAGATCGGTATACATAGCACCGGCGGTTGCAGGATTTGTCGGAGGAGATATTACGTCGGATCTTTTGGCAGTGATGCAGAAGAAACCCAAAGATAAAGTGCTTCTTCTGGATATTGGAACGAACGGAGAGATGGCGGTCGGAAACGAAGATCAGATTTATTGCTGTGCCACGGCGGTCGGATCTGCATTTGAAGGTGCGGAGATGGCGATGGGAATGCCGGCAGCGGCCGGAGCGATATCCCATGTCTGGCTCGACCAGCGAAGAATCCGGGTGCAGGTAATCGGAGACGAGGAGGCGTGTGGTATTTGCGGTTCCGGTCTGATTGATGCACTTGCGGTAATTTTAGAGATGGGGCTTCTCGATCACACAGGATTGTTAAAGCAGAAACAGTCGGTTTCGGTTGCCTATCGGAAATACTTGGGAGAATATGCAGGGCAGCCATGTGTCTGGCTGGCGCATAAGGTATGTGTGACGCAGGAAGATATCCGGGGACTACAGCTTGCAAAGGCAGCATTTGCAGCCGGAATGCGGATTCTGCTACAGGACAGTCATACTTCTTATGAACAGCTGGATCATGTCATTCTCGCAGGTGGTTTTGGCAGCTATCTGAAAAAAGAATCGGCAGCGGCGATTGGACTGATCCCAAAGGAATTACTTCCGATTACGGATTCAGTTGGAAATGCAGCCGGAGAAGGCGCAGTATCAGCAGCTATTTCAAAAAAAGCAAGAGAGCAGCTTTCCATAATTCAGAAAAGTATGCATTATATAGAACTGTCTACCCATCCGGATTTTTCACAGGAATATATGAACCAGATGGATTTTGATGGAAGCGAGCGATAGAAAGGGAAAAAATGATAGAACTGATAGAGGTATTAAAAGCCGTATTATTTGGAATTGTGGAAGGCGTGACCGAGTGGCTTCCCATCAGCAGTACCGGGCATCTGATTCTGCTGAATGAAGTGGTCAAACTGAAAGTAAGTGATGAATTTTACAGCATGTTCGAGGTCGTGATCCAGCTGGGAGCGATTCTTGCGGTCGTTGTTCTGTTCTGGAGCCAGATCTGGCCGTTTGGAAGAAAAAACAATGTAGCACCTTTGACAAAACGGGGACCGGGCGCATGGATCAAAACAGATATTTTTAAATTGTGGTTTCATATTCTGGTTTCTACCATTCCGGCAGCGGTGATCGGTGTTCTTGCGGATGACTGGGTGGAGGAACATTTTTACAATTACCAGATGGTATCTGTCATGCTGATTCTGTTTGGTATTGCGTTTATTCTGATTGAGAATTCCCATAAAGGGAAAAATTCCAGAATCAATTCGCTTGCAGATATCGGTTACGACACGGCACTTTTTATCGGTCTGTTTCAGCTGATCGCTGCAATCTTTCCGGGAACCTCCCGGTCTGGTGCAACGATTGTCGGAGCACTTTTGATCGGAGTGTCCAGAACCGTTGCGGCAGAGTATACGTTTTTCCTTGCCATTCCGGTTATGTTTGGTGCCAGTATCTTAAAGATTGCGAAGTTTGGACTGGATTTTTCGACATCCGAGGTCGTTATCCTGTTTGTGGGATGTGTCATTGCATTTGCGGTTTCCCTGATTGTTATCCGTTTTCTGATGGGATATATTAAAAAACATGATTTCAAGGTGTTTGGATATTACCGGATCATTCTTGGCATTTTTGTGCTGGCGTGTGGATTTTTAGGAGCATTACATGCTTAAACTATATATCCGGCCGGTCTGTTTCCAGCGTCCGGAAGAAGAGGAGAATTCACTGTCTCTTCTTGTGGAGAGCCGCAGGGAGAAAGTAAGAACAATAAAAGGAAAAGAAAACCGCAGCAGATCCATTGCGGCGGGTCTTCTGCTCCGGCATATGCTGCTGGAAGAACAGATCCCTTATGCCGAAGAATCTTTTGGGCTGGAAGGACATGGAAAGCCGCGTCTGAAAAAAGATGGGGTTTTCTTTAATTTAAGCCATGCGGGAGCATATGCAGTGGGAGCACTGTCGGATGTCCCGGTAGGTGTGGATGTGGAACAGCAGAACCGTTTTTGGCAGGAAGCCCGCAATCAGAAGCTGGCAAAGCGGATATTAACGGAAGCGGAAAGGAACTGGTGGAAAGATGCCGGGGATGATCCGCAGGAACTGCTCCGGTTCTGGACAAGAAAAGAAAGCTATGTGAAAATGACCGGGGAAGGAATGACAAAGGCATTTCATACCGTGGATACCCTGCATGGGAAATACTATAAAGAAATTCCGCTGGGAACCATAAAAGACAGATATCTGATCAGTGTCTGTACGCAGGAAGATAGGACTTGCGATTTTGTATGTAAAATGTTAGATTAATATCTGGAGGCAGAATATGCATGATGAATTAACAAAAAAGGATATTGAAAAAATGGAGGCAGAGATTGAGCACCGGAAGCTGGTGGTTCGGAAGGAAGCCCTCGAAGATGTAAAAGAAGCACGTGCCCAGGGAGACCTGAGCGAAAATTTTGAATATAAGGCAGCCAAAAAGTTTAAAAACGAAAATGAAAGCCGTATCCGTTATCTGGAAAAAATGATCAAGACAGCAGTGATTGTTTCTGAAGATTCTCCGGAAGATGAAGTTGGAATGAACAATACCGTCGATATTTATTTTGAAGAGGACGATGTGACGGAAACATATAAACTGGTGACAACAGTCAGAAGTAATTCACTGAAAAATCTGATCAGCAGGGAATCACCGCTTGGCGCAGCTATTTTCGGGCATAAAGTCGGAGATCGCTGTGAAGTTCATGTAAATGATAATTATTCCTATTTTGTGCAGATTAAGCGTATTGTCAATACTATGGATGACGGCACAGATGAGCTTCGAAAATTTTAACAACAGGAGACAAAAATAAAATGAAAGTATCGGAAATTTTAAAGAAGAATGAGGTGACCATCTCATGTGAGATTTTTCCACCAAAACAGGGAGCACAGCTGCAGAATTACAAGGCAATCGCAGCAGAAATCGCAAAGTTGAAACCGGCATATATCAGCTGTACATATGGAGCAACCGGCGGAACGAGTGATTATACCGTAGAGATCGCAGATGCGATCAACTCTTATGGGGTGCCGGCAATCGCACATCTGACCTGTGTCTCTTCCACAAGAGAAAAGGTACATACCGTAATCAGTGAGCTGAAAGAGCGCGGAATCGAAAACATCCTTGCACTTCGCGGGGATATTCCGACAAACACGGATTTTCCGCTTCCGGATCAGTATCACCATGCGATTGAACTGATCCGCGAGATCAAAGAGGCAGGAGACTTCTGTATCGGCGGTGCATGTTATCCGGAGGGACATCCGGAGGCTGCCAATATGAATGAAGATCTGGATCATCTGAAAGAAAAAGTGGATGCAGGCTGTGAATATCTGACCACACAGATGTTTTTCGACAATAACATTTATTATCGTTTCCTATATAAGGCACTTGCTAAAGGAATTGATGTTCCGGTGACTGCCGGAATCATGCCGGTTACCAATGCAGCACAGGTGAAGAGAACGATTTCCCTGACCGGAAATCTGGTTCCTGCCAAATTCTTAAGCATTGTGGATCGTTTTGGGGACAACCCTGCAGCCATGAAGCAGGCAGGAATTGCCTATGCAACCGAGCAGATCATTGATCTGATTGCCAACGGAGTCAACCACATTCACATTTACTCTATGAATAAACCGGATGTCGCAGCGGCGATCATGAATAATCTGTCACAGATTTATGTGAGAGAGCAGGCATAAGAATGAAGAAAAAGGAAGAACAGCTGGTCCGTAAAGTGACCGATATGATACAAAAAACGCGGGAAGGAAAACTGCACTGGGATATTCAGTGCCAGACTACCGAGTACAACGATCCGGCGAAGAAACCAGTGGAAACCGAAGAGGGAGAGACATGGGTGATTGATGAGTGTTTTGTTTCCTATCACTGTATGGATCAGGAAAAAGAATTTCTATTGGTTTCTTATGAGCAGATCTACACCTGCGGAGAGAAAAAGAAGTCCTGCAATTTGATTTTTCTGCCACCGCTTGGCATCCGCTTCTTCGATGTGGATGTTTTAGCTCCGTATGCAGTGGAGGCGGATCAGATGCTGATCTACGAAGTACATATGCTGTGGCTGACCGTGCTTGAGCAGTATAAAAAAGATCCACAGAGCATGGAACTGGATGTGACAGGGCGCGAGCTGGTACTGCAGCAATAAAAATGAATATACAATGTGTATAATAAGTTGAAAAAACCTCTGGAATTTTTAGACAAAATTTCCAGAGGTTTTTTGGCAGTTTTTCCAACTTTATTTCGTATACATTTTCAAGTATAATGAAAAACGAAAAAACCCGAAAAATCATTCAAAAGGAGGAAAAAATGGGAGAGAGAAGGTTTTCAACAAAGAACCGTTTTGTAAGTTTTTTACTTGCAATTGCGATGGTTCTGACACTTTTGCCGATTGGGGCGGTACAGGCAAAAGCAGAAGGCAGCAGACAAATTATTATGCACTTCAAAAATTCTACAAATTGGGAGGCTGTTTATACGAAAATAGCCGAAGGAAAGAGCTGGACGGCTGTTGATGGTTATGGTTATGCAAATAGCTGGCCAGGAGCTGAAGTAGAAGAAGATTCAGAAAATGAAGGCTGGTATAGCTTTACAATTAGCACAAATTCAGATGAGGAATTCCATTGTATATTTAATAATAAAGGAAATGGAAAACAAACAGATAATATTGGATTTACGGAAAATGGTTCTAAAGTAGAAAAGTGGGTTACTGGCGAAAAAGGGGAAACGGTAATCAGTGAAAAGAAACCGGAAGGGTGGACGGAATCTACAAGCAGCGCACCAGTAAAACCGGTTATAAAAGTACAGAGTCCGGTTGTAAATGAGGACCGTACCGTTACATTTAATCTGGATGCAACAGGCGAATATAAAGATGCAGAAGATGTTCGGCTTATGGGAACTGTCGCAGGAACGAACTGGGATAATGGATTATCAATGGAAAAGGAAGGAGATAAATTCACAGTAACAGTTCAAAAACAAAATCCAGGAATATATGGGTATAAGTATAAAATTGGGACTAGCTGGATCACAGACCCTGCAAATGATGCCATGACAGATGGCAATAGTAGATTAGTAGTTCCGGGACTTGAATCAAAAAATATGGAAGCTTTGGCTGGTAAGGATCTCGAACTTCCGAAAACAGAAGGAGAGCCGAAAGTTTTTGTTATAGGTGGAAATGGAACAGCTGTCTCTTATACACATCTGACGCTGCCGACGAAGAGGATAGTGTAGATC
>OJPQ01000484.1_pt1 | contig 18160 bp, 20 predicted proteins | sample 1598531 | NCBI WGS metagenome assembly OJPQ01 (sample SAMN03922491, study PRJEB24848) | human gut metagenome | isolation source: stool sample | host: Homo sapiens | place: Germany | collected 2011-05 | reverse complement strand
GACAGTTTTTGTGCTTTGACAAATACCATCCGAAAAAAGTTGACGCTAATTCGGTGGCTAATTCGGTGACACGAATGCTCTTTTTTGATATTTTTTTGAGCGGTTCTCAAAAAAAAGCAATGATGAGCCAAAAAAAGCAAACTTTCAATGTTCTTTTCTGGATAAGGAAAGGAAGAACGAATGAAAAACTGTCACCTCTTTCATGTCGGGTTACGATTTCGGGACAAAGATACGAAATTCCCACGAAACTATACCTACGGTCTGAATCATGGTCGGCAGTTGCGCAAAAGTCACTTGGTAAGACCGCCAATGACAAAGAAGCCAACCGGTATATCGAAGATTTGAAAATCACGATCGAAGATACCGTTATCAAAATCAGACAGAAAAACTACCCTCTCAACATTGAGAACTTCAAACTCATGTTTCAGACACAGGATAATGAGTTCTCTACCATCAGCACACTGTTTGATTACCATGAAATCATGGAGAAGAAAAATCTCCGTGCCAGTACATTTGTCGGCTATCACGTAACGAAGAAACACCTGCTCAACTTTATACGTATCAAATACCATGTCTCTGACTATGATTTGACCGCCATTGACAAAGCTTTCGTTTATGAGTTTTACGCCTATCTGCAAGGCTATAAGAGGGAAGGGGAGACCGTATGCGCTGTCAATGGTGCATTGAAGCATATCCAGCGTTTCAAAAAGGTGATGAATGTCGCCCTGCAAAACGAATGGATAAGCCGGAACCCTGTCTGCCTGCTCAACGCCAAGAAAACGAAAGTAGAAAGAGGATTCCTGTCCGAAAAGGAACTGAAGAGCATCGAGGAAGTCCCTTTGCCCGTCAACCTCTCCATCGTGAGGGACGTGTTTGTATTTGCTGTCTACACCGGACTGTCATTTGTCGACATCAGTAACCTGACGAATGAAAATATAAATGTCGGTATCGACAAAAGCTTGTGGCTGAACTACTATCGTCAGAAAACGGACATACACGCCATGCTGCCTTTATTGCAACCTGCTGTCTGTATATTAAAGAGGTATGAAGCATACCACAAAGGAAAACGGACTAATCATGTATTCCCGGTACCGCCCAACCAGGTGGCAAACCGATACCTGAAAAAAGTGGCCAAGGAAGCGGGAGTAGAGAAAAATATTACCTTCCACATGGCCCGACACACTTTTGCCACCACTATCACCCTGTCTCACGGCATACCGATTGAAACTGTGTCAAAAATGTTGGGACATACCAGCATCAAGACGACGCAAATCTACGCTAAGATTCTGGACACGAAAGTCATGGACGACATGGCGGCTCTCAAAGAATTGTACACCAGAAAGGAATCTCAAAAATCACCAGATAATAAAGCCGTAAACGGATGAAAACAACCGCAACCATCAGCCAGGAAGAACTGGAGCAGAAAGCTGTCGATAGCATGATAGCATACGAGAAGAGCCTCATTTCCGGACAGGAAATGAAGGATGCAGTCACCCGCGCGCTGCATCACTACGCCAACAGGGAAGGACACCGGGAAATCGTCCTGAAAGGGTGGATTATAAAAACCATCTACGCCCTCGACAGCAGCCAACTGAAAGACCTCGACCGGGTAGCTTTCACCTGCATGGATAAACAGCCGGTTAACCCCTGATAATTAACTCACATAAAAAACAAAATCATGAAAACAGAAACCAACAGCATGAGAATCGTGAAACCTGAAAAGGAATCTGAAAAAGCAGTCGTGGAACCCCAAAAGGAGAAAGCCACCGGAAAACCGAAGTACAAACCCGTGGAACCCGTCACACTCGAAACTGTTCCGGAAGATGCCGTGTTCATCCGCTCCACGGATGTATGCAAATTGCTCAACATCAGCAACTCAACGTTAAGGAACATGCGTGCGGAGCACGCAATCCCATTCTACAAACTGGGTGGGATATTTCTCTACAGCAAAGAAGAAATCATGAATTACCTCGCATCCAATTACAGTAGAAGAATCTAGCGAAAATGGCAAAAACAGGATTATCATATTATCAGGCGGAAACCGACCGCTTTCAGGACATCAAGGTAAAACGCCTGAAGAAGCGGTACGGCTGCGAAGGGTATGCAGTGTACCAGTATATCCAAAACGAGATATACCGGGTTGAAGGCTGTTATATCCGTTTCACGGACGACCAGCTTTTTGATGTTTCCGAATACTGGGGCATTGAAGAGCAACGGGTAGAAAAAATCATTGAATATTGCACGGAAGTGGAATTGTTCGACACCATTACCTGGCATACGAATCATGTACTTACTTCCGTAGATATTCAGCAGAGATATCTCGAAATCTGCCGGAGAGCCAAGAAGAAGATTGTAATACCGGAAGATATACGGCTTGTCGAGATACAAGACGTGGCTTCCGGTGTGACAGGTGCGCCGCTACCTCTTTTCTCCGGTCAGGAAATTGAGACGAAAACCGGAAAAACAGTTTATGGTTCTCCCAAACTGGATACCGGAAAACAGACCGCAACCGATATCGGAAAAGAAACCGTAATCACTGCCGGAATATCTTCCGGCGTCATTATTCCGCAGAGTTCTGCGGAAATTCCGGAAACTCCGCGGAATTCTGCGGAAAAACGGCACAAAGAAAAAGAAAGTAAAGAAAATTCCCCCTCTATCCCCCGGACTATTCCGCCGGCAAGGGATGATGAGGACAAAGTTTCACTCTCTCCGGACGGGAATAGGGGAAATGTTTCCGCAGAATCCTGCGGGAAACGTCCGGAACATGGCGAAGAATACCGTTTGAAGTTGCAGCGGCTGGGTGAAACCTGCTACAATCTGGGGTGTTCGAAAGGAGATGTCCGTAAGGTTCTGATGATAGAAAATATTGCCATGGACGACAGCCCGATATGGCAACTGATTGAAGAGTTGAAGGCGAGCGGCGGACGTTATTCGTTCACCGGAGAGGTGTTGCCCGCCCTGTGGGGACTGGTGAAGACGGGGCGCCTGCGGATGATGGAAGAGCATACGGATGAGGTGAAAGAGGGCGTTCATAACGTCAGGCAGATGCTGTCGGGTATCGGCGTGCCGAGCTACGACATGGACGAATTATGCGGAGAGGCGAAAGGCAAAGAAGATGTCCTGCAAGAGGTTATACGGGAAATACGACGATCGAAAGGGCGGATTCTTTCGGTGAGCTGTTTCATCAGGTCACGGTTGAAAAAAGCGAAGAAAAACGAATTGCAAAAAACGGCGTAAGCCACACAGTTATGAGTGAAGATAAAAACAAGACGCCGCTCTACTACCCCCGCAAAATGCGTACAGGGTGGTGCGTGGCGCACGAAGTGACAGCCGCGGGCGTCACTATCGAGAGATACGGAATACACTGCCAGACGTATGCGGAAGCATACCGACGGGCGGAAGTGATGAACCAGCAGCAACAGGCGCAAGCCCTTCAACCAGCCAACTCTGACGGCAAGAGAGGGGGTGAACGATCATGAGCGAAAAAGTAAGCACGATCACCTTGCGACTGACAGCCGAAGAAGCCGCCCAACTGGAGATACTCAAAGACATCATTGGGAAGAAGAGCGGGAGCGAAGCGATTAAATACGTCGTCAAGGAATACCCCCGTTTCTGTACCCACTACAAGCAGGAAGCGAAGGAACACGGAGAACTGAAACGAAAGTACCGGGAGCAGGGCGAAGCAGTGCGGGGTTTTCTGTCGGCACTCGACAGGTTGGAGAAAGCGGGCAGGGAGAAAGAGTAGGGGGAAACGATTGCTAGCAAAATACGCTCCGGAAGATCTTGGCCAATGAAATATTTGCTAGCAGATGTTTCCGGATCGTGTACTCGAGCTGCGTAAAAGTGCTAGCGGATTCTTGTTCCCGGTTCGTTCCGGAGCAACTAATTTGCTAGCAATTAACGGGGATATCAGGTTGATGGAGCCGGGATCCCGACAGGTATGTGATAGCAAGTGAAGGTAATGGGCAAGTGCCGAACCAAGCGGATTACTTTCGCGAGCGGCTTATCGTCTGATTGCTCACCGTGCCGCCGTGTGGTTCGTGGCAATGCGTGCAGCGGGAATACCGCCGCCCACACAGCCCCGTCCCCCGCAGCAGCACTCCGTCAGTGTTTAATAGCAATATTCCTTCACCGGCAGCGTTTCTCGGACGGGCGGTGTTTCTGTGCACCGTGCCGCTTTCCTTGCTTTCCCGTAGCCACCCAATGGGCGCAAAGAAAGCCGCCCTCTGACAGTGTTTCTATGGAACGTTCTTGGGGGAAGTCTTCCCAAAAGTTACTCCTGTGTGTAACAGTCGAGGCTGGCAAAGTGGGTGATTACGGAAGTTACTACCGCCTGACGCATACGGCTCCGGCTTCCGCTCACACCCCGGCACAGCCGGACTACAAGCGACAGCCTATGCGGTGGAAACCCTTGCGGAAGGGTATCCCCTGCGGAACGGGTGACAGCTGTGATGCCCGGTGCGGTTTCGCTCCGCCCGGCACTAACGCCGGGACTATGGCGAGAATCCGCTACCTCTTTTCGGCTGACTATAGGAACGGAAGTGTTAGCCAGGAGTGCAGCCCTGCGGTGCGGGGTTCCCGGGTTTACGGTTGAGCAAGTTTGTATTGTGGAAGTAAGCACCCTTCGCCGTCCTTCGGGCGCGTACAGACGTGATGCTGCGTGCGCCGTGACAGCAATTGTTTTCCTTCCGTCTTCCTTTTTGGGGGACACCCAAAAAGAGACCGGCAGAAAAACAAAGGGGTAGCGATATTCAACATAACGGGTCATTATGCCCGCACGCCTTGCCATTCAGGCAAGTCGGGTGCATAATGCGTGGTTATGTTTAATATGGATTGTTTTATTTTTCCGCCCCCAGGCGAAAAAAAACATGCGGAGTGGAAACGCCACCACTATGGCGGCAAGCCGCCACCCCGACCACCGCCCCTTAGTTACTTCTGCCACTCCCGAGCCGTGCGGTTTTCTGACCTGTTGCGGGTGTTTGTGCTTCCTGCGGGTTGCGCCTGGCGGCGTGCCCGGCTGACTGTTTACGCCTTTCGGAACATTGGAAATTCCCGGCGGTCGGCTTCGCCGTCCGCTCCATGAAGCGGGGCGAAGCGCCCCGCCGAAAAGTGCAAATAACAAATCCGTGACAATCGGGCAAATGTCACAAAATAAAATAGTAAAAAACGTAAGTTCTCAAAACTTATATTAAACAGAATAGAAATGAAAGAATCACATACAGGTATTGGTATCTGCCGTTGCTACCAATGCCGAATGAAAAAAAAGAACTGCAGCACATCGGGACGTAAATCGCTCAAACGGGCAATCAACAAGTTTCGCCGCAAGCAATTGAAGTTAGACAAAGTAACCAGGCACAATCACTTCGGCGGATATTGGGCCTAAGACTAATACATGCTTTTATCCGCCCCACACTGCACAGGAACACATTTTTTTCCTTTTTTCATCTACCTCTCCAAGGGCATGGATGAACGGCAGACAAGAAATTTCAGATAAAAATACCGCACGACGTAGGAGCGCAGGATATTTTTATCTGAAATAGCGTAGCGGTTCTTGACTGACGGACGGCCGTGACCTATCTTTGTAGAAGAAAAGAGGAAAAATACGCTGTAAAACAGCAAACTTATCATTTATACTTTCCCGTCACTTTATAGATAATTGCGTTTCTGTCTGTGTCATTCTGTTTATTTACGGATAGAACCATACGGGAATAAAACGTAAAAACTCCCGAAAACAGCCGGAAAAGAAGCAAAAACGTACTTGAAACCCTTCGAGTTGTTTTCAAAAATTCATCAGACGTTTTTTTTATTTCGTCAGACGTTTTTTGAAAAACTCCTGATGTTTTCTATGAGGCTTCCAGAAGCATATTCCGTTCACCAAATACCCGCAAATGAAAAGCCCGGTGAAATGATTTCTCATTCATCGGGCTTTTTTCTTGGTTTGTTTGCGATGTACGAAACGAGGATAATGCGCTAGCAGGCGTTTTCTTCGTTACCGGTCATTGTTTAAGCTGCCGGGTCTGGAGCTTCTCCGCCGCCTTCGTCAGGTTTCGGATTTGGTTTCTCATCTCCTCCTTCGCCATCTTCGTTCGCTGCGCTTGCTCCTGCCTTGGAGAAAGAATACATTGAAACGGCTTCCTTGATTTCGGCAGAAGGAACATAGATAACACGTGCTTTTTTCACACTGCTTGCTCCACACTTGCTGGCATCCTCGGTGCCTTTACCGGAAACGGAAGGACGGAATGAACCGAGATCTCCCAGGCGGACGGGTGAACCGTTTGCGAGGTTGCGCTTGATAACGACCATCAATGCGTCAAGAACTGCCTTGATGTCAGAACCGGTCAGTGTACAACGGTCTGCGATCTGGTCAACGATTTGTTTTTGTTTCATTTCCGGAGCGAGCACTACCTGCGCATAGTATTTTGCTGCAGCGGCTTTGTCCTGCGGATTCTTGCGCAAAGCGGGTTTGATTGTAATTGCCATGTTAATTAGTGTTTTAATGATTAATAATGTTGCAAATCTACATATACGTGCGTGGGCGTGTAGACGTATGTTCTTATCTGTGATGATACGTGTTTCATCATACGATTATGTACATGAAAAAAGGGCTGCGGTTTGTATTCCGCAGCCCTCCAAACAGGGGTTTTCACTCCGATCGTAAAGTTTACTCCTTAATCGTTTCTCCTTTCATCATCTTTCACGGGACTGTCTGCCCCGGTGAGCCAAACAAAAATTTTACCGATAACTTTCAATACCTTCAACGTCGTTCTCCAAAATGGTTTCATAATGACCTCCTTTTTAATTGTTTCCCGCAAAGGTAGGGGAAATGAAGAATGAAGAATGATGAATGAAGAATTGGCTGCGCTTTCATACATTTACATCTGCATAGTAATTCTTCATTCATCATTCTTCATTCATCATCCTTCATTAAATACCCGTATTCGACGGAGACACAGAAGCAGGGACATTGTTTGATGTACTCGCAGGGTTCTATGGTACCGTTGTGGTTGAGGTCGGGCGAGAGGTCACGGTGACCGCAAATCTTTGCTCCGCGGTAGGTGAGCAGCAGGAAGCGGAGAAGGGTTTCAAGGCTTTGTTTTTGTGCGTCGGTGCGGGTGTCGGCGGCACGTCCGGAAGCATCCAGACCTCCTTCGTAGGCAACTCCTATCGACGGGGTGTTGTAGCCTTTGGCGTGGGCTCCGATGTGGGTGATGTCGCGCATGTGGTGTATCGTTCCGTCTTTGGTGATGTAATAGTGATAGCCACATTCGGCAAAACCTTGGCGTTTGTGCATGGAGTCGAGGGCTTCCGGGGTGAGGTTGCTTGTGCAAGGGGATGCGGTGCAGTGCACCACAATCAGGGTGATGTTTCTTTGTTTAATCATTGTTTTTTGTGGGTGATTATGTGGATGATTTTTAGTTGTGTATTCTTGTTCTACCCCCCTTCCGTCCCCCTTTGGGGGAGACGCTTGTCGGGGGAAGTGCTCTTCCCCCTTGCCGCAGGGCGTTCCCCTAGCGAAGAGGGTTCGGGCTGTAGCCGTAGGAGCTGCTGCACTAGGGCTTAAAAGGGTGAGCCGAAAGAGATGGTTATCAGTTCCTTTTGTTTGGGGGTGAGGATACGGTTACTTAACTGGTAGTTTGTTTCCTGCAATGCTTCGAGTAGTTCGGAATCGTCCTTTATCCACTGTTTGAGGCGGATAGAAGCGGATGCAGGTGCTATATTCGGGAAATAGAGAACGGCCAGTTCTTTGAAACCGTAGCTACGGTTGGTTAAACTTTGGCAGTTGTTTTGTTGGTGCACGTTGGTATACATAATTATAGTGTTGGTTTACAGATGTAAAGATAGGCTTTTTAGTGGCTGGTTGTTACCTGTATACTTGGTAGATATAGTTATATATGTTTGTTGGCAGAGGAAATTTGTGATATTCGGGCAATTGTCACGAATTTCTTTTGTCCGTAACTTTTCGGCGGGGCGTCTGCCCCGCTTCGTGAAGCGGACGGCGAAGCCGACCGCCGGGAATCTCCGATATTCTGCAAAGACTGTCCGCAGGGTGCAAACAGTCAGCCGGGCACGCCGCCAGGCGCAGCCCGCAGGAACAGGAAACCCGCAAGATGTCGGAAACCCTGCAGGGAACCGGGATAGGCAGGGGTAACTAAGGGGTGGTGGTCGGGGTGGCGGCTTGCCGCCACAGTGGTGGCGTTTACATTCCGCAGGGCGCAGTCCGCAAGGGTGAACATTAAACGGAGTAACTTTATGCCCGTTCCTGAAACAACGGAAAAGCCCGCAAACAGCAGGAATATTTGGAAGATGCTGTTATGTTGAATTAAAGCACAAAATCCGGAACGGTTTTGTGACTAATTAAACATAATTGCTCTTCCGGATTTCCTGCGCAAAAGCTGCACTCCATCAGAAAAACCGGAAGAACACGGCGCAAGCAGTATCACGTCAGCACGGCGGCGGAAGCTTGCGCCGCCTCCTATCCAAACAGACTGAACCGCTCAATCATAAAACACGGGAACCCCGCACCGCATGGCTGCAATCCTGACTAACAACCCATTCCTATAGTCAGACGAAGAGAGGTAGCGGATTCTCGCCTTAGTCCCGGCGTTAGTGCCGGGCGGAGCGAAACCGCACCGGGCATCGAAACTGTCACCCGTGCCGCAAGGGCTTACATTCCGCTAAGGATATCATCCGAAAGGGTGCCCATCGCATAGGGTGCTGCTTCCTTTGCTGTATTCGGCAAGTGAGGGAGCGGCAACCGGAGCCGGATATAAGACGGGAGTAACTTCTGCTATCGTCCGCAAGGGTGTCCACCGCATAGGCTGTCGCCTGTGGTCCGGCTGTGCCGGGGTGTGGGCGGGAGCCGGAGCCGTATGCGTCAGGAGGAAGTAACTTCTGTAATCCCCCACTTGGCAAGCCTCGACTATTATACGCCGGAGTAACTTTAAAGAAACTTTCCCCAAGAATGTTCCATAGAAACACTGCCGTAGGGCGGCTTTCTTTGCGCCAGTCCGACGGCTACGGGAAAGTAAGGAAAGCGGCACGGTGCACAGAAACACCGCCCGTCCGAGAAACGCTGCCGGTGAAGGAATATTGCTATTAAACACTGACGGAGTGCTGCTGCGGGGGACGGGGCTGTGTGGGCGGCGGTATTCCCGCTGACGCATTGCCACGAACCACACGGCGGCACGGTGAGCAATCAGACGAAAAGTTTCAAGCATGACTTTTTTCCAGTTTGCTAGCACATACCTGGCAGGATCCCGGCTTCATCAACCTATTATCCCCAGCCAACTGCTAGCAGAATCCGGCAGCCGGCTTCTTCCAGGACGAAACATTTGCTAGCACTATTCCCGAGCTGCAGCAGCTGATCCGGAAAAATCTGATAGCAAATCTTTCCTACTGCAGCCGGGGTGAGTTATACAGCCATCGGTTCCTCTTTGATAATCGAGATTTCCAATGCGTTTTCAATCTTGGTCAAAGTTTCGAGTGAAAGGTTCTCCCGTCCTCTCAACACCTTTGAAATGTATTGCGGGCTGCAATTCATTTTTTCAGCCAATTGCTTTTGGCTCATTCCTAATTCTTCCATCCTGTCCAGCATCAGCATGGCAATATTTTGCGAATGTCGGAGCCAAGACTTGTTTGTTTCAAGGAAGTCAAACAGCTCACGCCATTTCGAAGGCGTTGGAGAAGCATGTTCTTCAAGCCTTTGTGCGATAGATTTCATACGATTTTCCATATCATTCCTCCCAAATTATAATTCACTAATATACTCTATAAACCCTTCGTCATCAATAATTCCTTCTTCCAGCAGGTAGCGTCGGACTTTGTCTATTTTCACAAGTTCCTGCCTGGTGTGCTCTCTTTCCTGCATCGTAGCCGTCAGCTTGATGGCGCCTCCGGTGATGATGTAGTTGCCTTGAATCAATTTGATAGCGTATAGCCGGAGCCATGACGAGTGACCGTATTTACGTTTTAACCGGGCCTTTTCTTTTTGCAGCATCACATCCGAAGCCTGGTTGTTGTCCAGCGGGCGGAATATTTTGCTTAAATCGGTTTCCGGGGAGATGTCCATTATGATGTATCGAAGGCGTTCACTATCTTCAATCGTATCGCTGATAGCTTCTTTTATGTCTGTTATTTTAAAGTAGGCGTTCAAGTCGTCAATGTTCTCCTTGAAGAAAGCACGTAGCCAAACCACGTCCGCCCAGTTGTTGAACACCTTATAAAGTTCGTTATCATCCTCGCCTTCAAAGTGTACAGCCCATAATTTTCTATCTCCAGTAATGTCGTCAAATGTCATATCTCCTTGTTTTATAGTAAGACAAAGATACGCAAAAATAACGAGATAATAAACTTATAGGTTGATTATTTAGCAAGAAAAATGTTTTATTTAGTTGGTTTAGTGGTTGTATGGTAGATGGTGGTGTCTGTGTCCCAGTCATTAATTTCATCATTCGTGTTTATTTGCAGACTGTCAATGAGAGTTTTTTGATGAGTTATTTCCGGTTGTTCGCAGCCTCCTATCAGTTGTATAATGAATATTATTCCTGCTATAACGATTCCTGCTATGGTATTATTGATAACATTTCTTTTTAAGCCTTTAATATAAGAATTCTGATACCTGTTATTTTGCATAATTTATATTTTTTACGCTGTGAAGTTAATAAATTAAATGCGATATTTATCGTTATTTGTCACTTTAATTAGGTTTATCCGATTAAAAACGATACCTTTGTATTACAAAACTTGAATCCTCAATGGGATATTAAAAGAGGGTTTTTGCCAAAGTCGGTGTCTAATTCGGTGACACTACGAAAATAGGAAGCTGTTAATTCATTATGAATGAGACTATAAAGGAATTAAAGTTTGAGGGCAGGTAGCCCAACAAAATCAACGTCAATTTAGATAGAACCCTGCTAAGAATTAGTTTTTGCAGGGTTTTATTGTTTCCGGACATTCATAGTCAAGAGAAACGCAAATTTGCTGTGAAAAGAAGCTGTGAAGTTGATGTTTAAGAAATAAATCTTTAAACAAGCTGTATAAGCTTGTTTAGCAGAAAAGAGAAACAGGTTTTATTGCTCAAGCGAGCATAAAACCTGTTTCTTTTATTTCTCTAAATCGGGCAGAGGATTATTCTTCTGCTTTAATTGATTCGTCGATTACTTTAATTTTTTGTAATACCAGTTCCAAGTCTGCTTTCAACTTGTCTACCTTGCGGTTCAGTTCGGTCAACAGGCTGCTGCCTTTCTTGGAAGTAGAAGTTAGGAAGCCCAGATTGTTCTCATAAGTCTGAAGTTCATTCTTCATATTCTCATAAGTACGTACCAGTTTCTCGCGTTCTCTATATAAAGATTGAGTGCCGCCCCCCTGGATATTGCTAATGTTCGAACGGAAGTTGCTTAACTTCTTGTTGGAAGCATTGATGTTGAAACGGTCGAATAACTGATCGATCAATCCGTGATATTGCTTGTATAGCTTATCTTTTTCTTTGAACGGCACATGACCGATAGAGTTCCACTCTTTCATTAAATCCCGAACCAAGGTACTTGCTTCTTCGGTATCCATGTTCTCATCGATAGCGGATAACTTTTCGATCAATGCTTTCTTCTTTTCCATATTCTCTGTTTCGACAGAGCGTTGTGAAGAAGTGGCCTTGTTCTTTTGCTCAAAGAAGTAGTCGCAAGCTGTGATAAACCGTTTCCAGATTGCATCCGAGTGTTTTTTGGCAACCGGTCCGATGGTCTTCCATTCTTTTTGAAGTTTGGTCAGTGCATCGGCAGTTACTTTCCAGTCTGTACTGTCTTTCAAGGCTTCCGCTTTTTCGCAGAGCGCTTTTTTCTTTTCCAGATTCTCGTTCATTCCTTCTTTCAGACTTTTGAAGAATTCTCCTTTCTTCTTGAAGAAATCATCGCAGGCATGGCGGAAACGCTCGAAGATCTTCACATTCATCTTTTGCGGCGCAAAACCGATAGTTTTCCATTTGTTTTGCAGGGCAATCACTTCCTGGGTCTTGTTTTCCCAGGCAGAGAATGTTTTTAGTTCATCATACTCAATCGCTTCAACGATTTCGCAGATGACGGTCTTTTGATCCAAATTATGCTGTTCGGCTTCTTTCAACGATTCGAAGTGCTGCTGATGGCGGCGGTTGACAGCGGTAGAAGCTGCTTTAAACCGATTCCAGATTTCATCACGCAGTTCTTTGGCTACCGGACCTGTATCGCGGAACTCCTGATGCAACTTCTGAAGTTGGTGGAAAGCGGAAACAACATCTTCCTCGTCAGCCAACTTTTCGGCAGCTTCGCAGAGATGCGTTTTGATTTCCAGGTTCTTTTTGAAGTCATATTCGCGGAATTCATTGTTCAGTTTCAATAAATCGTAGAACTTCTCTACATATAATTGATAGTTTTTCCAAAGTTCATTCACTTTACCTTGCGGCACCAGTTTTGTGTCATTCCATTGCTGTTGCAGCTTCTTGAACTCCGTATAAGATTTGTTGGCGTCATCTCCGGATTCCACCAATTCTTTCAGTTCTTCAATAATGGAAAGTTTCACTTGCAGGTTTTCTTCCTTTTGGCGTTCCAGCTCGGCAACCTGTTTGCTGCGTTTTTCCTTGATAACCCCCATCAGGCGTTTGAATTCTTCTTCCGTCGGGTCCTCTTCGGCAACAAAATCTTCAATGTTTCCACCGTTGTCTGTAAACTGTACCTTAGCAGCTTCCAACTCGGCATTATGTAACTTGTAGAATGATTGTTTCAGATTGTCAATATCCTGCTTGTTCGCATTTTCAGCATCTTGCGCAAGCTCTTTTAGCTGGTTTAGTACATCTTCCTTAGTGGCAGGTTTAGGAGCTGCTTCAGGTTGAACTTCGGCAGTAACATCTTCAGCCGGAGTCTCTGTAATAGCTTCAGAAACCTCGACTGTTTTCTTTTCTTCTTCTAATTCCCCTTGGTTCAAGGGTTGATTAGTGTCATGAGCGTCCATCATTGTATATTAGTTTTGGGTCACAAATTAATGAAATAAAACGATTACTTCATACTATTTTGCTTATTTTTTTTTGTTTATCGTGTTTTTATGACAATAAAACGGTTATTCCCATGTACAACATCATTCCGATGATGTCATTTGTAATGGCTATAAACGGACCTGTTGCAATGGCTGGATCGATTTTGAACTTCTCCAGCGTCATCGGTACCAGTGTCCCGAAAATAGAAGCGAACATTACCACGGCAAACAGGCTGATGGATACGGAATAGGTGACCGTAGCCGTTGCGCCGAACCTGATAAAGTTGTAGGTGTATACTAATAAGGAGATAATAGTGGCATTAATTAAAGCTACTACCGATTCCTTGGTAATCTGCTTGAAGGTATTTTTAGCGTCCAGCGAGCTGTTTGCCAAACCCTGTACGATGATTGCCGAAGATTGTGTTCCGACATTTCCTCCTGTACCACCGATTAGCGGGATGTACAGTGCCATTTCGGGATGGGCAGCAAAGGTGGAGTCGAAATTACCCAATATCATAGAGTTGCCGATTCCGCCGATCATACCGATTAATAACCAGGGGAGGCGGGCGGTGGTCTGTCTCAATACATTATCGTCTGTTTCTACGTCCTGCGAAAGACCGGATGCCAACTGATAGTCACGTTCCGACTGCTCACGGACTTCATCCATGACGTCGTCGACGGTGATTTGTCCCACAAGCCGACCGATACTGTCGACAACGGGGATAGCCACCAAGTCATACTTCTCAATCGCCTGTACTACCTCGTCAATGGGAGTATCTACGTGTACCGAAATCGGATCTTTCTGCATCACGTGTTTCACTTTGGATACAGAAGGGGAAGTAATCATCTTTTTGAGCGGGAAGATACCTCGCAGACGTTCGTCATCGTCAATGACATATACATAATAGATTTCGTCCAGTTCTTCCGCCTGTTGCCGCATCTCTTTCAGACATTCGGGCATACTCCAGTTTTCGTTGACAAGTACCATTTCCGTACCCATCAAACCACCGGCGGTATTTTCGTCGTATTTCAACAAGTCGACGATGTCTCCTGCCTGTTCGATGTCCTCGATGTGCGAAAGAACCTCTTCCTGCTTGTCTTCATCGAGTTCACGCATCAGGTCTACGGCATCATCCGTGTCCATGTAGTCAACGAAGCGTTTGGCGATTGTCTCCGAAGGAAGCATTTCGAGCAGCTCTTTACGAGCATCTTCGTCCATTTCGACAAGCACGTCGGCGGCAATTTCGTTATCGAGCAGGCGATAGACGAACTTAGCCTCTTCCGCATTCAGGTCATTGCACAATTCGGCGATGTCGGCCGGATGGAGGTCGATGAGAAGACCTTTTACCTTGTCGGCGTCTTTTTGCTCAATAAGGTGTTTAACGTTGTCAATGTATTCCTCGTTCATCGTTGTCAATTACAAATTACGAATTACAAAATCCAGTTCTCTGCTCACTGTTGCCCGCCAATTATTGGGCGTTGCCGGCTGTCTTTAATGCTTCTTCCACTTTATTGGTCAGATCGATAAATTCGGCTACCGATAGTTGTTCCGGGCGTTTATTAAATAAGATGTCCTCCGTGAGCGGACAATCTTTGCCTAAAATAGGTTTGATGGAGTTGCGCAATGTTTTCCGTCGCTGGTTGAAGGTCGTTTTCACTACTTGCTTGAACAGTTTTTCGTCGCATCCCAACTCTTTAGTCTCGTTGCGTGTCATACGGATAACAGCACTTTTCACTTTGGGAGGCGGATTGAACACGTGTTCGCTGACAGTGAACAAATATTCCACTTTATACCATGCCTGTATCAATACGCTAAGGATACCGTATGTCTTGCTGCCCGGTCCGGCTGCAATACGTTCGGCTACCTCTTTTTGAATCATTCCCGTGCAACAGGGGACGATATCTTTGTTGTCCAGCATCTTGAAAAAGATTTGGCTGGAAATATTATACGGGTAATTACCAGTCAGTACGAAAGGCTTCCCGTCGAACAACCGGTGAAGATTCATTTTCAAGAAGTCATCCTCGATGATGTGGTCTTCCAGTGACGGATAGGCTTCGCGAAGATAAGCAACCGACTCATAGTCAACTTCTACGACCTTTACCAATCGGTCTTTCTTTACTAGAAACTGGGTCAATACTCCCATACCCGGCCCCACCTCTAAAATAGGCAGTTCGGGGAAGGTGTCGACTGTATCGGCAATATCTTGCGCAACTTTCAGATCTTTCAGAAAGTGTTGTCCGAGAAACTTTTTAGGCTTTACTAATTTCATTTACCAACTAAATAATTACTTTTGCAGCTGACAAAGGTAATTCTTTTAAATGAAGAACGTACCACTATTTATTAAAAAATAAATGATGTGTCAGCGAAGCTAATGAAGAATTAAGGATGAAGAAACTATTAAAAAAGACGCTGAAACTGATATTACCGGTTGTTTTAGGCGGCTTTATCTTATTCTGGGTATATCGCGACTTTGATTTTACAAAAGCGGGCGATGTGTTGTTACACGGTACAAATTGGTGGTGGATGCTCTTCTCGTTATTGTTCGGAGTGTTTGCACAAGTCTTTCGTGGTTGGCGGTGGAGACAAACATTGGAACCGTTGGACGCTTTCCCGAAAAAGAGCGATTGCGTGAATGCTATCTTCATTTCATACGCTGCCAGTCTGGTGGTTCCCCGGATCGGGGAGGTGAGCCGTTGCGGAGTGTTGGCGAAATATGATAATGTCTCGTTTGCCAAGTCGTTGGGAACAGTCGTTACGGAGCGGTTGGTCGATACGTTGACTATTCTCCTCATCACAGGCATCACTGTATTGCTCCAATTACCGATATTCGTCACTTTCCTTCAGCAGACCGGAACGAAAATCCCTTCATTAGTCCACCTGCTGACTTCAGTATGGTTTTATATCATTCTGTTTTGTTTTATTGGTGTGGTGATACTTCTTTATTATTTAAGAAAAACGCTGTTCTTCTATGAACGGGTGAAAGGATTTGTATTGAATATATGGGAAGGAATTATGTCTTTAAAAGGCGTGCGCAACATTCCCCTCTTTATTTTTTATACACTGGCTATTTGGGCTTGTTACTTTCTCCATTTCTATTTTACATTCTATTGCTTTGCCTTTACGGCACATTTGGGTATCCTTGCGGCATTGGTCATGTTTGTCGGCGGCACGTTTGCCGTAATTGTGCCTACCCCTAACGGAGCGGGACCCTGGCATTTTGCCATCATTTCTATGATGATGCTTTATGGAGTAAACGTGACGGATGCCGGAATATTTGCCCTGATTGTACACGGTATTCAAACCTTTTTGGTTGTTTTATTGGGTGTGTACGGCTTGGCTGCTCTGCCGTTCACCAATAGACATCGGGCGTAAATTTTTAGCTAAAAGTGTATATTCTTACATGTTTTTGCCAACCTCCTTTGTCATCTGAAAACTTTTCCATAACTTGGCACTGTTTAATTATCAGATTTAAAATAGTTTTAAAATATTTATTATGAGTACCATTCTTTCTTTAGCTCCACAGAACGTGTGGAAGCATTTTTATTCGTTGACACAGATTCCCCGTCCGTCAGGACACATGGAAAAGATTACAGCATTTCTTTTAGGTTTCGGAAAAGAGCTGGGGCTGGAGTCTTTTGTAGACGAAGCAGGTAATGTGATTATCCGTAAACCTGCCACTCCGGGTATGGAAAACCGGAAAGGTGTGATTCTTCAGGCGCACATGGATATGGTTCCGCAGAAGAACAACGATACTGTACACGATTTTGAAAAAGATCCGATTGAAACTTATATAGACGGTGACTGGGTAAAAGCAAAAGGCACTACTCTGGGTGCAGACAACGGACTGGGTGTAGCTGCTATTATGGCCGTGTTGGAAGCAAAAGACCTGAAACACGGTCCTTTGGAAGCTCTTATCACGAAAGACGAAGAAACCGGCATGTACGGTGCGTTCGGCTTGAAACCGGGTACACTGAACGGAGAGATTCTTTTGAATCTGGATTCGGAAGATGAAGGCGAGTTGTATATTGGTTGTGCTGGAGGTATGGATGTAACTGCTACCCTGGAATATAAGGAAGTAGCTCCCGAAGAAGGAGATATCGCAGTGAAAGTTACATTGAAAGGATTACGTGGCGGACATTCGGGATTGGAAATCAATGAAGGACGTGCCAATGCTAATAAGTTGCTGGTTCGTTTCGTTCGTGAGGCGGTTGCCAGCTATGAAGCCCGTTTGGCTAGCTGGGAAGGTGGTAATATGCGTAATGCTATCCCACGTGAAGCACATGCGGTTATTACCATTCCGGCTGAAAATGAAGAAGAACTATTGGGCTTGGTGAAATACTGCGAAGACCTGTTCAATGAAGAATATTCGGCAATTGAAACACCGATCAGCTTTACGGCTGAACGTGTGGAACTTCCTGCGGGGCAAGTGCCTGAAGAGATTCAGGACAATCTGATTGATGCAATCTTTGCTTGTCAGAACGGTGTGACACGTATGATCCCTACTGTTCCAGATACGGTAGAAACTTCTTCCAACCTTGCTATTATAACGATTGGTGAAGGAAAGGCAGCCATTAAGATTCTGGCTCGCAGTTCAAGCGATAGCATGAAAGAATATCTGACTACCAGCCTGGAGTCTTGTTTCTCTATGGCAGGGATGAAGGTAGAGATGACAGGCGGATATTCCGGTTGGCAACCTGATGTAAATTCTCCGATTTTGCATGCGATGAAGTCATCCTATAAACAACAGTTTGGTGTAGAACCTGCAGTGAAAGTGATTCACGCTGGCTTGGAATGTGGTATTATCGGTGCTATTATTCCGGGATTGGATATGATTTCTTTTGGCCCGACTTTGCGTTCACCGCACTCACCGGATGAAAGAGCTTTGATTCCTACTGTACGGAAGTTCTACGACTTCCTGGTGGCTACTTTAGAACAAACTCCACTGAAATAAGGTATTCTTTATTATGTAAATATTCTCCTATTATATAATAGGTATTTATAGCGAAGGCACGGATGAGATTTCATCCGTGCCTTTTTGTCATATTTGTTGCAGGCTATATTACAATTTTATTTCATAACAAATAAATTAATTGATGCAAATCAATAAATATGCTATAAAACATAAATTTCTCTCTTTTTTAGATCAATGTATAAACAAAG